>Ga0207866_1001037_pt1 | contig 30930 bp, 26 predicted proteins | sample HigsolmetaAR203D_FD_184835 | JGI IMG/M metagenome (GOLD analysis project Ga0207866, IMG submission 184835) | Ionic liquid and high solid enriched microbial communities from the Joint BioEnergy Institute, USA - AR20-3-D (SPAdes) (version 2) ...
CGTCTTTTATTTCTTTTGGTAATTGCGCAAAATACTCTTTTTTCGTTATCATAATGGTGACACCTTTCTTTCTTTGGTTTTTGGTTTGGTCACCAATAGTTTACCAAAAGAAAGAGGTGTCTTTTTGTTTTTTAGACGAATTTTTTCAGTGTCAAGTGAATATGAGATACCCAAAGAAACCTATCAAATCAAGGATTATTCATAAATTTTTCACTGCGAAAGTTGAGTAATGTTTAATAAAAAATTTTTTCGAGGAGTTATGATCATGTTAACAAAGATAAAAAAGGTTAAACTAGAACCGGAATATAAAAATCCTGTTTATAAAGTAAAGCTGGAGAGCCCAAAAGGCAAAGAACTGTATATTAAATTTGACTTTACTTATTCGATGAATCGTTACATGCCTTTAGAAGTTCATTATGACGGAGAAGATAAAGGAGCCAAACTTGCTTGGTATACGAACGAAGTAGAAAAAATGAATGTTGAAGATTTCCTGGAGGCAATCGCAAAGAAAATTAATAAAAAATATAATTTTGAGTTAAAGAATTAATTATCACGGAACGAATCTATAAATGATCATTTACATATATAATTTGAATTGTATATCACACCGAATAGGGTGTGTTTTTTTATCTGCTGATACAGGCAGATCGAGATATTTGTTGACGATTTTTCCTGCAATAATGGAGTCTGTTTTTTTGGTTTTTCTTTGGTTTTCTTTTGGTACGAAGCCAGTCTGCCAATAAGAATAATTTTTCCCAGATCTCCCCATTCTCAAAGCATAGATCGTTGGCTTATGGCGTGAAATAATCAAGTTTGTTTATTTATAAAGTAGTATTTTATTCACTAGCCTTACCTTCAGGTTTTTCATCGCGTTCCTCCATCAGGATTTTTTTCATTTTCCAAGCTTAGCAGATGTGACAAAAGGGAATTAAACACAAAAAATAATACCGGCTGGCCGACTGTATAAAGCTGAAATCTAAATGGCTTGCTGCATTTGGAATGAAGACATGAATCTTGTCATCAACACCAAGATCCTTTCAGACAGTCACAACAACACAAGCACTAACCCATTCATAAACATAAACTAAATAAAAAATTCATTCTACTGCGGTTGATTTCAACCGTTCTTTCACAAAAGATCTGTTTGTTTATTCTCAGCGAGAGATGGAATCTCAAAAGACCAAGTACTTGATAATTTGGGACTGCTTAAGCGAGTTTGCTGTTGCAGAAGAGGATGAATTCAAAAAAGAAGTTTAAGCTAACTAAAATTCGGACTTATTTAGAAAGAAGCCGAATAATGGAATGTCCATTTCAGCATTGGCAAAATTGGTTCGCAGATTGATCAGTCCAAAAGAATTTCAGCACGATCACATCACCATAAGAGTGGGATTGCAGCATCAGAAGTCCAATTGAATCTGTCGGAAAAAAGTTTCTGCAAAACGATTGAAGCATGCAAAAATGAAACGTCCATTTGGAATTTATACGAATGATAAAAGAAACCGGGAAGCTGGTTCAGAACGTGGATGATGGCATGATACTCCATTTGCTCGCGGTTGCCAGAATTTTATTGAATGTGCGGGGAGGATAACGAATTATGGTGCGAGTAGGGGATTGGGTGAAGGTGTGTTTAAAGGATTATGACGTGATTGGGTTTGTCATTGCGACTTACGGTTATTCAGCCGTTATTCAGAAAACGATTTATGTTCGAGACGGGATCATCATGGTCACTCGGGAGGAGCCGGTGAAATATTCACTAGGTTTATTAAAACCGATCCCTGAAACGATTCATCCAGATGATTTACCCGTGTTGATTGATATGGCATTAGATCATTATGATCGAGAATGGTTTGAGGAACTAACAAGGAAAAAGAATGTGCATAAGAAACGATAAGAACGGCGCCGCGAGTACCAGGATGAAGAAAAAATTGTCCAGCGATAGAGATGATGAAGGTGGAATATGGCAATGATTTCAAGAAAGTCATTGATTAGACAAAACAAATATGGCAAACAAATGAGGGGTGAACATTGGTTTGCAAAAAGTTGAAGAATGATTAGGGGTTCCATTATGAATATTGAAAGTAACAAAAAAGGCATAAGACGGTTTTTTGAAGAAAAGAGCGGAAATAAGCAATTGAATGACAAATGTTTCATTATAAAGTTGAAATAGATCATCACTTTATTCCGCTGGAAAATGAAAGCTGGGTATTAGTTGAAATGATTGTAAGCGCATTATCGGATCTATTTTTCTGAAATTCACTTTGAACGATTGACTTTATTGCAGACATGAAGGTTCACCCCTTAAATTTTAAAATGAAGAGAAAGCGTCTTGAAATCTTCGTACAGGTTCAACCTAGTTACATACATCCAGAAGTGATAAAAAAGTTGGTCCAAACGGATCCATATAATTCTAATCAAAAACCTACTAGAAAAAGTCTCTAGTAGGTTTTTAGGTAAATTAAGCTATCATTATTTTAGACATGAAGAGGTAAGCAGCATAAATGAATACGGAAAGCAAAACGGCATAAGACGGCTTCATCCAATTGGTCAAGAGAAAAACACAAAATACAAAAAGGGCTAAACCGAGCGCACCGAAAATACCACTTTTTTGAGCTGTATGAAACTCCTTTGAACTCATGAATTTCATTTGCAGCGTCATGTTGGCCAATGTCATGAGTGGAAGTACAGTGATCAAACCAGATATAAACAAATTTTTGGATTTGCTGAAATAAGTCGCAAATGCAAGGATGCAGCCGCCTAAGATAAACTTTGAAACATATTCCAACATTGTATGGCACTCCTAAAAAATTGCGTTTTAAGTAATTATGACATAAAAAAATTGGAAGTAAACTCTTGAAAATGATCATTTGTTTATTTTATGAATATATCATAACCAATGGTGTTTCTTAGAAATACTAAAAAATACGTTTAACTGATGAGATAAACTTCCGCTGGAATGAGTAGGCTATTTTTAAAAAAGCACGTGCAAAGATATGTCGTTTTTGTATAGTGTATGTGCTGGAAGGCAGCAGAGTGATGAAAACTTAGGAAAGAGAATTACAAGATCCTGGCACTTATGATGAATATTGAAATAGAATGGGAGATTTAAGTATGGATTCGATTCGAGTGACTAAATACAATCCTCAGTACAGAGATACGAACGATGTGTACACTAGAGAAGAGTGGACTAGTTTTTCAGATATTAATAAAGTGTTTCAAGGTAAGTTATTTTCCTTAAATGAATATTTACTTGTAGAGGAGAAATATATAAAAGCTGTAAAAACAATTTTAAAAGAAAAGAATATCAAGAACTTAAAAATTCGTGATCTAGAGATATATTCTGAAGATCTAAACCTGAATCTAAAAGAGGGAGATAGTATAGGGTCCTTAAATTTAAACGAAGTAATGAAAATGATTCTTAGGGAAAACATTTGGTGTAAATTAGTTTCGGATGATTATTTTGAAATACATTTTGGCTACGATTATTATATGTATTTTGTGAGTAATGAAATTTCCAATCGTGTCATTGAGAGTGTGGAAGAAATTGAAGGATTATTTGTAGAAAAAAGAAAATCACCTTATATCCGATGAATGATTTTTGTTGGGGTACAAATTTTTTCCAGTCGTTAAGCACTGTCTTTGCAAAAGCATTTTTTTAAAAGCGCAATAGTGATCTTCTTCAAAGTTTTATAGGCTTTATCATTTAAGTGAATTTTTCATATCGAAAACAAAAAGATTTGGAATGGTTTCAGTTCGTCCATCCGACAAATTGACGGAATATAGCGACTTTTTTTCTTTTTGATATTGACACTTAGTAGGGACGGTGATAATATACAATAAATCAAACTAAACAGGTATGATTTATAAGTTTAATAAAATTAATGCTATTATTTAGAAAAATAAGGGGGAGTTTAAATGGGGAAAATCGCGATTATTAACGGGAATCCTTCGCTGACATCGAGACTGAACGGAATCATTCAATATGTTGAACGAAAGTTGCTGCGAGAAGGGGTTGATATTGAACATATACAAGTTGCGGAATTGCCGGCGGACGATTTAATCAAGGCCAATTTTGACAGCGACGCTATACGGAAAGCGAATCAAAAAGTAGAGGAAGCGAAGGTGATCATCATCGCGAGTCCGGTATATAAAGCGTCGTATACGGGAGTATTGAAGACCTACCTCGATTTACTTCCGCAAAAAGCTTTATCGGGAAAAATCATTCTGCCACTGTTTATCGGCGGCTCAATCGCTCATCTTTTGACCATCGATTATGCGCTGAAGCCGGTACTATCCACGTTGGGCGCAAGGCTCATTATCGGCGGGGTGTATGCAGTGGATACTTGGATAACCCGAAATGGAAACAACGGCTATCATCTATCGGAAGAATTGATTCGTAGATTAGATGAAGCAGTTGCAGAATTGCTAGAAGAAATAGAATTAAGAAGCGGATTGCCGGAAAAGGTCAAGTAAACCGTCAAAGGCTAACGAAGCAAGACAGAAGCTAGATTTATACCAATATATTTCTGAATATTGAAAATAAATTTGTCTAACTTTATAGCGATCCATTTTTAAACAGGGGTGAAGAAAATGTCTTTGAAGTTTGCTTATTGGGTTCCGAATGTTAGCGGCGGATTGGTGATTTCCAAAATTCCTCAAAAGACAGGCTGGTCCTTTGAGGATAATGCCAGATACGCTCAAATAGCTGAAGAAGCAGGATTTGAATATGCGTTGCTTCAAACGAGATTTCTGGCAAGCTACGGTGCGGAAAATCAATTGGAGGCCATCACGTTGGCATCCGCATTAGCGGCGGTAACGAAAAAGCTAAAACTGATTTCGGCGGTGCTTCCCGGCTTATGGCATCCGGGGACGGTAGCCAAAATGATTTCCACCATTGATCAAATAAGCCATGGACGTGCAGCGATTAATATTGTGAGCGGGTGGTTTAAAGGAGAATTTAACGCATATGGCGAACCATGGCTAGACCACGACGAAAGATATCGGAGATCCGAGGAGTTTATCAATGTGCTTCGAAAATTGTGGACGGAGGAGGAAACCCATTTTCGTGGTGATTTTTACCGAATAAACGGTGCTCCATTAAAGCCGAAGCCTTTGAGAGTTCCGGAAATTTTCCAAGGAGGGAATTCTTTCGCCGCACGAAAGATGGCATCCAGAGTATCTGACTGGTATTTCATGAACGGAAATACCATCGAAGGCATTAAAGCACAAATTGATGAGGTGAATTCGCTCTCGGCTGAAAATAACCGTAAGCTGAAATTTGGCGTCAACGCATTTGTGATTGTGAGAGATACAGAAGAGGAAGCTAAACAGGTGCTTCGTGACATTATTGCTTATGCGGATGGCGAAGCTGTGGAAGGATTCCGCAGCCAAGTGCGCTTTGCCGGCAAAGCTTCTCCGGAAAGAGAAGGAATGTGGGCCAATTCGGATTTCAACGATTTGGTTCAATACAACGACGGTTTTAAAACCGGATTGATCGGTACGGCGGAACAGGTGGCGGATCGCATAATCGAACTTAAAAAAATCGGAGTCGACCTTATCTTAACCGGATTCCTTCATTATGACGAAGAAATTCGATTATTCGGGGAAAAAGTGATTCCATTGGTTCGAGAAAAGGAAGCCATATTAAACGTGGATGCTGTATAAAAATGGACTTTTTATAGAAAGTGTGAAGTTGAACGTAGCAGGGATAATATGCACGTACAACTAAATGTAGAAAGAAGACTTGCGAGAAGAATCCCCTTCTATTGTTGAAAAAGATATTCGAACAATTACCAAAATCATTGATTAAAACAATGTGTTTCCAAATCTTTAAATGCTCGCTAAAACGGGATGGATGCGGCTGGGATTGCATTTGTAAGTGCTCCATTATACAAAGAAGGAAGCATTTCTGCGGTACTTTCTAAATCCTTGATAAACAGCAGCGGGATGACGGAATATTTAGACGGACAATTTTATATCACTATAATTATGAATATTCTTAAAATTGGTTATTGATATAGGGAGGAATGGGGATTGGGGGCAGGGTCAATAGGTTTCCATTTGATGGTCAAAGAGGTCAGCAAGCGATTTAATAATGTCCAAGTATTGAATCATTTAAATTTGGAAATCGAACCTGGGGAATTTGTTGCGATTATTGGGCGCAGCGGCTGCGGCAAAAGCACTCTGCTGCGGCTTCTTGCTGGACTCGATGTTCCGACAGAAGGGGAAGTGCTTCTTGACAATAAAAGAGTCAAAGGAGTTCATCCCGATACGCGAATACTTTTTCAAGATGCTAGATTGCTTCCTTGGAAAAGAGTGATAGCAAATGTACAAATCGGTGCAAGAAACGGAGACAAAGACAGAGCAGAGGAAGCACTACAGCTCGTAGGGTTGGAACATAAAGCGAAAGAATGGCCCGGCATATTATCCGGCGGACAGCGCCAGCGTGTCGCTCTTGCGAGGGCGTTGGCGGGTAATCCGCGCCTCCTGTTATTGGATGAACCACTTAGCGCATTAGATGCTCTGACACGTATCGAAATGCAAGAATTGATTGAACGAATTTGGCATCAGCAACGATTTTCTGCCGTTTTGGTCACACACGACGTCAGCGAGGCCGTCGCTTTGGCAGATCGTATCGTCTTGATCGAAAATGGGGCTATCTCTCTTGATATACCGGTAGATTTACCCCGTCCGAGAGAAAGAAATACTGGCTTTGCCTATTATGAAAAGCTCATTCTGGATCGTCTTATGGGAAAAGTGACTAAAGAGACTTTAGAATCTGCGTTTATGTTCTCTTCCAAATAATAGTTTATAAATGTTGAATATTTTTTATTCTAATTCAATCCATTGAAAGAGGGATCTTTCGGATGATCTCAAAAACGTATAAAATGGCCGTTATGATTTTCGTTATGACGCTGGTATGGATTCTTGATGGCTGTAGTCACTCCGTTTCCCAAGAATCCGAAGTGAAAACTGTCAAACTGGATTATGCTTACTACAATCCGGTGAGTCTAGTTCTGAAAGAAAAGAAATGGTTGGAAGATGATTTACGGAAGGATGGAATCGGAGTTGAATGGATTTTTAGCGCCGGTAGTAATAAATCGCTGGAGCTTTTAAATAGCAGGAGCATTGACTTTGGATCAACATCTGGAGCTTCGGCTTTACTCGGAAGGGCAAATGGAAACCCAATCAAATCGATTTATGTTTTTTCTAAGCCAGAGTGGACAGCTTTAGTTGTTCGTGCCGATTCTCCTATAAAAAAAGTAAAAGATTTGAAAGGTAAAAAGATAGCTGTTACGCGAGGAACGGACCCTTACATATTTTTGCTGCGGGCATTGGGTACTGCGGGATTGAGCGAAAAAGATGTAGAAATCGTGCAACTGCAACACCCCGATGGTAAAACGGCCTTAGAAAAAGGGGATGTAGACGCATGGGCAGGACTCGATCCGTATATGGCGCAAACAGAGATAGAGAAACACTCAAAATTGTTTTTCCGCCACCCGGATTGGAATACGTACGGATTTCTTAATGTAAGGGAAGAGTTTGCAAAAGACCATCCCGAGATTGTGAAAAAAGTGCTTAAAGCTTATGAAAAGGCTAGAAAATGGGCATTAGAAAATCCGGACGAGTTTGAGAAATTAGTGGCAGCAGAAAGTAAACAAAACGATAAAGTCGCCGCAAAAGTGATCCACCGGACAGATTTGACCAATCCGGTCATTGGGGAGGTTCACAAACGGACCATTGAAGCGTCGGGAGAAGTGTTATTGAAAAGCGGTGCAATGGAAAAATCCGTCGATATTAAGAAAACGGCCGACAACTTAATTGATCCGGAGTATATCGAAAACATCAACAAGAAGTAAAGGAGGCAAGCGGTTGCGTCAATGGAAGAAACATTTCTTTATCACAGGTATGGGGCTGATCATTCCAATATTCATCATCATCTTGTGGCAAACCCTTTCTATTAACGGTTTGATTCCCCCTAATATTATGCCTTCTCCCTTGAAGATTGTTTCCACCATCGTAGATTTGTTTCGGGGAGGAGAGCTCATGGAACACGTCGGAATTACACTATATCGGGTAAGCGTGGGATTTTTGCTTGGAACGGCTGTTGCTTTATTGTTTGGGGTATTGAACGGATATTTTCGTACGTTTCGGTATTTGTTGGATCCGCTTATCCAAGCCTTGCGAAATATCCCTTCCTTGGCTTGGGTACCGTTATTTCTTTTATGGATGGGCATAAGCGAGACTTCCAAAATATCCTTGATTGCTTTAGGTGTTTTTTTCCCGGTTTATCTTAATTTAGTGTCTGGTATTCAAGGAGTGGACCGACGTTTACTGGAAGTAGGATTAGTGCACGGTTATCATGGCTGGAGATTGATTCGTCATTTTTTTCTGCCTGCGGCTCTGCCTTCGTTCATTGTAGGACTGAGAAGCGGGCTTGGATTGGGATGGATGTTTGTTGTAGCGGCGGAGATCATGGGGGCAAGCAAGGGATTAGGCTTTCTTATGATGGATGGTCAAACGACAGGGCGACCAGCTATTATCGTGGCCAGCATTTTATTGTTTGCTTTGTTTGGGAAATGCACCGATTATTTCTTGGAGCTGGCAGGACGTCGAATTCTTGCTTGGCAAGACAGCTACCAATCCTTGGAAAGGGGAAACGTTTAATGAATAAGAATAGCATGATAAACAAGACACGTGGCAAAAAGTATTTGGACAGTTTGAAAGATGGAAGGAACGTGTGGCTGAATGGGAGCATCGTGGAGGATGTCACTACGCACCCCGCCTTTACGGGAACGCTGTCTACCATCGAGCGGTTGTTCAATATGCTCGATCATCCGGAAGAGAAGCAATTGGTCGGCTTTCAACCGCCTGGTTCAGACACATATGTCCATAGTTCATTTCTTGTACCTCGAAATCAAGACGATTTGCGGAAGAGAAGCATCGCTTTTAAATATTGGGCGGATGAAACGCATGGAGTGATGAGCCGTCTTTCGGAATACGCCCGCTCACTCGTAACCGGGTGGTATGCTGCCAGAGAGCAGTTGGATCCGCAGTTTGCATATAAGATTGCGGATTATTACGAGAAGGCACGCGACAATGATTTGTTTGTAGCCAATGCATTGCTCGATCCACAGGTCGACCGTTCCAAAGGATTGGAAGATTTCGATGCGGCCGACCGCATTCTGCATATCGTTAAAGAAACGGAGGACGGTTTAATCTTAAGGGGTGCCAAGATGATAGCCACCGCCGCTCCTTATTCACACGATTTTCTTATATTCCCTTTTCATAAAATCAAAGAGGAATATGCGAAACATGCACATGCCTTGATCGTTCCCGCCAATTCGCCGGGGCTGCATATCGTATGCCGGGAACCGTTCACTTCTGATCGTGAACAAGATCATCTTTTGAGCGCTTCTTTCGACGAAATGGATGCTGTATTATTTTTTGACGACGTTCTAGTTCCTTGGGAAAGAGTGCTCATTCACGGGAATGCGGAAGCAGTATGGAAGTTTCGGATGAATCGGACCGCTAATTCTCTCGCTTTTCATCAAACGGTCGTGAGGCTGTTAAGCAAACTTGAGTTTGTGACCGGTGTCGCCATCGCCATTGCAGAAGCGATTGGGGTTTCCGGATATTTGCATATTCAAGAAAAATTGGGGGAACTCATTACCCAAGTCGAAACGATTCATTCGCTGTTGGTTGCCTCGGAGGCGCAAGCTAAAAGGGACGAGACCGGCACGTTTATTCCTGCTCTTAAACCAATTGATACAGCGCGCATTCTAGGATCTCAATATTATCCGCGTGCGATCGAAATTTTACAGCAAATCGGTGCGGGGGGCTTCGTTCAAGTTCCGTCTACATTGGAAGAAATAAACGGGCCCATTTCAGAATTAATGCATAAATATTTTGCCGGAGCAACCGTGGGAGCCGAAGAAAAAGTCAAACTGTTTAAGCTGGCTTGGGACTTGTTTGGGAGCCAATTGGGTTCCAGACACGAATTATACGAAAGATATTATGCAGGAGATCCTGTAAGAGCCTTGGCCAATATATATACGAATGCGGAAAAACAGCAATATACAAAGCCGGTTTGGGAGTTTTTGCAAAGTAAGTCTCACGTCAAAAATGGATCACGATCATGAGAACGGGCTGATGCACTAAAAGCTCTCCGAAGGAAGTTTCGCTTTATCCCGCACATAAGGGAGAGTAATCTCCCTCACAGTGAAGGGAAAAATCGAGAGAAGTCCGAGAGGAGCGACTCTCTCTAAATGCCCGATTAGCTCAACTAACCTTCAGGAGGATAAGACACCTCCTGAAGGAAGTTTCGCTTTATCCCGCATAAGGGAGAGTAATCTCCCTCACAGTGAAGGGAAAAATCGAGAGAAGTCTGAGAGGAGCGACTCTCCCTAAATGCCCGATTAGCTCAACTAACCTTCAGGAGGATAAGACACCTCCTGAAGGAAGTCTCGCTTTATCCCGCATAAGGGAGAGTAAGCTCCCCCGCAGGATGGAGAGAATCAAGAAAAGTCTGAGAGGAGCGACTCTCCCTAGGCGTTTTCCTTTTTTATGAATATAAGTACAAGTACTGTAGTTGTTAAAAAAGAAAAGCCCCTAGTAAGGGCAATTTCGTGAAATGAACATTCATTACAGACCAGCATTTTCCCTGATATGTGATGTCATTTCCAATAATGAAAGCTTTTTTCTAATTGGTTTTTGCATCACCAATGTCTAATGGCTATTATATAGCAAAAAAATGTAAATCCTCTTATGCTTTTGTATCGATTTTATTTATTAAAGTTTCATCCTTGTCGACAAGGCCTAATTGAAATGCCTTGGATATAATATCTTTTACTTTTAATGTAAATTCAGGGTCTTTACTATAATTCATTTGTATTTGAAGCGCATCTTTATGAAATTTAGACATTTCCCCGGCGTTTTCCTTGTTTACAACTTTATTTTCATTCAAAAGTTCGTTAAATTGCTCAAAAGAAATATCTTTCGATTTTCCACCGACAAATTCAGTTCCATCCTTTATGCTTTTTTGAAACTCAGCAAATAATGTCAATCGAGTATAAGCAGCAAAATTTGGGTCATTTGGTTTGATTTGCATTTTTTCCTCCTATTTATTAACTGTAATGAATGGATTATCATAAATTGTATGAGGTGGATAAGGATATTGGTTGAATCCGATACATAACCATCTGATAACTCCTGAAATGTACTAGATGCGATATTAATACCATTGTTATTTACTCTTAATCTATTGGCTTGTATGGTTCCTTCAACATAGACTGCACAATATATCCATTTTCGCCGCTCATCGGTTTACTCGCAGACTGTTGGTTAAAACCAATTATTTCAAGTTCCATTTCTCCGTCTAATGTTATCCCAATAAATGGAATGTATGTTAGCGTCTTTTTATAATTTTTCCAAGCATCAACCATAATTATTTTATACGAAAAATTTAAAAAATTGAACCTTTTGTACTATACAAATGAAAAAATTCTATATTTATGTCTTATTAATCCTATGAAAAGTTAATCTCGAATAATTCCGATAAAAGCTCTGGAAGGGTTTGATCGCATCCATATGTTTAATAGAATGGTAGTTTGCAAAGTTTTGGATAACAGTTTTTGATTCTAACACCATACTGGCAGGCAAATGTCTTTTATATTCATTTCATCCGGATATGAATGGAACTACGTTGTTAGTCCGTTCTGCCCAGCATCCGCTTTCCTGAATGCCATACTTTTTTGATCCATGATTTTATTTACAGATCCATAAAAATTGAGCTCAATTTGTCAATCCTCTATCACACCAATCTATCTTCAAGTTCCTCTTTCATCAGAAATTTTTTCCCGTTATACAATCTTTCCCTTTTCTGAAAACAACAACAGGTTGAAAAATAACACGATGAATGCGGCTGAGTGGGGTTCCTAAGGGATTAAGACTGGTAAAAAGCAGATAGTCACAACGACACAAACATCAAACATTTCATAAACATAAACTAAATAAATCAAAAAGAATTCTACTGCTTCAGATTTAAATGTCTTTACTCAGCTGGTGAAATGGGGCAATTCAAACGAGCTTTCTGCCGAAGAGGAGGTTGGAATCGGAAAATTCCGGGTTTGTTGCGTATTTAAGAAACAAAATCACTATTTTGAAATTAGAAAAGCTCCTTTGTCCAAAACGTGATTCGGGACTGGAACGTTTTGTCGTATTTGATGTTTTCTTTAAGGACGAGCTTAAAGCCAAGATGATGACAAAACCATAAAACGGCTGCTTTTAGTGAGAATTTATTTAGCTGTACTTGTAAAGAGACTACATCTACAAAATGAAATGGTGGTTTGTAAGTTCGAATATCAATGTGTGTTGTCGTGATGCGGATTTTTTTGAAAAGCGAGAGTAAATGTAAGTGGTTACATTTATTGTTGGCGATGGGTGTTACGGAAGAGCGTATCGGAGTGATTTAGGATCTGGATTATTTAGAAGTGAGGCATTGCTTTTGATGGTGAGAATGAAAACTGAATGAGGGGAAGAGAATGGATCATGGTACGAGTAGGGGATTGGGTGAAGGTGCGTTTATCTGAATATGATGTGATCGGTTATGTAGTGGGGATTTTTGATTATTCAGTGGAAATACAAAAAACGATTTGTGTCCGAAATGGTGAAATAGAGCCAATCGAAAAGCGACTGGGAACCTATTCGCTATATGAAATAAACCTTATTCCGGATATGATTTACCCTGAAGATTTAAAAGAATTGATTGACATGGCATTAGATCAACATGACCGGCAATGGTTCGAGGAATTAATGAAGAAGAAAAACAGGACTCTAACAAAACTGTACAAGCAGACGAGACCATGAATAGGATGAAAGAAATGACTCCTTTCTTAAAAGTTAATTTTTAAAAAAGCGAAATTGCTTAAAAGCGCCCTTATTCTTCCATTGAGTAAGGGCTTTTTGTCCATTGTGAGGCGCGTCTACATTTAATGTAATGTATGGATAAATAGATTCTCCTAAAGATCTTTGTATAAGGAAAAGAGTTTATATAGAAAAGGAATTATAGCAAAGATTGTCGAACTGATAGGGAAAGGCGGCAGTTGCTGAAAGACAAAAAAACGCATGGGGAGAGTTAGTGAATAAGAAATCCTTAATCGTCTCTAGATGTTAAGGATAATAAATTAGTTGAAGGGGGAGAGCGGTGTAATGATTGAACTTGAATATTTTGAACGTCCAGATTTTAATCAGCTGATTCGTTGGATTGATTCACCGGAATTTTTACTTCAGTGGGGAGGACCTCAATTTGATTACCCGCTGAACGAAAGTCAATTAGAAAAGTACATTGAGAATGCAAATCGTGATACCTCTGATACTTTGGTTTATAAAGTGATACATAAAGAAACAGGGAATGTGATCGGCCATATTTCTCTGGGGAAAATAGACAGGAAAAATAAATCAGCAAGAATAGGGAAAGTTTTAGTGGGAGAAAAAAATTTAAGAGGTCAAGGGATAGGTTCATTGATGGTAAAAGAACTATTGAAAATAGCATTTGAAGAACTAAAATTGCATAGAGTTAGTCTTGGCGTATTTGACTTTAATGAATCTGGGATCGCTTGTTATGAAAAGGTTGGTTTTAAAAAAGAAGGATTGCTCAGAGATTGCAGAAAAATAGGAAATGATTATTGGAGCTTATGGGAGATGAGCATTTTAGAACAGGAGTGGTCTGATCAAAAATGAATTTTCTTGATGCACACTGTGAAGGAAGAGCTGGACTTCCATCTGTGGTGCAGGATTACTAGCAGAATTGAGTTGTAACTAATTAATAGATTTTTACTTATAAAACCAACATTTTAATCATTAAAGTTGTCAAACCAGGAAAATATCAGAAAATTCAAGCGGTAGAGGGAGAAATTTGCTTCTCCCTTGAATCCATAACGGATAAAAAGCAAGAATCTGAAATTCCGTTAGTGCTTCAATATTCGTTGTATCCTGAATGATGAGGCTGCTGATATGGTTGATAGTATGGATAATGAGGGGAATGACGGATTTCGTTCTGGCTATGATGGGTCAATCTTGCTTGGTCATTTTGATATTGCTCGCGATGACAGTTTTTGTATGGACCTATAAAGGTATTGGGTTGAATAGGAGCGATCGTTTTTTTCCATTCATTTTCATTGAGGCAGTAGGTGTGGGCTATGATATTTGGTGGGGTAAATTTCAAAAGATCTGAACCTAAAATCACTTCAGGAGTCGGTGCGTTAAATATGGCTAGAAGATGTGTATGATCTTTCGTCGCTACTTCGTAATGCCACCATCCTTGTGGAACATTGGCCACTTGGCCTGGTTTTATGGGATAGTTATGGATTTGTTTGGTAAATGGATTGAATAAGGAAACGACGGCAGCTCCTGAAATACAATAAACTAGCTCTGCCGCATTTTGGTGATAATGTGGCTCGATCACATTATTTTTGCTTAAGAAAATATCCAATAAAGAAATATTTTCTAATGTGTTTAACTGTTCGACCCCTAATACATTGATAAAGTTGTGTTTATCTTTTGTGAACGCATTGCTTTTGTTTACATCGAAAGTGAATTGAGTGTGAGGTGATGTGTAATCCATATACAAAACCATGGTTCATTCATCCTTTTATTTGAATATTGTGATTACAAACTAATTTATGTCAATGCGTATTAAGCAGTGCGTGTACCTATCATGATGGAAGAACGCAAAAAGTTTGCAGCACAGCACTTGATGATACGAAACTCAGTAATCATTAAATGAAAAGGCACCGATATAAAATCGGTGCCCAAAAGTGGCTGTGTTGGCAGAGCTTTGAATTTTTACCAATCAAAGCCCGAGAAGAATGATATCAGTTTTGGTTTATTAATGTCGATGATAAAATAATGGTTTTATTTACAAATATTGTATTATATCCAAAAAATAAAAACGCCAAGATCTTTTCCGACATGCCAGAATCGTCTTGCCTTAGGAAAATTTTGTATAGATATTGTGAAAAGAACGGCTGAAGTTGTCCTTATTTAAAATGCAAATTTTATTGTAAAGGATAGGCGGGTAAGATAGTTTCGATACCGCCACATGGGTGCGAAAAACGCGTTGGCAGTGCGGAAAGCTAGAGCATATGTCTAAGATCGTGGATCGTTTTTTTTTTCACTTATGAGATATTATGAAAATGCCCTACTACAAAAAGAAGGCAGTTTGCTGCATTAATAGCAGCATTTATTAGGGTAACCAGGGTCAACAACCACATTTCTTGTAACAGGCCTGTAAATATGTCTAGGTACATTGACGATGTTGTATCTATTGACATTTACGACTGGATGAATGTAGGGCACTTGTCGAGGGACAAAATGATCTCGGACACGATGTATTGGCGGACACACAATAGGTCTATGACGATGATGCATCTATGAAACACCTCCTAATGTTTGTAGTATATTACATGCAAAAGCAAGTCCTTTTGAAACGACAGTTATCATGAGAAAAAGGTACAATTTTATAGAAGATATCCATTTCGCTAATATCTAGTTTGATGACGAAAGATGCGTAGAGAAAGGAATTTTGTATTTTTACGGGTCAAAAAAGATGGTGATTCAGTGATTAGGTATTTATTAAGCAAGATCGATTTTCATCATCATTTTGATGAAGAGCTGATTGGCTTTATGAAAAGAGATATAAAAGAAGAGAAAATAGTATTCATTCCAACATCACCTGATGAAAAGATAACCACTCAAAAATATGTTGAAGAAACTTTACGGTTTTTTGAAAAAGCCCAAATTTATTTTAAAAAGTCAGTCACTTTATACAGTGATATGGATCCAGAAGCAATGTCAAAAGAAATAAAGGGTGCTTCAGTTCTATATTTAATGGGTGGAAATACCTTGCGGCAGTACGATTTTATCGTTCATCACAATCTTCAATCCGTTTTAAAAGAATTTAAAGGAGTCGTAATCGGAATAAGTGCTGGTGCCATAAATATGTGCAGAAAAGCAGTCCTTACACCTATCCATGAAGTAGAAGAAGTGCACCTATATAATGGTCTTGATTTAGTAAGTTTCAGTGTCGAGGTCCATTTCGAACACAGCAATAAAATCCACGAACAAATGGTTTTAAATATTGCTGGAAAGATTGATAACGAATTATATTGCATTTCGGATTTCTCTGCCATTAGGATGGACGATCATGGTCATATGTCCATTATTGGAGGCGGAGTTTATAAAGTTTCGGGGAATGAGATATTAAAATTGTCATAACTAAAACACGGTATAAAATATATAGAAAGATGATTCGACGATAGAGATTCTTTGTCATAATCGGTTCAACTGGCGAGCATTTAAATCCGTGTTTTCTATGATGATCAATGGCCGAATGGGAAGGAAGAGTTTACTCATCCAAAAAGGAGATGATTGAAAACATCATCTCCTTTTACAGTGTTCTCTATGAAGGAAAGATCTATTTTATTTCAAAATGGAGCATGAATATGCAATATCATGCAAATAAATGGAAGTTGGATATTAACTCGCTTTTTTCAAGACTTCCTTTTTTTCTTTTGTTCCGATTCGATAAAACCAAAAACCTAAAGCGGCAAAGAATATAGGTCCTACTATAAGCGGTGCATATTGTGATACGGTCGTGTCCGGAGCGGGAATCAAAGTTAATAGGATGGTTCCTGTAACGGAAATCAATCCAATGCCTGCAACCACATAAGCTAATGCATTTTTCTTTATTTTGAACGGTCTGACTGTTGCCTGGTCCGTCTTGCGCAGTTTGATATAAGCACAAATTAAAAAGAGATAAGGAATAAAGAAGGCAAGAGTGGCCATAAGGACCAGCATGTTCAAAGCTTTCGAGATAGTCGGAACAAAACCGGAAAGCACTAATATAATGGATACGCCTGCAGCTTGCCAAAGAATCAGGTTGGCGGGCATATCTGTTTTATTCATTTTTGTTAGAAATGGGGGCAGAATCGCTTTTCCGCTGTTATAGAACATGACGCTTGGATTCAAAATTAAAAAGGACAACGCCCCCATCGTTGAAATGGCAAAACAAATCCCAAGCATTTGCGATAATGAAAACGGTAAATGGAACTGTTTTGTCATTTGATCTGCAAATAAGAATAAAGCCGTTGCCGTTTGATCCGGTTTGATGTTAATCACAAATTGAAAAGCGATGGTCCCAAGAATATAGATTCCTCCAATGATGACTGAAGAAATCAAAATGGCTTTTGGAAATGTTTTTTGCGGATTTTTTACCTCGCCAGCGATGGTACCCAGCATTTCCATTCCTGCAAAGGCGAACATCAATGTGGACAAAAACATCACTGTATCTAATGAAAGATGATTAGGCGTCATCGTCCGTACTGAAAATTCTGTTGCTGAATGATGTCCGCTTAAAATACTGGCGAATCCAAAGCCGAAAATTAAGATGACTGGCACAATTAATCCAAGCGGGGTTCCGATGGCCGCCAATTTCTCGCTCATTCGGGTGCCACGCAATGTCAATAACGTAATAACCCAGAAAATAGTTAGGGATATCACTGTTGTTAATATTTTGTTATGGATCATTTGCTGTTGATTGATGGCATAAGCAATATTCACGATGATTCCAAGTAAGAGGGATGGATAATAAGTGAAATTTGCCACCCAATAAAACCAACTGCATAAAAAGCTTGCTTTTTGGCCAAAAGCACGGTTTACCCACGCACTCACTCCACCTTGTTCGGGATAGGTTGTCGCCAACTCCGCCACGATTAAACTAATCGGAATAAAGAATAAGAACGCGGCTAAGACCCAAAATATGATAGCAGACGGTCCAACCGTAGCCGCAAAAGGAATATTTTTTAAACCTAATATGGTATTTGTACTGATGATCGTTAAACCCAATACACCGATCTTCTTTTTTTCTGTCATTGCTGTTTACCCTTTCTTAGTGATTCATGTAATAGATACGATTAATAATACATAGGGTAGAATAATTATGCAACTCATTTTATTAAAATAATATTTTTTCATCAATTATAATTATTTTGTTAATTTTGTTTTTTAGTAGGATGTTCTTTATTATAAAGCCCTCAATTTTCATAAACTCACCGGCAGTCTTGTGTTTATTTACACTCCGTTCAGAAAAAAGTTAAATAAAGATTTTCCCAACAGTGGACAAAATGATTAGAATCGTATCTTGATACAATTTCAACATTTACGAGGTCAATAGATTGCCCTTGATATGAATAGTCAACTATTGTGCTTTAAAAGCGTGATCCATCTGTCTTTCATTGATAAGCATGAAATGCTGTTGCGTAAAGTAAAAAGGGCCGAAAAATCACAAAAGCGTTCCGTTTTGACGGAACGCTTAAATCAGCTTTAACAGACATGACTAAGAAAAAAGCTGATGCAATGCTTATTTTCTGAATCTTACATTCATGTGTATAGGATGTCAGAGGGAAGGGCGTGGCTATGAGATTGTTATGTGAAATGATTCACAAAAATGAACAGGTTTAGTTGTGCAGTTGAGTTGTTACAGGGGAATGCCGCCACTAAAGCGGATGAATGGACAAGAAAGCCATCATTCTGTTTATAGTGTGAAAGCTAAACTTAGTGATCTTAAAAACACGGTCGATTTTCTGATCCAACAAGGCAGGAATTCATTCTCCATCCAAATAAAACTTTTCAAATAGTTCGATTGGCTTGCGGTTAAAAGATTATAAGAGTGTCATCTCCCTATCAATCACTTCAATCCGTTTTTCTTTTAGAATTAATAATATAGTAACTGATCACTAAAGCTAAAATAGATAAAGTGTACAAAAATGTATTCATGGGATTTTCATGACATACAATGATCAAGCGTATCATGGCAGTAATGCCAATATATACAAAGTAGCGCAGCGGGAAGTGATAATTCCCTTGGAAATATTTTATAATCATCGAAATGAATTCGAAATACAAGAAGAATATCAGGAAGCGTTCAAGAAGATGATAGTGGATTTCAACTCCTTGATTAAAGACGACAAAACGAATAGAATAAACGATCTCCTTACCAAGCAAAAAACATAAAACAACGGCAAGTAAAATCAATGCTATATTTAGGATAGCTTGAAAAATTGCCGGGATCGTCGAATTGGAATATTTTTTTGGATTTAATTGTCTCATTTATACACCTCCAACATAACATTTTTGCTGTTGCCTAAATCATTATGATATGTAATCCATCTTTGTGGACCTACTTCATTTTTACTTCCTGGATAGTCCAAGTTGAAAGATTTGATTACACTGTTGCAACTCGTGATTTGTACTCCGCATTTTTTGGAATGGATAGCGTTCTTTTCCCTTTTTTTCGATTGCAAGGTAAAAAACTTAACATACATATCCCTCCTTTTTTAATGTAAGAATGAAATAAGGAGAATCCTGTTTTATCTATCTAATATGAAGAGTGTTTTCTCCTTAATAAATGACGATCGAAATAAAAAGGATTCTTGTGATTGCTATTAGTATAGTATGTAGGTTTTAAATTTGAAAGTACGCACTTCATATACATGTAGTAACAAAATGATAATATAGTATTAAAAAGTATACTATTTGAAAAAACCACGAACAGCCATCTTCATAAAATGGCTGTTCGTGGTTTTTTGAGTTTAAAATGGTGATTTATTCTTTTTCCAGCCACTAAAAACATAATCGAGTCTTAAAAAAACAGCCTCAGTTTCCTAAAAATCAGCATCAGGATTTAGCCTTGTTTTATAGGCAAGACGCAAGAAAAAGGCTCCCTTATCCATGATGGTTTGGATTGAACACTTCTTATTCTTCATTTAAAAATTTCTACATTTGTATTCTTTTCCATACTTTTTGTTTATGATTGTTCATTAGTATATTTTTTGACACTATATGCTTTTTTTATAATTATATGCGATTAAAGTGCGTACTTTTAAAAGATGATTGTACGTTGTACACTGTCATATGTGGCACAGAGAAGAACACATCAAATGGCCGTTGAGAGTGTTTTTAGTGGAGGTGTGAAATATGAATTCAATGACTTTTGTCTTATTTGGAGCAACCGGGGATTTAGCGAAAAGAAAAATATTCCCTGCTTTATATAACTTATTTCTCGATCAAAAGCTGCCTCTTTCATTTTCGATTATTGGTTCGGGTATAGAGGAATGGTCTGATGATCAGTTTCAAACACATGTGGAAGAATCATTGCATTTGTTTTCTAGACGTTCCAATAATGATCAATTCAAAATAGAAGAGTTTCTCCGAGCCATTCGTTATTTTCCTTTAGATGTAACCAATTTGCAAGGATATAATGATTTGCTCGAACTGGTTCAACGGCGTGAGAAAGAATTGAATATTCCTGAAAATCGATTGTTTTATCTTTCTGTTGCGCCAACCTTTTTTGACGTGATTGCGAAAAATATCCAACAAAGTGGATTAGGGTCCACCAAAGGGTGGAAACGCCTCATTATTGAAAAGCCGTTTGGACATGATTTGAAATCGGCCCAAGAGTTGAATGAAAAATTAAGCCGATTTTTTGAAGAAGAAGAAATTTATAGGATTGACCACTATCTTGGCAAATCGATGGTCCAAAATCTGGAAGCGTTGAAATTTGCCAATCCGGCGCTGCAAGCGCTATGGAACCATCAACATATTGCCAATGTCCAAATTACGGCCAGCGAAACGGTGGGAGTGGAAGAAAGAGCCGGCTATTATGATCAAGCGGGCGCGATTCGAGACATGGTTCAAAATCACATGATGCAGTTGGTGATGATGACGGCCATGCAGCTGCCCAACCGCTTTAACGCCGAAGACATCCGCAAGGAGAAAAGAAAAGTCTTGGAAAATCTGCGTCCGTTGCGGAAAGAAGACGTCCGCCAACATGTCGTTCGCGGACAATATGGACCGGGGGAAATTCAAGGGGAACCCGTTGTAGGGTATACAGAAGAGCCGGGCATTCCTCCTTCTTCCACGAACGATACGTTTGTGGCGGCACGCTTATGGATTGACAACGATGCTTGGCGAGGAGTCCCTTTTTATATCCGTACGGGAAAAAGAATGAAGGAAAAATCGACCCGCATTGTCCTTGAATTTAAACATTCGCATACGGTTGAATCTCAACAAGCGGAGCCAAACTTATTAGTGATTCATGTCAATCCGGTGGAAGGCGTCTCGTTCCAACTCAATCGGAAAAATCCGGTCCACCGCGATCAAATCGAACCGGTCCAAGTCGATTTTTCGGCGAATCAGAAGGATGTGCCCGAAGCGTATGAACTGTTGCTGTTCGATGCTTTGATGGGAGACTCGACGTTCTTCGCTCATTGGAAAGAAGTAGAGTTGTCTTGGAAATGGGTTCAACCGATTTTAGAAGCCTTTGAAGAAAATCTGGTTCCTCTCCATTCCTATCCTTCCGGTTCCATGGGGCCGGAGGCCTCTCAACAATTATTGGCAGAGGACGGATTTCGTTGGTGGTAAAAACCAATAGACTGGGAACGGATTCTTCACCTTTGGAAATTTATCCTTTTGGATGTCTAAGGACTCTTTAGTTTGGCTTATAAGTTATTATTCTTGTAAATCATCATTTATCTTTAAAGAATGTCTTGCTGCATTGTGCGAATCCGCGCTGTTTAGATAAAAAAAGTATCAGGTCGTGCGACGATGAACTCCATTTTTATTTCTCCATTGGACTTCGATGTTAAAGCTGTACCAAATTTGTACAAAGTCTGAGAAGAGATGTTATGACATTGTCAGCTTTTAATCATGGAAATGAGTTCAAAACGGAGATGTCTCAAAAATTTTTTATAAATGATGAAAACCCACAGAAATCTAGTACATTCTGTGGGTTTTTGCTGTTTGATTAAGATCTTTCCTTAAAGAGCGGGTAAATTGGATGTCTGTTTTAACCTATTTTAAAGCAAGATGCCCTTGCCTTTGCAATGAACGAACACATTCGCCTCTCAATGTTCCCTCTAAAAGATGTTATTTCAATTTTTCGTTTAAAACACTTTCCTCCAATACGGAAAATTTATCGCCATATACTTTGGTAATATGTTTTTCTCCCCAAGCACATAAAGAATCTAATATATGTTGTAAAGTCCAACCGTATTCGCTTAATTCGTATTCCACCTTTGGAGGAATTTGATGATAAACAATACGATTGATAATCCCATCTTCTTCTAATTCGCGTAATTGTTGAGTCAACATTTTTTGTGTAATGCCGGGCATAAGTCGTTTTAACTCACTTGTCCGTTTTTTGCCACGCGTCAGATGACAAAGAATTACGCATTTCCATTTTCCACCTATCACTTCCAGAGTTGCTTCAACCGGAATATTGTACTTCTTTTTCTCCATATTATTCCTCCTAATCGATAGGTACAAAAAAGTATCTATGGTACTTTTAAGTATCTATATTACTTAAAAGTACGTACTTTCCAGAGAAATTTATATATATCATAATATCATTTGCCGATCGGTTTTCACCACATCATATTATATATTGTTTGTTTGCAGAAATGAAAAATAGAAAGAACATGAACAGGAGGTTAAAAATGACTTTGGATAAAAAACGAAGTACATTGGCTTTATTGGCATTAGCCGTCAGTGCATTTGCCATCGGGACAACCGAATTTATTAGTGTTGGATTATTACCGCTGATATCTAAAAGTTTACACGTTTCTGTTTCAGTAGCGGGGTTGACGGTTTCCTTATATGCTTTAGGAGTAACATTTGGAGCTCCCATCCTGACAGCAATAACATCTCAAATGCCACGTAAATCTTTATTGCTTTGGATTATGTTTGTTTTTATTATTGGGAACAGCCTTGCCGCAATCGCCACTAATATAGGTGTTCTGCTCGTTGCCCGTGTCATTTCGGCTTTTTCGCATGGGGTATTTATGTCCATTGCCTCCACCATTGCGGCAAGTTTAGTTTCGGAAAATCGCAGAGCAAGTGCTATTTCCATTATGTTTACAGGGCTGACTGTGGCAACTGTTACGGGTGTGCCTTTTGGAACATTCATCGGTCAGCAGTTTGGCTGGAGATTTGCATTTATGTTTATTGTCGTCGTTGGTGTGATTGCATTTATTGCTAACAGTATTCTTGTTCCATCTGATTTAAGAAAAGGTGCCCGTACAACCTTTCGCGATCAGCTCAAACTAGTGACAAATGGTCGTTTATTGCTGTTATTTGTTATTACTGCCTTAGGATATGGGGGGACTTTCGTCGTCTTTACCTATTTATCTCCACTTCTTCAAGATATAACCGGATTCCAGGAACAAACCGTTGCCGTTATTCTGCTTGTCTATGGAGTGGCCATTGCGATAGGGAATGTGATAGGCGGAAAGTTATCGAATCATAATCCCATTGGAGCATTATTTTATATGTTTATTGTGCAATCTATGGTTCTATTTATTTTAACATTTACCGCTCCGTTTAAGATAGCTGGATTATTGACGATCCTTTTCATGGGATTGTTAGCTTTTATGAACGTGCCGGGACTGCAAGTATATGTAGTGATGCTAGCGGAGCGTTTTGTACCGAGCGCAGTAGATGTGGCTTCTGCTATTAATATTGCGGCATTTAACGCCGGGATCGCAATTGGATCTTATTTAGGTGGTATCGTCACGGATTCATTGGGACTTATTCATACACCTTGGATAGGAGCACTAATGGTTCTGGGAGCCGTTATTCTAACGGGATGGAGTCGATTCTTGGAGAGAAAAGATGAAAAAAATGTCGAACAAAAAAGTGCTCTTTTTTCAATCAAAAAGGGTTAAAATGTCAAAAAGCCAACCTTTCAAAGAAAAGAATAGAATCACTTATTGCGACGATAGAATGCAATGGCTATCTACTATCTTCCTGTTTAGAGTTGATAATATTTACTTCTAAAACTCTAGACAACGAATGTTTCTTAAAGGGAGGTGGTAGCTACTTAAGTAGAAAGCTTACCGTTTGAAACTTATCTCGTATGAAATCAACTAGGAGGTTCATATTATGGTTGCAGAAAATTTACAAGATACAACTACTTTGCATAATGGTGTAAAAATGCCTTGGTTTGGTCTCGGGGTATTTAAAGTAGAAGAAGGCCCTGAGTTGGTGAATGCTGTGAAAACGGCCATTAAACATGGTTATCGTAGTATAGACACAGCAGCTATTTATGAAAATGAAGCGGGAGTCGGGACAGGCATCCGTGAAGGGATGAAAGAAGCGGGTATTTCCAGAGAAGATCTATTTGTGACATCGAAAGTTTGGAATGCCGATTTAGGATATGAATCTACTAAAAAAGCATTTGAAACAAGCTTAAATAAACTCGGCTTAGAGTATCTGGATTTGTATCTTATTCACTGGCCTGTAGAAGGCAAGTACAAAGAGGCATGGAGAGCTTTGGAGGATCTTTATAAAGAAGGACGAGTAAAAGCTATCGGGGTAAGTAATTTCCACATTCACCATCTTGAAGACTTGATGGAAGATGCCGACATTAAACCAATGGTGAACCAAGTAGAATACCATCCTCGTTTAACACAAAAAGAACTTCAGGCGTTTTGTCAGGAACAGGGAATCCAGTTGGAAGCTTGGTCTCCATTAATGCAAGGTCAATTATTAGATAATGAAGTACTGCAAGAGATCGGGAAAAGGTATAATAAAACTGTCGCTCAAGTTATTTTACGCTGGGACTTGCAAAACGGCGTTGTCACCATTCCTAAATCGACAAAAGAACATCGAATTGTGGAAAACGCATCGATATTTGATTTTGAGTTATCTAAAGAAGATATGGAACTTATTGACAGTTTGAATCAGAATCACCGTGTTGGTCCGGATCCTGATAATTTTGACTTTTAATAGATAAAAGAAAGGTATGGATATATTCAATCAATCTATATCTTTTTATAAAAAAGAACGCTAAAGCTCTGCATTATCCCCTACAGGTAGATTGTTTTTAGGAGTCTATCTGGGAGGGGATTTTTAATGATTAAAAAAGACAGTTAATGATCAGCTAATAAAGGAAGTTCTTTCGATCTTATTTTGGGATTGAAAGCGAAAATAAAAAAAACAGCAATGGCGTAGAACATGGAAAGCAGCAAAAAGTGATAGGAGAGTAAACGATTATATATTTTAAATAATCAGAATTCACTTGACAAAACATCACTAAAAAAGAAAAAATATTTACAAATGAGCACCAAAAAAGGGGGATGAAAAAATGAATGTCGCATATAATATTGACTACCCGCCTCAGTTTATACAAAGGTTTGTATTTGCAATCAACGAAGCAATTGAATCTCATAAAGAATATTCAGAGCAGGTAAAAAATGATCCAACAACTAATCATTTGGGACACAAGAGGGGAGACGAGGTACATAAAGCTATAGTGAAATTCGTTGAACAAAATCCCCAATTTTCTTTTATGAGTAAAGTGGTTCCGTCAGGCAAATCCCCGCATAAGCATGTGCAGTTAATAGACCTCAAAAGAAAAAATTTAATTATTGTGAAAAAGGTGGATTCTGTAGAAAAATTACCAAAAAAATTGTTTAATACTGTAGATGAAGATGGTGTATCACAATATATTCAGGATTATGCTGTTGTCAATAAAAAATATGATAAACAGTTGGCTATGTCCATAGAAGATAATCAAATGATATTTAGTGAAGAGTTTAATAAAGAATACAATCCTGAGATGTATTATCAAACATTGGCGATTGTAACATATGAATTAGACAATCAAAGTAGTTTGAAAAATATAGCTATAGGGGTACCAAGTCATACTATGGATAGTTGGATTGAACAGAAACCATGGAGTGAATTTATACCTGTTTCTCATCAGTTTGTTGATTATGAAGTTGGAGTTGAAGATGAAGAGACTCCAGATTTGGGAATTACACTCAAAAAACAGAAAGCAGAAAGAAATGAGAACGAACATGGGTAATGGTATATGAGGTCCCTATGGCAGTAAAGGAGCATTTTATTATGAAAAGAGGAGGATTTTCTAAGCCATTCAATCCACGGAGACTAAAAGTTGCCAGAACTTTTCGGGGGATGACCATAACGGAATTAGCTGATAAGATAGGTGTCACAAGACAGGCGGTTTCCCAATTTGAACAAGGAAAAACCATGCCGAGCTTAGAAAATATATTCAAATTAACAAATGAACTCCAATTTCCAAGGGACTTCTTTTATGCAGAAGACAAATCTGTCGATTATATCGGTAACACATTTTTTCGTTCCAATTCAACGGCAACCAAAAGATTGAGAGAAGCGCAAAAGGTGCGAGTGGATTTTATATTTGACGTCCAACAATTTTTAGAGAAGTATGTCAATTTCCCCGAGCCAAATTTAGCTGATATTGAATCGTTTGATCATAAGCATTGGACAAATGATGACATTGAATGGCTGGCAGAAAAAGTCCGCGAACGTTGGGGATTAGGTGATAAACCTATAATAAATATGGTTTTTGAATTAGAGAAGAACGGTATATTTGTTACAACAATTCGGACAGACTCCAAAAGTATTGATGCTTTTTGTCAAAAAAGAGTTTACAATGGACAGGATTACTATTTCGTGGTATTAGGTGATAAGTTTTCGGCTGTTCGAAGGCAGTTTGATGCGGCGCATGAACTAGGTCATATGTTAATGCACGGATGGATCGATGATCAGGAACAGCTAAGTAATGAGGAAGTCCGTGAAATGGAAAGACAAGCGAATTATTTTGCAGCCGCATTGTTATTGCCAAGGGAGGCTTTTTCTAATTCTCTACATTCGTTTAAGCTAGAGGAGTTTATTCATTTAAAAGAATATTGGATGGTTTCGATTAACGCGATGATTGTAAGAAGCTATCATTTGGGGTTAATCAATTACAATCAATATCAATACTTGCAAAAAAAAATGTCGCAAAGAAAAATGAAAAAATATGAGCCTTTGGATGATATTATAAAAAGGGCACAGCCTTCTTTATTTAAACAATCATTCGAGTTATTGTTAAATAATAATGTGGTTGGTCCCGAAGAAATAGTATCTGAACTGAATTTTCACCCTCAACTTATTGAAGAACTCGTTAATATTCCTGCAGATATGTTATCCGCAACATCGACGAAGGAAGATCAAAAAGTAATTTCGTTGAAAGTTGTTCATTAAATATGTATTGTTTATAAAAAGAGTGAGGACACTGACTGCACAGATATCTGTGTGATTGGTGCCTTTTTATTTTTTTACATGGTTTTTGTCAAGAAGAGGACATGTTAGGCAGAGAGAATTGGCTGAATTGATGTAGATGATTTTTTTGGTTGTCTAAAAGTTCAACGAAGTGGTTTCATAGTGGCGCTTCGAATTAAGCGAATCCCAAAGTTTTTCTATAGAGATCAACGGTCGAATAGAAAGGAAGAGTTCACTCATTTAATAGAGAAGGAGCAAGGCAAGCTTAATCAAATTCCATTTATCATAACGGAGCAAGAAATATACATTGATTTAATCACTGGATTCAAGTATTGTAGAATAATAAATTTCATTCATTAGGTGATTACATAATGCATTTTTCACAACTCGCAGTTTCCCCTTTGTATATTATAGTGACATTAATGTGTACTGGATATCTGATTTTTTGTATAAAAGACAAAGGCTGTGTTGCAGCCTTTTTCAAATTTTATGCCGTTTTACATATATGTATCTATATTATGGCACTTTATTTGTATGCTAAAGGAGAATAATAATTAACAACCTACTATCTAGTGTATTGTTTGTTCGCTATAAACACGGAAAATGGGGAAGATTAAAGAAAGAAGCGATTTGATGATCCGAAAAACGAAAGTGCTGCCTGTATCTTTTTATTGGCTCTCATTTTTTCTATAATATTTAATTTTTGGGACACAACAAAGAGTTTAACATTGACTGTTATTTTTATCATCATCAAATGAAATTCTTTCTAATGATTGAACTGCTTTTGTCCGGCTCCGGTTTCCAACGAACGAGGTTGATGGTAAAATGTTTTTGGAAAATAAAGCGATCTTTTTTTCCTGGCGCCGATCAACCTGTTAGACGAAAAACTCTTTCAACCCATATAAAGGTGAATCAAAACGGATTCATAATTTGTAAAGATGTTGATGGCGCAGCTATAAAGATATGAAATAGAAGAAATATTTTATTGATGGAATTGCTGCTTCAAAAAACATATCGGACGGACCAAGAAGACGTTGGTTTCAATATGCGGCAAGCAGCATGTTCCTTTGTGGCGTACGGTGTTAAAGTGGATGCCACGTTGCTTTTTCGGCGATAATGCTGATTTATGAAAGCGGGTACAAAACGTGGGCGAAAAAAGAACATCTCGTTGGAAGAATACAAGAAACACTCTAATTACGGCTTTAATCGCATCGTAATGCGAAAGGGTTGTTCTTTGTTATCCTCGAAAAGCTACCAATTGCTCGAAAGCTTTATAAATTGATATCGAAAAACCTGCTGCCGGAAAAGAGATCATTTTTCATGTGCAAAATAAACCAGTACAGCGCAATTAAGGAACTACAAGAATGGCGGTTCAATGGTAACAGCGCATCACAACTCAACCTATGAAAAAAGCTGATTTAAAGCCTTGGTTTTTGTGTTTCCCAGGGCCTTGCTTATTACTTCTTAACTGCAACAGCATGTTACCATTGAAATTTACCAGCTTTTAAATAGGTTATAACTAATCATATAATTGTAAATAAATATTTTAATCTTTTGATAATAGTGATACACTATAATTGGTTATATTTGATCCAGAAAAGATGTGTGACAAGGTTGCTCTATGGCTTGTTGTGAGCGCATACATCTTTTCTGTAAATCTTAGGGTATAAGGACGGGACTTTAAATATGAGTAACAGACATACTACAACAGACGTTATCTTAATTGGTGCCGGCATCATGAGTGCGACGTTGGGAACGCTGCTGAAAGAATTGGCACCGGATTGGGAAATTACAGTTTTTGAGAAGCTCGACAAGGCAGGTGAGGAAAGCTCTAACGAATGGAATAATGCGGGAACAGGACATTCTGCATTGTGCGAGTTGAACTACACTGTCGAAAAACCGGATGGATCCATAGATATCAGCAAGGCTATCAGAATTAATGAGCAGTTTCAGGTTTCAAAACAATTTTGGTCTTATCTTGTAAAAAACAATCTGATACGTAATCCTCAGGACTTCATCCGGCCATTGCCCCATATCAGTTTCGTACAAGGGGAACAAAACGTACAGTTTTTGAAAAAACGTTTTGAAGCATTGTCCGACAATCCTCTGTTTCAAGGGATGGAATTTTCCGATGATCCGGGAAAACTGAAGGAATGGATTCCACTTATGATGAAAGACCGGACAATCAATAAACCGATAGCGGCAACAAGAATCGAATCCGGAACTGACGTCAACTTTGGCGCATTAACGCGCATGTTGTTTGACCACTTAAAGAATCAAGGCGTCGATATCCACTACAAACATAAAGTCCAAGATATTAAACGTACCAGCGACGGATTATGGGAATTGAAAGTAAAAAATCTCGATAGCGGTACTGTCGAACTCCATACTGCAAAATTCCTCTTTATCGGCGCCGGCGGCGGAAGTCTGCCTTTACTGCAAAAAACCGGCATTCCTGAAAGTAAACATATTGGAGGATTTCCGGTAAGCGGATTATTCCTGGTATGTAACAATCCGGAGGTTGTAGCGCAGCATCATGCAAAAGTATACGGCAAAGCTGCAATTGGTGCTCCTCCAATGTCTGTTCCGCATCTTGATACACGATTTATCGACAACAAAAAATCATTGCTCTTTGGACCGTTTGCCGGCTTTTCGCCAAAATTCTTAAAAACCGGTTCAAATCTGGATTTATTTGCTTCCGTAAAACCGCATAATCTCGTAACGATGTTGGCGTCAGGCATCAAAAATATGTCATTGGTAAAATACCTGATCCAACAACTTATGTTATCGAAAGAAAAGCGTATTCAAGAGTTGCGAGAGTTTGTCCCGAACGCTAAAAGCGAAGATTGGGATATTGTAGTAGCGGGTCAACGTGTACAAGTGATCAAAGATACGGAGACCGGCGGCAAAGGAACGCTTCAATTTGGTACAGAAGTTGTTAGCGCCGCTGATGGTTCGGTCGCTGCATTGCTCGGTGCTTCTCCGGGTGCTTCTACTGCCGTTCACGTTATGCTTGATGTGATCAAAAGATGCTTCCCGCAACATCTAAATGCGTGGGAACCGAAAATAAAAGAAATGATTCCTTCTTACGGCGTGTCACTATTGCAAAACCCAGAACTTATTCATGAAATTCATGCATATACAGCGCGGACGCTTGCATTAGAGGAAAAAAAACAAGCAAATCCGGCATAACCGAAAAACCCGTATGTGAAAGGAAGCATCCATTTTAGCAAATGGAGGCTTCCTTTCGTTTTTTCAAGTACCTTGATTGGTTTAGTCGACAGAAGTCAATTGATGACAGAAGAAGGGGTTAATAGGTAACTTAACGATGTAACTAGTGGGCAAGAAAAGGATTTTGCAATCAGTATTGATCGCAGCTTGAAAAAAATAATACAACAAAAGAAAGGTATAATGAAAAATCGGCTTGATTCTAACTGCTTGAATATTCCGTATAATGCTGTCTAAGGGGATATATTTAAATGGAAATAGTTTATAAATACAATGAACCGGTAAAAGCGGAAGACGTTATACAAGTATTTAGGAATAGTGGCATCACTCGCCCGATTGGCCAAAAAGAGCGGATTCAGAAGATGTTGGATCATGCCAATCTTATTCTGACGGCTTGGGACCATAATAGATTGGTTGGAATAGCCCGCGCATTAACGGATTTCAGTTATTGTTGTTACCTCTCTGACTTGGCTGTCGATCAAGATTATCAAAAAAGCGGGATTGGCAAGGAACTCATAGAGAGGATAAGGGAAATTATCGGTGAAGAGGTCGCCCTTA
>Ga0207866_1001051_pt1 | contig 30481 bp, 31 predicted proteins | sample HigsolmetaAR203D_FD_184835 | JGI IMG/M metagenome (GOLD analysis project Ga0207866, IMG submission 184835) | Ionic liquid and high solid enriched microbial communities from the Joint BioEnergy Institute, USA - AR20-3-D (SPAdes) (version 2) ...
CCCCTTGGCGCCGCGCCGCGGCAGCGAGGCGCGAAAGACCTCCAGCACCACCGCCCAATCCGCTTCCGTCATCTTCGTGGACATGCCGACCTCCAGAATCAGTCGGCAATCCATGAATCACACTGGATTCCTTCGCGGAATCCTCAGGCCAATACCTGAGTCAATTCGTCCACACGGCCTAGTCTGCCGCGGAGAAATTGCCGGCGCGCAATTTGAAATGAGTTACGGGGAACGCCTTTCAGGTTGCCTGGCGCGCAGTGGACATCAAGATGACTTGCCGATCGGGGAAGCAACCAGTGATGCGTCCTTCGTCAGAGAGATCGAGAAGCCTTGATGGCCGTGGCTTGGTGAGAACGTGACGGCGATCCAGCCAAAGTGCACAGAGCCAAAGGGGGAACGCTTGGAGATAGGCGCGGGGCTGGCGTTGTTTCATTAGGCGGTCGCCACAGCGGGACCGCGCCACGACCCCGGGCGCGTCGCGCCGATGCGCTTACCGATGCCGACGGACTTGTCGTGCGGCCTTGGATATCTCGCGCTCGATCTCGACGTCCTTGCGGCCGAGGATGTCGATGTGGTCACCGCCGTTGACCGGGAAGTACCCGGTATCGGGCCTGATCGACACGAGAACGTCGCTGTGGCCGATGGGGATCACCCGGTCGTCGGTGCCGTGGACGATGAAGATGCGCGCCCTGACGTTCCGGATCCTGTCGTCTGAAGCGAACTTGTCGAACAGGGCGAAGGTTGGCAGGAGCGGGAAATGCGACCACACGACGTCTGCGAGAGAGACATAGGGAGCGTCTAGGATGACGGCGAGTGCCTCCTTTTCCGCGCCGACGGCAATGGCGACGCCGGTGCCGAGGTCGTAGCCGTGGAGAATGACGGGGGAACTCGGGGAGTGTTTCTGGACGAACTCGTAGGCGGCACGACCGTCCTCGATAAGCCCCTTCTCGGATGGTTGGCCAGATGATCCCGGGAAGCCTCGGAAGGCGATGGCGAGTACGCCGTAACCCTTTTCCGACCAAGGCGATGTGGTGAAGCGCTCGAAATGCCTTTGAGGCACGTCCGCCGAACCATGGAACGCGACGATAACGGGAGCCGCGCCGACCGGGGGCTTCCAGAAACCCTTGAGCGTCTGGCCGTCGGCGGTGCGAACCCCGACGGTGAAGGCCCCATTCACGAATGGCCGCTGGGCAACGTCCTCGAGCGGGATCAACCATGGCCTGAAGACCAGCGACCTCTGAAAACCGACGAGCGCAATGAACAGGACCGCGTAGGCAATGGCCACTCCCCTAGCCACCCGAACGATCCTGTCGACCAGGATCTGCCTGGCATCCCCCCGAACCCGCATGGCCATCCTCCCGTCTGCGGCGTTCCCAACGAATACTGTGGGCGACGGCCGTCCCGCCCACAACTCGCGCCGAATGGAATCCTTCTGGAGTGACTTGGAACCATGCCATCGGCGATGTATTGGATCGCATCGGCATCCCAGCGAGGCACGCCATGCTAACCTGGAAGCGAACGCGGATCGGCGGAGAAGATCTGCATCACGACTTCACGGCCTTCCACGGCGACCGGATGGTCGGGCGCATCATGCGCATCGACGGAGGTCCGCAGGCGGGGAGGTGGAAATGGTTTTTCCTTCTGGCGCCGTCAGGGAAGTTCCTCGCGGACCATGACACGGGCGGCACGGAGGAGACACGTCAGCAAGCCATCGACAGGCTGGTGAGCCTTGTCGAGATCTGGGCGCGCGAGTTCCCAGAGGATGCCGGGAGGGGCGGTCCCGCCCACGGGGCGGATGCTAGGGCCTGAGCACGGGCGACGGCGGCTGAAGGCGGTAGACGCCCTCCTTGGCGACGCCGACAACGGCGATGCCATTTGGCAGGGTGGCGTCGTAGTCGGTATGGTGATGCCCGTGGATGATGGTGTGGACTCCCATCCTCTCGGCTAGGTGGTCGATCACCTCGAAGCCGAACTGGTGGCATGACGGTGCCTCGTGGGTGACGAGGATGTCTGCCTTCAGGCTGGAGAGGATCTCGAAGTCCTCCGGGAAGATCGTGGACCTCTGCTTCCGCGGTAGTCCCCCGCGCCATGTCGTCCGCCTGTGGGCGGAGATGAACTCGCCGCGCGATCGGAAGCGCGGCGGCTCGATTGCATCTCCAGGGTTCTTCGGCCTCGGGTGCCAGACCGTCCCCCGGAACACGCCGCCGAGCCCGGCGATCCTCAGCCCGCCGACTTCGACGACGCGGTTGCAGAGGTTGCGCTCCGCCAGAGCGGAGTTGAAGAGGAAGTCGTGATACTGTTCGGCGTCGGTGTCGTGGTTGCCGTGGATCCAATAAACCTCGCACCCCGCGTCACCGATTTCCTCCTCGAATGGGCGTTGCAGCCCCATGTCCCCCAGGAAGATCGCTACCTCCGGCCTCTCGCTGCGCACGACCTCATGGAAAGTGTCGAAGTTGCCGTGAGGGTCTCCGAAGAATGCGATTCCGCTCATCTGGGGGTCCGCTGCCTTTTCCCGTAGCCGAGGTTACCCACCCCGGTGCCGTTGTCCATGCCTCACAGGGAGCGGGGTGGCGCGGCATGGGACAACCGACCCCGTCCGACGACGCATTAAGCCGCCCGGGAGCGGCGGGAATCCAAACGGCCGCTCTGGTCGAAAGGATTCGATTGCCGTATCCTCGGCGCATCATCGGAATCGGGAGGCCAGCTTGTCCAGGCAGCTACGCACCTTCAGGCTCGAGGGCCGACCTGACATCGCCATCGGCGACGATGGAGGCGTTTCGTTCGTCTCCGGTGGTGCCGTCTGCAGGCTCTCGATGCGGATCGATGGCGATTACGCCAGCATTGTCGTTCGCCGCGACGGAGATGAGTTCGAGCTGACGAGAGGCGGCACTCGGGAGGTTATCGAGACCTATCTGCGCCTGACTCGGGAGATGGTCGGCGGCCGCCGCTGGCGCCTCGCCTTGTTGGCGTCGGCAGCCACGATCGCGGCGGCCGTGATCGGCTACGGGATTGGGGCGTGGCACGCAGGGCCCGTCGGCGGCCCCGCGTCGGCCATCACGCGATCCGACGTTGCGACCCCGGGCCCCGATTTCGACATTCCTGCCATCTTGCGCGAGGAAATGCGCCGCCGGGCGATGGAGGCTGGGCACAGGGGAGGCACCGCGGGGGAAGGCGAGGTCGAGACACCAAGGGCGCCGGATCAGGAAGCGGGGATCCCGTCGGTGGGAGTCGTTCCGCCTCAGGCGATGAAGGCGCTGGAGCCTTTCGCCAAGGGCACCGCAATTCTTCCTCGGCCGGACATACTCAGGATCCCGGAGACGCTGCCGACAATCCCTGATGTAGAACCCGACGCGGATGCCGACGAGGGGAATCGCGCGGCGGAGCCAGGGGCGCTGGCGAGTGCGGCGTCAGAAGGCAGGGTTCTTGAACCCGTTCCGCTTCCTGATCTGGCTTCGGCCGAGGCGCGCATCGCCGCAATGACGGATGAACTGGAGCGGTCCGTTAAGGAAGCCGCCGCAGCCCCGGCTCCGGACAGCCCAAACGCTGCGGCTGCGGCTGGCGCAAGACATCAGGAAACCCCGATGTCCGGCAACGACGAGCCTCCACCGGGCCATGGTCTGCACACCACCGCCGCCGATGGCCGCCTCGCCGACGGGACCGACGAAGCCAAGCCGCCCATGCCTGCGGGAGAAGGGGCTGCCTCGGATCATGCCGCGTCAGCCAGGGCGGTTCCCGCGAACGACCCCTCGGTGACGAAGCCCGGTCAGGCCTCGGTGCAGTCATCTGGCGGGCGCGAGGACCTCGCCGAGGCGGTGAACAACCTCGTGCGTAAGGGCCTGACGGCCGACGACGGCATGAGGATTCTCGCCGAACTCGAGAAGCTTGCCTCGGAAAACGGGGAGATCACCGAGGACATGCTTCGCGATATGCCGCACGAGATAGCGAAGATCATCGTCGACGCCGGGCTCGTATCCCCCTCGAGGCCCGATCCAGATGCCCCGGGAGGTATCCCATACCGGATCATCAACCTGCCCGAGAGCATCATGTCGAAGCATCGCGGCAAGGACGGCATCGCCGATATCCCAGACCGCAACACGTGGGCGTCGCGCGGCAACTATGTGATGATCCCGCTGCCCGGCGGTGGTGACATCAGGACTCCCGAGGACATCAAGGCGTTCGGACTCCAACCCTGAGGGCGTCCGGCAACCGTTCGACCGCGAGCAGGCGGCCCGGCCAGACTGACAGCCGGGCCACGCGGGAAGGCGACGGCTCACGACGCCTCATTCATGTGCTTGAGCGTACCGAGCCTGGTGATGGCGGGGCTTCCGACAGGCGCGTGCCGTCCAGCCATGGTCGCCCCGGCCATGCGGCTCAGAACGTCGTCCTTCCAGAGACGGCGATGAATGAAGACCATCGCCACATGCCCGGCGACGAGGGCAAGGAGAACCCACCCGAGGGCGCCATGCAGCATATTGCCCGCGACGGTCATCCACCTGATTGGTCCGCCCTCGAACCCGCTCATTAGCGGCAGGCCGAAAGGCGAGAAGGCGCGCCCCGAACCGTACTGACGCAGCAGGGCGGCCGCAGGAACGACGAACATGAGGACATAGAGGGCGAGGTGTCCGACCGCTGCCGCCAGGCCGAGGAAGGTCGACGAACGCTTGGGCCGCCGCCCGAAATTCGCGACGCCCCAGGCTCCGCGTACGAGGAGGAGTAGCAGGAGCGCGAATCCGAGATCCCTGTGGGTGGCCCAGAGGAATCTCGCGACGTCTGTCTCGCGCGCGAAGGCGTGGAGCAACGCGCCGGCGAACTGCCATCCGAACAGGACGGCCATGCCCCAATGGAGTGTCCGGCTCACGGAGCCGTAGCGTTCCGGCGTATCGAGAATCTTAACCGTTTGCCGCAATGTTCCCTCCTTCCCCGGGATGGCTCGCGGCACTTGCCACCAACGGACTCGGTAATCGCCGCCCCGGAGACTCGGCAAGGGATTCACGGAGCGCACGCGATCACAAGTTCCTGAATTCGGCGTCCAAGGCAACGAAATGACAAGGAATCGATAGGGCGCGAAAGAAGATTGCGCGCGCCACCTCACGGCGCGTCATGCTGCACTGCACAATGGGTGGCGCCCACTTATGCGCTGATGCCATAACCGTAGCGAAACTGCGCATTCGACATGCGCGGCAAGCATGACAGGCATACTGTTTCCCTACTGACGCTTTTCGCAGTCGCAACATACATTGGGAGCGTCCCAAGGAAATCGGAACGCGAATCCTCCGGCGCGCCGCCGGAGGGTTTCGTCACGTGGAGGTCGCAATGCTCGTCTCATTCATTCTGTCCCGCATCCAGCAATACCTGCGTTACCGCCGTACCCTGCGTGAACTCGGCGCCTTGTCCGACCGGGAACTCGACGACATCGGCGTCGCGCCCGGCGAGATCAGCCGAGTTGCCTGGGCCGCGGCCAAGGCCGCCGCGTAAGGGGGCACCATGCTCATCGCCTTCCTCCTGTCCAGGATGGAACGCCGCAGGCGCGCCCGTCTGGCCACGCGCTGACGGCTGGTCCCCCTTCGGGGATGACCGCGAACGAGCCCGCCCTTCGGCGGGCTTTCGTTGTTCGAAGGCCTAAGAATCCGGTTGCAAGGATCGCTGCCAGGATTCACACTGCTGCCCAGCCCGACACGCACGTGCCAGCAGCGGTCCCGCGCGGACTGCCAAGCAACGACGAACGGGCCTTTCCAGACCGCCGGACTTCCACCCTCCGGCAGCGCCGAAAGGCTTCTTCCTCATTGCCGGCCGTGCGTCGTGGATCCACCCATGGCGACGCCGCCTAGACCCTGTCCCAGGGAGCCGCCATGGACCGCATCGTCGAATTTCTCCGTTCTAGCCGCCCCGATGGCCCGTGCCTCGTGATCGATCTCGAGATCGTCCGCGAGAACTACCTCGCGTTCGCCAGGGCGATGCCAGACACCAGGATCTTCTACGCCGTGAAGGCCAACCCGGAGCCGCGGATCCTCGAACTCCTGGCTTCACTTGGCTCGTCGTTCGACTGCGCCTCCGTCGCCGAGATCGACATGGCTCTCGCCGCCGGCGCATCGCCCGACCGCATTTCCTTCGGGAACACCATCAAGAAGGAGCGCGACATCACCGCTGCCAGCCAGCGCGGCGTGCGCCTCTTCGCGGTGGACTGCGAGGCGGAGGTGGAGAAGATCGCGAGGTCCGCGCCGGGGGCCGACGTCTTCTGCCGCATCCTTTGCGACGGGGTAGGGGCGCAATGGCCGCTTTCCCGGAAGTTCGGCTGCGAGCCGTCGATGGCGGCGGACGTCCTTGAGCGTGCGCATCGCCTCGGGCTGGGCGCCCGCGGCTTGTCCTTTCACGTGGGATCCCAGCAGGCGAATGTCGACGCTTGGGACGGCGCAATCGCGGCGAGCGCCAGGATCTTCCGCGAGTGCTCCGCGCGCGGGATCGGCCTCGACCTTCTCAACTTGGGTGGCGGCTTTCCTGCACGCTACCTGAAGGGTGTTCCAGGCGTGCCGAATTACGCCCGCGCCATCGGAGCGGCCCTCAGGCGGCATTTCGGGAACCGGATTCCGAGTACCATCATCGAGCCAGGCCGCGGCATGGTGGGCAACGCCGGCGTCATCAAGGCCGAGGTCGTCCTCGTCTCCCGGAAGAGCAAGGCGGTCGGAGAGCCGCGTTGGGTCTATCTCGACATCGGCAAGTTCGGAGGACTCGCCGAAACGATGGATGAGGCCATTCGCTATCCTATTCGAACCCCCAGGGACGGGGAGGCGAAGGAGCCGTGCATCATCGCTGGCCCAACTTGTGACTCGGCTGACGTTCTCTACGAGCGAGACCCGTACCCGCTTCCGGTTTCGCTGGCGGCCGGGGACGAGATCCTGATCGAGGGAGCGGGGGCCTACACGACGACCTACTCGTCCGTCGGCTTCAACGGTTTCAGGCCTCTGAAGTCATACGTCATCGGAAGCGTGGCTGGAACCTGGATGGGTCCGGGCTGTGGCGTGGATTCCTGCGGCAAGGCGGCCGACAACGATCACGGGACGGTCCCACGCTCGGGTGCCTTCCCGTGATCGCGCTACCGAAGGATCAGTTGCAGGCAGCGTCGGCAAGACGGCGTGCCTCTTCGTTACCTTTCACGGATCCGACCTGTCTCGCCGGACCGATGAGTGAGGTGACGATCAGCCTCGAGCCGACGGTCGTGTTGACCCGGATGATCACGGCGCAGGCCTTGCCGTTACGCATCCGCCATTCGGCCTTCTTGCCGAAGACCCGCCCGGACAAGCCAACCTCGATGATCTTCCCGGCCGAGGGGCTGTCGAGATCGAAATCCACGATGATGCGAGCCCTGCCCTCGTCGTAGAGGAACGAGACGACGCGGCCGTCCGGGCTCTTGCACTCGTAGAAGAACCGATCCTCCCCGGTGTCTTCCGACTTGCACCTGTCGAGATCGGTATAGACGGACGAGGTTGCGGCGAGTGCTGGCGTGCCCAGCATCACGACCATGAACACGGCAAACAGCAGCTTCCTCATGAAACGATGTCCTTCAAGATTTCGGGCGAGGCCTGCCATCGCGCTCGAGCCAGGTCAAGCATTTCCAGGGACTCCGGTAACCGCGGTCCCGCGAGCGAGTGCGTCGTTGCCAGTTCCTGAGGCTTTCGGCATCCTTCTCGTGGCGATGCTGCGGAGTGTTGGGCGATGAAGCGCGACAATCCCGGTTCCGTTGTCATGCAACGGCTTGAGGCAGAACTCATCGAGGTCCTCGACGCGATCGCGGCGAGGGGATGGTTCGCGCCTGCCAATGACGACACTCCTCGAACCCGCGCCATGGAGTCGCGTCTCGTGCGAGAGCATCTCGCGACCTTCGACGACGAGACGGGCCGCTGGTTCCTCACATCGGTCGGCGCACAGAGACGCGCCAGGTCACGCGTCAGGGTGGCGGCTCGTGTCATCGCGTTCCGGAGAGACGGGCTTCGGTCGGGCCAGGCGGACGGCAGCCGGAGAGGATCCAGTACCGGAAGGCAGCAAGGCAGGTGACCCGCCCGTTGACTTTGATCCGGCCGGATTCCGTAATTGCGACTGAGCCGCAGGAATTCTTGGATTGGATTCAGTCATGTGTCTTGATGGCGTCGCGGGACGGGCCATCGGATCCGTCATAATGCTTGCCCTGATGTCCACGCCCATCGCGGCGTCGGAGAACTACTATTTCCGGTACCGGGGGGTCATTGGCGGTACGTTCTCTGTCTCCGGGGTCAATAACATCATCCTGAGGAACGGAACCGACATCGGACACCGCTCCTTCACGCCGCAGGTGATTGGGGCGGTGAACCCGTCGGCGGTCCGCTGGAGCAAGTCAGCGGGATCATGGCCAAACGGTATCGGCGTCAACGCGCTCACCGGCAGACTGACGGGCACCGTAACGGGATATCCAGGCGGTTGGACATTTGGCGGTCTCTACCTCATCGCGGAGGAGAATGGGCGGTCGGCGACGAGCTCTCCGTTCTCCATCACGGTAGCGCCTTCACTGACGGTGACGGTTCCATACTGGGATTTCGACGTTGTTCCTGGGCAGAACGTCAACCTGCCGACCCCGAACGTGACGGGTCAGCTGGGTGACCTGTCTTGGAGCGCCATCGCCGTGTCCGGGACCGCCCCTGTCCTGAACGTCGACAGCGAAGGTCGCGTGTCCTTCACTGCCTCCTCCTCCGACTTCTCGTTCGCGGTGAAGGCGACCGATAGCGCCGACAACGCTTCCGCGCAATCGACGACCGTGAATGTCTTCGTGGCCAATCCGACGGAACTGAATCCGACTGACAAAAGCACTCAGGGTGTCGTTTCGAGTAACCGGCTACAGATCCACTCGTCATCGAACAACGGATGGGGCATCGCCAGGGCCTACGGCGGCAAGTCATCGGGCAAGTGGTACTTCGAGGTGCAGGGCAGCCACATCGACCATGAGGCAGGCCTAATCTCCGGCACGACCAACATCGACCGACACAAGGATATATCGCCGGGCAACTTCGAGGGCTCGATCACGGCCAACGCCGGTTACGGCTGGGTGACGAAGGACGGGACGCGGCTTTACGACGGCAACGCATTCAAGTGGATCGGCAAGAGGGGCATGTTCGCCTACGACGCCGATGCCAAGATGTTTTACTTCGGAATTGATGGAACCTGGCTGGTTGGCGACCCCTTCACCGGCACCGGTGGGGTTCCGTTCGATCCGGGCGGCCAGGTATTCCCCATCGCGGGCGCCTATCGATCTGTGCCCATCACGGTACATTTCAGTCCGGCCACTTGGCTGTACAGGGCCCCGCCTGGCTTCAGGGCATGGTCGAAGTGATGCCTGATAGGACGTAGGAGGGATGGCTCGCGCCATGGATCTGGCGCCAACGGCGCGACCACTGTTACGCGAGGAGATCGGCAAGCGGACGGAGGGTGCGCCGGACGCATCCATCAGACCCTGACCCAAGGCGGGACGCTCTAGGGAAAGTCCTAGGACCATGGCCGTCTGATCCATGGGGTGGGCGCCAACGGCATGTAGCGGGCATCCCTTGGGAGATGGCAAAGGGGTGCGGCTTCAACGAGCCGGATCACGGTATCGAGCTCGGGCCGCTTTCTGAGGCTCCTTCACGGTTCGTCAACCATTCCACGAGAACATTCCCTGGGCCGATGCCGAGGGAGTGTCCGATGGACTACGTGTTGATGACCTACGAGGAGATCGCGGAGAGACTGGGCATCGAGCTGGACAGCGCCCGCAAGCTCGTCCGTCGACGTCGTTGGATCCGCAACATGGGGAACGATGGTCGCACGCGCATCCAGGTCCCCATGGACTATGACTGGGACAGGGGCCGGGACAACACCGCGGACAAGTCCCAGGAGGCGCCGCAGCCACCGGCCGAGAACCAGGTTCACCTCATGATCGGCCGCCTCGAGGGCGAGATCGTCGGACTCAGGCAGGTGATCGACGCGGAGCGCCGCCGTGCGGAGGATGCCATCGAGCGCCTCGCGAAGGTCGAGGCCGAGCGCGACGAGAGGATCGCGCGTCTCGAGCGGGAACGCGACGAGCGACTGGCGAAGGCTGAAGCAGAGCGTGTGCGGCTTCAGGAAGAGCGCGACAGGTGGATGGCCAAGGCCTTGGCTCCCTGGTGGCGCCGCCGGGCCGTCTGATCGAGGAGGAAATGCCTGAAGGGCGGTGCAGGCCCTTTCCGTTTGGTGACTGCAGCCACCGTTGGTCCCTTGCGACCGCCTCCCCGAGCCTGACTGAGGGAGGACAGCGTAGATGGCACGCATCACTAGCGGATACGGATCCATCGACCATTACTGCGAGGGGATCATCCTCGTCGCGATCCATCTTGCCGATGAAAACGGCATGGATGCCGTGGAGGCGGTCGAGTTCGCGCGCTATATGGTGGAAGTGGGGGACGCCCTGAATGGCGGATACGCGGCTCTTGCGGAAGATCTCGGGGTCAGCCACCTCTCCGAGGACCAGTTCACCGAACTCGTCGACAGGACGCTCCACGCGATGGCGATGGCAAGGCTTCCAGGGTTCCCCAACCTATGCCCTGAGCACCACCATGAGGCGGCCGCCCCCGCGATGAGTCTGTGACGCGGAGGCGATCCGGCCACTGGCCGTCACGGGCAAAGGTAGCCGTCCGCTCCGTCTGGAGTGCAGAGGCTGCCGTTGGGCAGTCGAACCCCGCCAAGGCCGTCCGGCCGGGCGTACTCGCCATTCGGCAGGTGGAACCCGCCACCATCCTCGCGGCGCACCCTGGTTCCGTCGGGCAGGATGAAGTACCCGGCCCTGTCGTATACGACCTTCTTTGGCTTTCGCGGCTTCATTCCCGAAGGATGGTCCCCCGCCGTGGGCGGTAGGATGCCGGGAAGCGGGGTCGTTTGCTCCCAGCGCGATTGCGTGGCACACGCGGAAACGGTCAGGGCGACTGCGACGATGGCTGCTAGGCGATGGGCGTGGGTCATTTTCGGATTTCCCGGCTAGGTTCCCTCGATGGCGACCAATGAATCGTACGCGTCCAATCCATCCGAGTCAGCAGCGAGCGCGCATTCGTCCGGTGGATCCCGGCAGGCGCACGGCGCTCCCAGGGGCGATCGAGTTTGGGATCCTCCTCATCGCTGCAGGATTCATTCTGTCATTGAATCCCGGAACGGCCGCGAGTCAATTCTTGGCCACTCCCGTCGCCGCGACCGCGAAGTGAGCGTCGAAACGTTCCGCGCCGATGGAGTTGTATCCAGCCACGAGGACGTTGTAGAGCGCGCGGGCATGTCGGCGATCCTCGATGCCCATCTGTCGCTTGAAAGTCCTCGGTGAGGGAAGCTGGGAGCCGGTTTCGCGGGCCGCTCGGCCCGCCTCTAACGTCTCGGCGACGATCTCGGCCTCGCTCTTCGTGTCGGGACGAACGTAGAAGATTCCCTTGCCTGTCTCGAGTGCGAGGTTCATCGGATCATGGCAGAAGGCAGGGGCAAGCCTGCCGGTTGGGACCCAACACATCCAGCGGACATTGATGAACGGACCGCGCATCCGTATGTAGAGCTTCCGCAATGGATCGCGCATTTCCCTGAAGGAGTTCCAGCATTGGATCTCGCGAGCGTAGGACCTCGCCGTCCTCGCGGGGGCGGCGTCGGCGAGACGGATCAACTCGTCGAGCTGGATTGCCTCTGGATCATCCGCGGCAACTTCGCCGCCGACGGCCCACGTCCTAAAGGTTCCCATTAAGCATTCGCCGGCCTCGTAGCGATCGCGCCACTGAACTACCTTCCCTTCGACGCGGATCACCTTTCGCAGGAAGTCGTTCCGGCCTCGATAGAAACGGCCTTCGTGGATATTGATCGGCGGCATCCCGTCTCCCTGGCTGAGGATGAACGCGCGAAGCGGGCATCACTTCGATGCTGCGGTCCAATAGGTCTACCGCCGGGAGACCGAAGTGCAAACACTTTCCGACAACTGAAGGGGCCCGCCAGTCGTCGTCCCGGCGGGCCGGATGCCGATCAGCGGGGCTTCTCGTCCTCAAGGGCGTCGAGCGGCCCACGCCGCAGGGAGACGAGGAAAGACTGGACCTCGCTCGCGAGCATGTCTCCCTGTTGCGCAACCTCTCGGGACGCTGCCAGCACGGATTCGGCAAGCTGGCGGGTTTCCGCGACGTTCTGACTTACGCTCTGGATGTTTTCCGTCACGTCGCGGGTGCCGTCGGAGGCCTGCTCGACGCTGCGAGCGATCTCGGCGGTCGCGCCGGTCTGGTCGCCGATGCTTGATGCGATGTGGGCGATGGCCTGATCGATCTCCGCGACGATGGAGGCGATGACGGTCACGGCTGAGACGGCGGAAGAGGCGGCTTGACGCAGTTCATCGATCTCACTGGTGATTTCCTCCGTCGCCTTCGCGGTCTGGTTGGCGAGCGTCTTCACCTCTTGGGCGACGACCGCGAAGCCGCGTCCGGCCTCCCCGGCGCGGGCGGCCTCGATGGTCGCGTTGAGAGCCAACAGGTCCGTCTGCGTGGCGATGTCGTTGATGAGATGGACCACTGACCCGATGCGTTCGACGGCAGCGTTGAGCTTGTCGACGATTTCCCCGGTCACGCGTGCCTCGGCCGCGGCTTCGCGAGCCTTGGCGGCCGAACGGTTCGTCTCTTCCCCGATTTCCCTCGCCGTTGCCGCCAGTTCGGTGACGGCAGCGGCAACGGTCTGGACGTTGGTGGCCATCTCCGCGGCGGTGGAGGCGACCGCTCCTGTTCGCTCATCCGCTACGGCTGCTCCTTGCTCGAGCGCCACCGCCATGGAGTTCATGCCGGAGGACGCCTCGGCGAGCCGCTGGACGATCTTGTTGATCGCGCGCTCGAACCCAGCGGTCGACTTGTTGTAAGCCGTGATCCGGCGCTCGATCAGGGCGGCGGCCTCGTTGATGGTGTTGGCGCCGATGAGCAGCGCATTGTGCAGTCCATCCGTCTGGATGCGACGGTTGTACCGGTTCTCCACCACCGCCTGCATCGATGCGGTGGTGTCCCTGACGTAGACGTCGAATCGGTCGGCGGTGTCGTTGATGACCCGGACGAGGCGCGCGAGATCGCCGCGCTCTCGGTTGCCGACGATGCGAACCTCGAAATCGCCGTGACCGATGCGGTCGATGGCATCCGTTGCCCGATGGATCTCCCGACGAGCCCGCCGCAGGTGATAGCCGCATGTCGCCAACGCGCCGAAGGCCGCGATGACGCCAATGGAAGGCGAGCCGACACCCGCGAGGTCGACGGCAAGCTGCAGCGCGAGGACGACGATGGCGATCTGGACGCCGATCCCCGCCTTAGAGAGAGAAGATAAATTCATCGTAGGTAGCGTGCCGCGCCGTGGCGGTCCTCACGAGGTGATCGTAGGAGGCCTTCAGCCCCTCCTTGGCGTTGCGGTGATCGCTCTCGATGCGCAGGAGGTCGGCGTAGAGCGGAGTGATGACGTTCTCGAGCACGTCGCGTCGCGGAACCCGCCGGTTCGAGTGGTAGCCGACGATCTGGCGGTCTGGGCCGAACGATGGCGTGACGTGCGCGATCACCCAGTAGAAGTCCCCAGACCGCGACAGGTTCTTCACGTAGGCGAAGATCTCCTTGCCTGCTTGGACGCGGTCCCAGAGCAGCTTGAACACCGCCCGAGGCATGTCCGGGTGACGGATGACGTTGTGCGGTTGGCCGATGAGCTCGCGCTCGGCATAGCCGGCGATGTTGCAGAACGCCTGGTTCGCATACGTTATGCGACCGCGCAGGTCCGTCTTGGAGACAAGAAAGGAGTCCTTGTCGAAAAACAGTTCCCTGCCGTTCGGCTTGATTGTCCTCTTCATCTTCCGATCCGTGCAGCCTCCATGGCGCAGCGCCATGGATAACCGCAATCCACCCTTGGTCCATGCAGCCGGATGGCCCGGGGGCCCGTGCCGTCCGGCATCGGACGCGGGACGCCGATCGAATCGGCGCCTGTCCACACTCTATGCCCATTTTGTAGGCGGCGGGACTTCAAGCAACCGAAATCTTGATCCCGCTTGTGGACGACGGTTTGGATCGAGGCGGCCGGATGTTGAATCCTTATCGTGGTTCAGCATGCGGAGGAATCCCTTCATGAGTTGGGTCCGTCATGCCTGTCGGGTCGGAGCATCCGCCCTCGTCCTGGGGCGGGGCCGTCGGTTCTCGGATGCCTCAGTGCTTGCGCGACCTCGGCGGGGCCTCGTCTGGCTCCGGCCATCTGATGATGCCGGCGGCGACCGCCATCGCGACGACGGCGTACAGACGCGTCATCTGGTCATCATTGAGGCGATCCACGACCTCCTTGGTCATCACGCCGTCTCCGGCGAACGCTTTTCTAATCTCGGCTAGGCGCTGCCTCACGTACCCCAGGTCCGGCGCTCCCGAGCGTTCCAGCGACGCAACGATCTCAGTCGGGATGTAGATGTAGACTTCGTCGAATTGGAAGACCGCCTCGGCCTCGACCTGGTCGGGGAGCGGCTTGTCACGCTGCTGCACGAGGGCGGCCAACATGTTAGTTGCCGCCTTTTCGGCCTCCTCGCGCGTCTCGCACGGCATGGAGGATGGCTGCCCAATGATGGTCGGGAGCCCTGGAGGGAGGTCCTTGAACACGATATCGAAGAACCAGCCGCCCTTGTCGCCCTTATAGATGTGAACGCCCGCGACCCTGGTGATGTGAAGATGCGGGGACAAGGCGTCCATGATCGGCGTCATGGACTTTCCGCTCAAATCGAACGTGGCCGCCAGCCGCTCCGCCTCCGGGAGGAGCTTCTTCAGCATGAAGAAGGCCTTGCGGCGGTTGTCGAACTTTGAGTGGTCGTACGGCATCGTTCTCCCGTCGTTCGTTCGCATGACATGGACAAGGCCTGCGCCGAGAATGCATAGCCGCTGCCGCGGCGGATCTCAATGCGCGAACTGCATCTTCAGGTAGACGCGGGCGGGGTCGCCCCAATCCGCCCTCTCCCGGCACCGATGAAAGGATTCATGCGACTTCCACAGGAATCGTGATCACGAGACTTTACCCAACCCGGCCGACCGGCCATATTCGTGGTGTCCTGCGCGGGACGTCCCGCGTTGGATCCTTCGACTTTTCTTTCTGCGAAACTGGCCCCGCGGCGTCCCGCGGGGCCTTTCTTCGTTCCGGCGAAGACCACCCTTCACCGGGCCGCGCCGGTGCGCTTGGCGCGCGGCGTCTTGTCGATACGAGAACCGAGCCCCTGCGCGATGGCGACCAGAGACTTCTCACGGGAGTATCCAGGGGCGACCATCGGGTAGTCGGACGGCAGGCCCCAGAACTCCTTGTAATCCTTTTCCTCCATGCCGTACTTGGCGCGGATGTAGCGCTTGAGCATCTTCTTTTTGCATCCGTCGAACAGGCACACCAGGTATTCCTGGTGCACGCTCTCCTCGATGGGAACGGCGGGTTCCTTCGGCAGATGCGCCCAGCGGGAGCGAGCGTCGGCCGCCTCCGTCTGTTCCACGGCCGGGGTTGCGACGACGACCTTGTCGGCCGCGACGCCGAGCAGCTCGTCCCGGATCCTGCGGATGAAGGAGGGAACCTCCGAGGGGTCCATGCTGCTGCGGGACAGGAATGCGGTCACGATCTCGGTCGTGCCGCGGACGATCTCGGCCTCGGAGAGAGTGGCGGCGATGGCGTTCATCCTTCGACTCCTTTCGGGATTCTTCCCTCGTTGTCCTTTTCCGACCCCTTTCGGGGTTCTGCGTTCGGTTCCCGGGGCCAGGAATTCCGTCCCCGAAAAATCGCCGAAAATTTGAACTAAATTCTTCCGCGAGTCCATAGCAAAGTTGCATACGGACGAATGTTCTCTTTTCGTTCCTGTAGAAAATCGCCTCCCGGTTTTCTGGAGAAGGACGGCGGCCCGCAAATTTCTCACGATACGCTGCGGTGGTCGAGAATCAGCCTTCGGCAGGAATCGATCCTTTGACGCGCCGACAAGACGGATCCTTGGTCGAGTCGGCCCCGGAATGCGATGCCCCCGCAGATCCCGGCGCCCCGTCAGTGAGCGATGCCGGTGAGGTTGAGGACCGCGTGGGCCATGTAGAGGACCACGGCGACGATAGCGGCGGCGACGACGCCGCGCGTGACGAGCCGCAATGGGTGCTTGCCGGGTTCCGCCGAGCCGACCGCAGGGATCATGCTGTAGGAGATGATGCCGAGAAATGGCAGGATGCCGACCATGAGGTCCACCTCCGCCAGTCCTAAGTCGGCGAGCAGCATGTTCAGCGAGACGTGCCCTGCGAGCAGGACGCCGAAGGCCATGACGGTCGATGCGGCCGTGAGCACCGATGACTTGATGGCGAACGCGAGGATCAGGGGCTTCTCGCCCCACGCGGTCGCGGCGACGGCATAGATCAGGCGGTCTCCGAGACCGATGCCCAGCATTAGTGCGGCGAACGTGGCGAGAGCTAGGACGAGGGAGCCGGAAGCGTAGCCGGCGACCACTGCGAAGTTGAAGGAAAGCAAGGCCCCCGCAAGCGATTTCAGTAGCGGCCTCCAGCCGTGCGTCACCTGCATGAGCGTGTTCCCGAGCGCGCAGACGTTCCCCCGTGGAATCGTAGGGATCGGCGGAGGCGTGGGTCAACCTCGTCACGCGACTGCGACAAAGGATTCCATCCGGTGGACCGTTTCCAATCGGCACTTCCAAAGGTTTCGATCCTATTCGACGATATCGTGCGGGCCCGACGATCGGGCGCAGGCATTAGTTCGCGGGCGGGGCGGACGCGGCCCGCCTTGTCCCGTGCGCCGCGCGACCGGCGCGCTGGTGTGAGGAAGCAAGGACTGGACCCAGGATGTCGCTGTCATCACTGTCACGGTTTTGGACGATAACGGGACGCTTCAACGCGGGCATGACGGCGGGGATCATCGCCCTTCTCGCGCTCGCCTTCTACGGTTCCGTTACGATCTCGAACCTGCTCATGGAGCAGAAGAAGTCGGAGCTTCGAAACCTTGTCGGGACCGCGGTCAGCATCGTCGCCGAGCAGGCGGCGCGGGCTGCCCACGGCGAGATCGCCGAGGAACAGGCGCGCCGCGACGCGCTCGAGGCGCTGCGTGTCCTTCGCTATGACGGGTCGGAGTACTTCTTCGTCTACGACCGCGGCAACCGCATCATCATGCACGCCATGGACCCCTCGCTCGAGGGCAGGGACCAGTCCGACCTCGTGGACGCCAACGGCGTCTACCTCGTAAGGGAACTCAACGGGAAGGCAAAGGAAGGCGGCGGATTCGTCAATTACGTGTGGCCGAAGCCGGGCGAAAAGAAGCCGTCTCCAAAGCTTGGATACGCGGCGCCGTTCGCCGAGTGGGGATGGGCTATCGGCACGGGCGTCTACGTGGACGACCTCGAAAGGATCGCGGACGGATACCGTTACCTTCTGTTCGGTCTCGCTGGCATCGCGGCAATCGGCCTTCTCGGCACGGCATTCCTGATCGGGCGCAGCATCGCCAATCCGATCCATGCCCTCGTGCGCAACATGGAGTCCCTTGCCGAGGGCGATACCGACGTTGTCATCGAGGGTCTGCGCCGCAGCGACGAGGTCGGCACCATGGCGAGGGCGCTGCAGGTCTTCAAGGAAAACCTGATCGCCAAGCGCAAGGCCGAGGACGAGGCCGCCCGGATGAACGCGGAGAAATTCGAGCGCGACCAGAGGCGCGAGGAGCTTCTCGGCAGGTTCAACGAGGAAGCCAACGGGCTGTCGGGCGAACTCGAGGGAGCCGCCAGCAAGCTCCAGATCACCGCCGAGACGATGCGGCAGCTCGCCGAGAAGGCGGCCGAACGGTCTATCGCGGTGGCCTCGGCCGCCGAGCAGACGTCGACGAACGTCCGGACGGTGGCGGCGGCCACCGAGGAATTGTCGATCTCGATCCGCGAGATTTCCGCCCAGGCGGCCCAGTCCTCGCAGATCGCCGACAAGGCGGTGCAGGAGGCGCAGCGCACCGACGACATCGTCCGCACGCTCGCGGTCTCGGCCGAGAAAATTGGCAACGTCGTGTCGCTGATCAGCAGCATTGCCGCCCAGACGAACCTGCTCGCGCTCAACGCGACCATCGAGGCGGCCCGCGCTGGGGAGGCCGGCAAGGGATTCGCCGTCGTTGCCTCCGAGGTGAAGGAACTCGCCACGCAGACCTCGAAGGCCACCGACGAGATCGCGGTGCAGGTCGGCGCCGTCCAGCAGGTCACGCAGCAAGCGGTCGACGCCATTCAGGAGATTGCCCGCACCATTCGTGAGATGTCCCAGATCTCCGTGTCCATCGCGGCGGCCATGGAGGAGCAGGGCGCCGCCACGGGCGAGATCTCCCGCAACGTCCAGGAGGCCGCGCGCGGCACCGAGCAGGTCTCGGGAAACATCATCGAGGTTCGGCAGGCTGCCGGCGAGACGGGCTCCGCATCCGCCGAGGTCCTGGCCGCTGCGCAGAACCTCGCCCGCCACTCGGAGAGGCTTGGCGGGGCGGTTGAGACTTTCCTGAGCGACATGAAGGCGGTCTGACACCTGGGCGCGGCCAGCCCGCGCCCGCATCCAAAGGAACGGGAACAGGACATGGACGACCTCCTGCGAGATTTCCTGATCGAGTCCAGCGAGCACCTCGAAACCATCGACGCCGAGCTCGTGCGGTTCGAGCAGAACCCGAACAATCAGGAAATCCTGAGCAACATCTTCCGCCTTGTGCACACCATCAAGGGCACGTGCGGGTTTCTCGGCTTGCCGCGCCTCGAGACCCTTGCGCACGCCGCCGAGACGCTCATGGGCAAGTTCCGGGACGGCATGCCCGTCACCTCGGACGCCGTGACGCTGATCCTGACCACGCTCGACCGGATCAAGGCGCTCCTCGCCCATCTCGAGCAGGGCAACGGCGAGCCTGACGGTTCGGACGCCGATCTCATCGAGCGCCTGGAGACAATGGCGGCAGGCGGGGCTGTGGCCGTTCCAGCAGCCCCGGTACCCGCCGAGGATTCCAAACCGTCGTCGGCCCCCTACCAGACCCTCGAGCGCCCGCTCATGCCGGGGGAGATCCCGCTCGACGAACTCGAGCGCATCTTCCGGGAAGCGCCCGGGCCCGACGAGGTGCCTCCCGCGGCCACGCCCGCCCCGGCGGCGTCACAGTCCGCTCCGGCCGCCAGGACTGCCGAGACGCCGTCCGCCAAGCAAGCCCAGACAGAAGGCGGCGCGGGCGAGGGTGGCGGAACCAGCGCCAAGTCGCAGACGATCCGCGTCAACGTGGAGACCCTCGAGCACCTGATGACGATGGTCTCGGAACTGGTCCTGACAAGGAACCAGCTGCTTGAGATTTCCCGGCACTCGGAGGACAGCGCCTACAAGGTGCCGCTCCAGCGCCTCTCGCAGGTGACGGCGGAACTCCAGGACAGCGTCATGAAAACGCGCATGCAGCCTATCGGCAACGCGTGGCAGAAGCTGCCGCGTCTCGTGCGCGACCTGTCGGCGGAACTCGGGAAGAAAATCGATCTCGTGATGATCGGTGCCGACACCGAGCTTGACCGACAGGTGCTCGAGGTCATCAAGGATCCTCTCACGCACATGGTACGCAATTCCGCCGACCACGGCCTCGAGTTGCCCGAGGAGCGCCGCGCCGTCGGCAAGGCGGAGAAAGGCGTCATCCAGCTCAAGGCGTACCACGAGGGCGGCAACGTCACGATCGAGATCTCGGACGACGGGCGCGGCCTGAACCTTGCGGCCATCCGCAAGAAAGCGCTCGAACGCGGCATCGTCACCGAGGCCGAACTGGAACGCATGGGCGATGCACAGGTCGGCCGCTTCATCTTCCATCCCGGCTTCTCGACGGCGGCTGTAGTCACCTCGGTATCCGGGCGCGGCGTCGGCATGGACGTCGTCAAGACGAACATCGAGACCATCGGCGGGACCGTCGACATCCGCTCGGAGCCCGGCAAGGGGACGACGTTCATCATCAAGATCCCCCTGACGCTTGCCATCGCCTCGGCGCTGATCGTGGCGTCGCGCGGCCAGCGCTACGCGATTCCGCAGGTCGCGGTGATGGAACTGGTCCGTGTCGCGCCTGGCTCCGACCAGTCGGTGGAGCGCCTCAACGGCTCTCCTGTCCTTCGCCTGCGCGACCGTCTGCTGCCCATCGTCCCGCTGGCAGGTGTCCTCGGGCAGGATGTCGGCTCGACCGACGAGGGCTTCGTGGTCGTGACCGAGACTGGGTCGCAACGCTTCGGACTTCTCGTGGACGGCGTGTTCCACACCGAGGAGATCGTGGTGAAGCCGATGTCGTCCAAGCTGAGGCACCTCCAGATCTTCTCCGGCAACACGATCCTGGGCGACGGCGCCGTTGTCCTGATCATCGATCCGAACGGCGTCGCAGCCATGGTGGGGACGGGCGAGAGCGATGATGCGCAGGCGGGCGGGAACGCGCTCGCGACCGCCGGGAGCGCGCACGAAGAAACGACGACGTTCCTGTTGTTCCGGGGGGCCGATGACGGCATCAAAGCCGTCCAGCTTTCCTTGGTCACGCGTCTCGAGGAGATCGACGCCTCGACGATCGAGTGGACGAGCGGCGGCCAGCCGGTGATCCAGTACCGCGGTCGCCTGATGCCCATCGTTCCCATCGACGGCCTAGAGATCCGCCGGGATGGCACCCAGAACCTTCTCGTCTTCTCGGACGGAACCATCCACATGGGGTTGGCGGTGTCGGAGATCGTAGACATCGTCGAGGATCGCCTGGAAATCGAGATCGCGTCGGACAGGGACGACATCATTGGCACAGCCGTCATCAGGCGCCGGGCCACGGAGGTCATCAACGTCGGCCATTACCTTGGACGGGTGGCGAGCGCTCAGCGCGGCACGATTGGCGGCGCTCGCCGTTCGGTGCTCCTGGTCGAGGGGTCGCCCCTTGGGCGAAACATGCTGGCCACGATCCTTTCGACGGCCGGGCACGCCGTCACCGCCGCATCTGGCGCGGACGAGGCTCTGCAGGGGCTGTCCGCGGCTGACGTCGCGATCGTGGACCTCGACCATGCCGGCATCGCCCTCGTCGAGCGGATTCGCGCGGGGGCGGAGAGACCGGATGTCCCGGTGATCGGGCTCGCCAGCGGCCGGGACGAATGGCAGCTCAGCGAGGCTCGCAGGCTCGGGCTCGTCGACGTAGTGCTGAAGACTGATCGCAAGGGACTTCTCGATGCCCTCTCGGAAGCCAACGAACTCAGGGAGGCCGCCTGAAATGCAGAACACCCAGACCGTGAACCACGGCGGGACCGACGGCACCGATCTCGTCACCGTTACGGTGGCGGGCCAGCTCCTCGGGCTTCCCATCGACCAGGTACACGACGTGTTCGTCCCAACGGACATGACGCCAGTTCCGCTTGCGCCGCCGGAGGTGGCCGGGCTGCTGAACCTGCGTGGGCGCGTCGTGACGGCCGTCTCCCTCCGCCGCCGGATGGGCCTCTCCGATGCGAGGGAGGGAACGCGCGTCATGGCCGTCGGCATCGAGCGCCGCGGCGAATCCTACGGTTTGCTCGTCGACGAGGTCGGCGAGGTGATGCGGCTCGACCCGCGCGCGATGCAGCCGAACCCCGTGCATCTCGAGCGCCGCTGGGCGGCGCTGTCGCGGGGCGTCTTCCAGCTGGACGGGAGGCTGCTGCTCGCCCTCGACGTGGATGCCGCTTTGGCGTTTGATAAGGATTCGGAGACGGCATAGCATCGAAACCAGGATGGAATCCTGAAAAGCCATCAACAACGGGATCCTAGACGTGAGCCTCGATCTCAACACCCCCATTCTCGTCGTCGACGACTATCAGACGATGATCCGCATCATCCGCAACCTGCTGAAGCAGATCGGATTCAACGACGTGGATGATGCCTCCGACGGCACCGAGGCGTTGGCCAAGCTGCGCTCGGGCAAGAAGTACGGCCTCGTGATCTCCGACTGGAACATGGAACCCATGACCGGATACGAGCTGCTCAAGCAGGTCCGTTCGGACCCGACGCTCGCGTCCCTGCCGTTCATCATGATCACAGCCGAGTCAAAGGCGGAGAACGTGGTCGCGGCGAAGAAGGCTGGCGTGAACAACTACATCGTCAAGCCCTTCAATGCCGAGACCCTGCGCAACAAGATCGCCACCGTCCTCCTCGGGGAGTGACCGATGACAGCGGTTGATCCCCGGAAGCCTTTCCGGATCGAGGGTGGAGGCGGTGCCGTGAACGAGAACGTTTCCATGCAGCGCTTCAACGCGGTCATGCGCGAACTCAAGGCCATCAGGGACCTTGTGGAGGCGCAGAGGTCGATCAACGAGATGCTGGAGGAATTCCGTTCCGAACTGAAGGAAGCGCTGCGCCTCAAGGAGGAATTCGACCAGATCACAGACGCGATCTCCCAAACGAAGCAGGAGATCGCGACCCTTCACTACGCGGGCGCTCAGGGGCGCGAGATGGCGAAGGTCACCGACGAACTCGGGGCCATCGTGCTCGCGACCGAGCAGGCAACGAACCAGATCCTGGCGGCATCCGAGAGGATCGACGAGATCGCGGGCAACCTCGTCGCGCGCCTCGCTGGAGACGACAAGGCGCTGGCCTCGGAGATCTCTGATAAGGTCATCTCCATCTTCGAGGCGTGTAACTTCCAGGACATTACCGGCCAGCGTGTCAGCAAGGTCGTCAACGCCATGCGCTTCATCGAGGAGCGCGTGAAGACGATGATCGAGATCTGGGGTGGTCTCGAGCGCTTCCAGGACGTGCTCGCGAAGATCCCCGAGCGCCATGGCGAGAAGGCGCTGCTCAATGGCCCAGCCCTCGCGGGCGAAGGTCTCGCCGACCAGGACTTGGTGGACACGATCTTCAACGCCGGCGACGAACTCGCGACCGATCTGGGCGGACAGGCGTCACAGGCGGACATCGATGCCCTGTTCGCCTGACGGGGCGAGGCGAAAGGGAAGGGCGGGTTCGAGAAACCCGCCCTTCATGCGTGAACGGGATATGATTCCCCGAGGCCGATAGGGATTCATGGCGCGAATCCCGAATTCGTGCGCGCCGCCGATTGACAGACATTGCAGGATGCAATATCAATCGGCCATGGCTCGATGGGACAAACTCCCGACCTTGGGTTCTCGAGAATACTGTCGACCCCACCCCATGGTCCCCAACACGTTCGTCCCGTCGGGCCGGCGGGCGCCCTTCAATCCTTTCACGCCAGAGATCATTGCTGCATGAACAATAATCTCTCTTGGAAACCGACCACGCTCGTCGTCATGTTCGCCGAGAGCGCGCCCCAATCCCGCCTGCCTGGGCTTCTCGAAGCGCCCTGACACACTCCCACGACAACGACCACCGCGCATGTCAAGAGACGACGCCATGGCGAACAACATCATTGAATACAACGGCTATCGGCTTGATCCGCGCGCTACATTCGAGCGATCGGTTAGCCCCGCGCTGCTCGAGCGCGCTGCGCCGCACAAAGGAAACTTTGTCCTGTGGGACCCGGAATCCGGTGATGACGGCTTCCTGCTGGTCGGGGATGATCCCGCCGAGATGGAGCGGGAATTTGTCGAGTACTTCGGCGAATACTTGGCCGTTCCCGGCAAGAACGTCCTCTAGGCCGCGCCCGTCAGGAGTCCTCAGGGGCCCGTCAATCCTTCTGGATGCGACAGGGATAGGAGACGGGCCCCAAGCCACTCGGCATCCGCAGTCCTAGGACGAAGAGGTTGGTAATGAAAATCGGTCTCGGAGACGGGTCGGGCACCGAGCAACTCGCCAGCAATCTTCGCCCTCGCTCTGGGCGACCTTCACGAATCCCTCAAGGCCCGACAAGCCGCGCGTCGGGTTCTTGGCAGGGGAACCGCGCTTGTCGGCTGCGATCTGGGCCTATCCCCACGCACGTGGGGGAACCCCTTCGGCGCTGGGTGCCCGGAAAGGCGTGACGGGCCTATCCCCACGCACGTGGGGGAACCTTTCGGCTCAATCTCGCCCAGCCCCTTGGTGGCGGCCTATCCCCACGCACGTGGGGGAACCATCCTCTCGGATGCGGCAGGCGACAGCCCGGGGGGCCTATCCCCACGCACGTGGGGGAACCTCGTGCTCGGCTCCGCAGATCGCCTCCTGAAAGGGCCTATCCCCACGCACGTGGGGGAACCGGTGATGCGAAGATCGTCGGCCTGCGGCATCCGGGCCTATCCCCACGCACGTGGGGGAACCTATTGCTCCCTCGGGTGCACTCGCTCGATCCAGGGCCTATCCCCACGCACGTGGGGGAACCGATTCGAGGAGGCCAGGGGCATGGGTCATTTTGGGCCTATCCCCACGCACGTGGGGGAACCCGGGTCGCCTTCTGGGTCACCCGGAGGACTCTCGGCCTATCCCCACGCACGTGGGGGAACCGGAGGACTCGCCTGCCGCTCGCCGTCCGGACGGGGCCTATCCCCACGCACGTGGGGGAACCAGCATGACCTTGAGCTTCCGGCGGACTTCGCAGGGCCTATCCCCACGCACGTGGGGGAACCTTTATACCGCCAAGCTCCGCCGCGAGCAAGCCGGGCCTATCCCCACGCACGTGGGGGAACCCTTTGCGCCGGCGACGCGACCCGTCATGGTCGGGGCCTATCCCCACGCACGTGGGGGAACCTCTGAGCATTAACACACTGATATGCCTTTACAATGTCAAAGAGCGCGCGGGCTAGAGGGACTCGGTCGTTTTGGGCAGTGGCCGCCGCACGAGCAGCATGGCGTCATGCGGCACGATTTCCTTGGGCGGCTCCCCGAGCGTGGCGAGGCCGAGGCCGCCGAGCGCCGCACTGTCAGCCCAGGTCATCACAATGCTGCCCCGGCCCAGCTGGCCGTACCAATCGTTGAGCACGTCCCAGACTCGATTTCTGACGCCGGAACTCATGCGCGGGTGCGCGTAGACGCCGGGCGCGAGCTCCAGCATCACCGAGCCCAGAAACCCGCGATACCGGGCTTCCACATCCCGCGTGATGACGACCACCATCGGCATCAGCCGCTCTCCCGGCCCGGCCCGATCAGATCCTTGATTCGGTCGATCATCGAGGGAATGACATCGCGCTGACGGAACAGCTGTGCAGCCCGCCGACGGGTGAGACGCTCCACCGGTTCGCCTGTCCTGAGCGCCTCTGCCGCGGCGCCGAAGGCGATGTCCAGGGTCACGTTGTGCCTATAAAGGTCGGCAATGTCGAGAACGAAGGACTGTCCCGAGTCTTCATGCACGAAGCCCAGCTGGGGGATGGCTCCTACAGCTGCGACGGCGACGCAGGCAGCTGCCCGCATCGCACTGGAGGCATGGTTGATGGCTTGGTTCGGAATGTCACTCGCACTCGGGTTGTCGCGGTCATAATCGCGCCCACGCCAGAGAATGCCGTGCCGTTCTGCGGCAAGCTGATAACTCCGCTTGATCCGTGCGCCTTCCTGTCCGCGCAAAACCTCTATGTCGCGCGTCCGCACGATCTCACCGAAGCGGATCGCATACATGGCCCGTGCCACTTCCATCCTCGTCGCGGGATCGGCCCAAAGGCGGACTTGCTCGCGCGCTATGGCGGATGTGTCGGGCATCAGGGGTGGTGCGGTGTAGAAGCGGACCGCCCCTTCCCCGATTGCTGCCAGGGCGCAGCCATGCCGGGCGAGGAGGCGCAAGGCATCGTGGGTAACGCTGGATCCCGGCCCGAGCAGGACGATGGAAAGGGATTGGTGCGGGATCTGGTAGTCGCCCGCCGCCAGCTCGCCGCCCCCCGCGGTCACGAAGCGGAGGCTGCCGTCCTCCACCTCGAGACGGCCACGCTCCAGCCAGATGAGGCCGTGACGGTCCCCGTGAGGGATCCTCGCCTTCTCGAGGCCCAAACGACCGAGCAGCATCGGCTAGCATCCCTGTGGCGGGCGCAGCAGCAGCATGCCGTAGCCGTACGCCGTGTGACGGCCCAGGCCATGGCGCAGCTTCTCGGCAAAGGCGGCGCCGTCGGTGATTGACAGCTCTCCGTGGAGGGTGACGTCCGGCCCGTGTGACGTGGCGCCGTAGCGTACTGCGAGGGTCCGTTCGATGCGCGCCATGCGGACGGTCTCGATTCTCGCGGCACCGTCCAGACGCTTGGCGAGCCATTGCGTGTAGACCTGGTCGCGCTGCAGCCGCTCGCCCGCGTCCTCCGGCGGGCCGTCGGGGAACCGGCGCAATGTCTCGACGAGCCAGGCATCCACTTCCGCCCCCTTGCGCGTAAAGTGTCCCAGGGGAGCGTGCAGCCGCCGGACAGGGCGGACGCGGACATCGAACGCGAGCCTGCGGCCGGCACGCCAGCTTTCGGGCATGGCCTTGACGGCGAGATGCTCGAGGTCAAACACGCTGGCGCTCTCGGGCGGGGCGGTCTCTGCGAGCGTGTTGCGCAGTTGGGTTTCCGTCTGCCCCGTGTAACCGTAGAGCGTCGCGAGCCTCGCTCCGCTGCGCCCGGGCATGAGGCGGAAGGGCTGCACGGCACTTTTCCCGAAGGCTTCGCAGAGAAAATGGTGCAGCGCCCGTCCTTCGTCTGCACCAAGCCCGTTGACGGCCATGAGACGGCGCAGTTCGCGCAGGTCGACCGGAAGGCTGATTATGTGAAGTGCCGTCATGCTGCCTGCCTTTCCGGCGCGATCCGGCCTTCGACGACCTTGCGCGCACCGCCATGCAGCCCCGTTCGCCAGTTCCGGATATCGGGAATGTCGATGATGCGGTCCACCGGTTTTCCGGTGTCTGGGCCTTCGCCCAGCGGCCAAAGCGCGCGCACCTCAGCGCCGCCGGTTTCACCGCTGATCTTGCTCAGGGCGTCGTAGGCGTTTGTTGCATTGACGAAGGGCGCCTCGCGCACAAGCTGTCCCGCCGGAAGGCAGGGCTTACGGCCGATGAACAGCGGGCGGGCGGGTCTCGCCAGCGCTTCGGCAAGCGTGTCGAGATCGGGCGTGCCGTCATCCCGCAGCCGCAGCACCACCACGACATGCTGGTCCATGTGATAGTCGCGCAGGCGGCGGTGCGGCGCATTGGCGTTGGCCCCGCCACCTTCTTCGTGCTCACCCCATGTCGTCCAGCCTTTTTCACCTCTGAGCCAGGCGTTCTGGATATCTGTCAGCAGCCCCGCCGGGTTTTCGCGATCGCGCCGCGCCGCAAAGATGAGCCGATCCTGCAGCTGTTGATGTTTCTCCCATTCCGTACGGCGGTAGCCCAGCGCGTTGGCGAGAAGTCCGGTCATCATCGACAGGCACGGGAAATCCCGCGTCACGCCGATGTGGTCGATACGCACGCCACCGAACGAAAGCAGCGGCGCTTCGAGATGCAGGACCAGCCAGCGGTATTCCTCAGGCATTTGCGGCTTCCTTTACCTTCCCTGCGGCCCATTCGGCCAGCGCGGCGAGTGAGCCCTTCTCGATGCCGTCGATCTGGCCTTCCACGCACATCTGGCGGCGCTCCTCGCCGGTGGCATAGGCCTCGTCGAATTCCTTCAGGCGCTTGTCCAGTGCCTCGATGGCCTTGCTGAGGTCATGGGGGATCGCCTTGCGGTAGCTGGTGGCCAGCGAACGCGGCTGCCGGTCGCCTGCTTCGACCAGCATCAGGTCAGCGCGGCCATAGGGCGCGGTGGAGCCGAGCTTGGCCCCGGGCGACACTTCGGCAATGAGATGAAGGAGATTGTAGGTTACCCGGGAGGCGAGATCCTGGTCGCCGCCGAGATTGGCGATCAGCCCAGGCAGGTCGATGACTACATAGCCATAGAACAGGCCGCAGGTGATTTCGGTTTCCTGTATCGTATCGGCCCCGCTGTCATCAGCGTCCCTTTTCAGATCATCAACGGCGGTAAAGTAGTCATCCTCGGCTTCCGTTGCGTGCACTGTAAAGGCATGCGCCACGTGCACCGGGGCTTCGATATTGGCTGCGGGATCGGAGGTTACCATGCGCCCGAAAAGCGCCGCGGTAAGGCCGCCGGGCAGGGCCGTGTTCTCGGCCATGGCCTTGAAGTTCTTGTCCTTGGACCAGTCGGCAACGGCCCTTTCCGCCGCCTTGGCGTCACTTGCGCTGGCAGCAATCTCTTCTGCACGTGCGGCCAGCCATTCAAGCTCCGGCTGGCCGAGAAGCAGGGTCTGTCGGCTTTTTTTGCCCTTGTCGGCCTTGTCTCCGTAAACGAGTTTCTGAAACGACGGCTCAAGCGCTCCAACCACTTCGTCCGGATAACGTCCCCTTAGTGGGGCGATCACCTTCTCCGTCACCAGTTCTCGCGACCGGAAGGAGTCGACGTAGCCCGCCAGCCGCTGCAGGGCATGTGGATCGTTTTCCGCAGTCCGCCAGTGCCGCTTGAGGCATTGCGAGGAAATGCGCGTCCGGCTGGTGCCTCCGTATACGAGCCGCTTGGCCTGACCGCTGTCGTCCCGGTTCAGCAGCGCGGCGGTATAGGAATGAAGGGTATGGATCTGCAGGAAACGCGGTGTTGTCATGCGGCTTCGTCCTCCTTTGAATCCGTCTGTGATTGCGCCTTGTCCTTTGCACGGTAGTAGGTTTCAGCCAGGCGGCGGCTGTGGGAAACATCGTCGGAAAAGAGCAAACGGGCGATATCGGTACAGTTCACACCGTCGTGCCCTTTGGCCGCGAGCCAGCGCGCCATGCGCTCAAGCGTCTCCCCGCGCATCGAGTGAGGGAGCGCCAGAAAGTTGAGCAGCCGCGTTTCGGGATAGCCTGCATAGCAAAGGGCCTCACCAAGGGGCTTGTTCTTGTCGTGCAGCTTCTTGTGCCCGTTCGGATCGCCCTTCGGTGTGAGCAGGGCCAGAAGCCGGACGAACAGCAGCCCCTTGCTGTCCGTGCGCAGGTCGTGCTGCACGGCAAGCCGCCAGAAATCGCCTTCGCCGGGTCCCTCCGGATCCATGCGGCGGAGCCGGGCAAGCTGGCCGGGGTCGAGTTTCACCATGTTCTGGGCGAGCTGGAACACGGTCTCGCCCAGAGATTGTCTGTTCTCCTCAGGCGGCATCTGTCATGGCCTCCATTTGCTGCTGCTTGGGGAAAAGGTCTGGGTAGCGCTTCCGCACCGCGCCGCGGAGCAGGGCTCTGGCCCGTGCCTCCGCACGTGGCCGGAACAGCGAAGCGCAGGGCAGGGCGGGCAGGCACTGCTCTAAGATTGCCTGTGTTCGGTCCCAGAGCTTTCCCGCGAATGTCTTTTCTTCGGCTTGCAACGCTTCCGGTCCGGCTTCCTGCGCGTCGAAGCGTCTCCAGAGATGTTCGAAGAAGATCTCGTCCGCGTAGCGGTCGAGATGTGCGCGGGCGGGCCCGGTATGTTCGTAAAGATCCTTCTTGATCCTTTCCCGCTCACCGCCCGCTGCGGCCAGGACAAGGGCGTCGCGCATGGCTTCGTCGAAAAACGCGATGGTGGCAACCTGCGCTTGTGCAAGCTCGTGGAGCTCGGGGCGTCTTAAGCCAAGAGCGAGGGAAACTTTGCCTTCAAGGGGTAATATCCTAGAGTGGAAGCCAAGCAATCCGGTCTTGCGCTGGTGAGCTGCAATTCCCTGAGCTACCAGCAGCAGAGTACCGGAGTCTCCGTCGGTTGTCCCGAGTTCCAATAGAGGTGGCAGTACCCAATCGTGTACATCCGCGCCCTTCCGTCTCTCGCCAAGGAGGACTTTAGTGAGCTCCTTATAATGGAACCCTCGGGGCTCCAATTTGAAAAGACGAGCTTCTATCTTATGTGCCGGGGTCCATGGATCAAACGCCAATCTCTTCAGTGGATCACCATATATTGGGGCCTTCTTATCTGATTTTGATACAGCAGATATATTTCCATCATGGATCAGTCGTACCCTGCGGCAGATTTCGATGAACCAGATATCAAGTTCATGTGGCTGAAGTTGCTTGTCTCTTGGCCATTCAATGATCCACGTTAGCGCCACGCCATGGGAATCCGCGAAAATCCCCATATCGTCGCGGGTTTCCATCAGGCGCCTTACACTTCTTGAAAACCATCGGCCGAGCCGCGGGGATTGACTGTGCGCGTCGCCACCTGGCGCGAGGCTCATGCAAATGCGTGGTGCATAGACGTTACCAGTCCTGATCGTATTTCCGTTTTGCACGTCGTAGGTTCCGCCCGTCTGCTGTGCAATGAGTGCAAACAGCCAGTCTTCCGGTTCCGCTTTCCGCGCGACGACCTGCTTGAGGTCGTGATTCTTCGCGGTAATGAGCAGGTCGAGGGCGTCTGGTGAAGGAACTGGCTTCTCCAGCATTACCCCGTCCGGCACTCTCGCCTGCATGAAGGCGGGCTTCGACCAATCATCGACCACCAGGCACCATGGCTCGTCGTCCGGAAAATCCTTCGTCAGCCCGCGCAGCAACCTGCACCAGGTCTCTTCGTCCTGCGGGATTTCCGTTTCGCCCGCTCCGTGGAGGGCCAGTGCGGCAAGCTGGACAAGAAACATGTGCCAGAACATGCCCTGGTGGGCGCGCAGTGCGGGAAAATCATCAACCTCGTCGCGGG
>Ga0207866_1001063_pt1 | contig 30204 bp, 22 predicted proteins | sample HigsolmetaAR203D_FD_184835 | JGI IMG/M metagenome (GOLD analysis project Ga0207866, IMG submission 184835) | Ionic liquid and high solid enriched microbial communities from the Joint BioEnergy Institute, USA - AR20-3-D (SPAdes) (version 2) ...
GGCCTCACGACCGACACCCTTGCCCTTGGCTAATGGTAGGCGCTCGCCAGCCCCCATTCCGGACTTTCACCGTATAGATGACGCCCATGCTGGGCGTACCAAAAAAGCCCTCCAAATATAAATTTGAAGGGCACTGCTCATGCAAAATGACAGCTGCATCCACCGGCAACCTGGCAATCATAGTCCCGATGTATCGGAACCTTAGACCCATGGCTTTGCGTCACTGCCTTTCAGCAGTTTTGCCCTTGATATACGGTTTTCTTGCATTTTTTCGTTGTCTTTGTCGACAAATTTCCTTTTTATTCGACATAATTCGACTCCATTCTCATTATATGCAACCGATTTCAAAAAAACAAGTGGGGAAACAGCGACAGATGCTTTCGAAACTTATCATTCTGTAACGTTAAAGAAAAACCCCCGGCCCTCCGGTGGCTATCCGGAGTCGCCGAGGGTTGCCGGCCATGCCGACATGTTCAGGACCGGTAGATGGTTACTTGCGACGCATCGTCTTTTTTCGTATCGTCTCGAATATCTGTGCCGCCCTCTATCGCGCGCAGCTCGGTTTGCCGAATTTCCACGGTCGCCGGCGCATCGCCGCGGAGCCAGATCGGATAATTGGCCGTGATATCGCTCGATTCGATCGTCAGTTTGGCTTTTGTATTGACGTTCAATTCCTTATTGGGATCGTTCTGTCCGGCACGCACGCCGTAATCGGCCGCTTGAACCTTGAAATGGGAAATCACCGCCTCGCCGTCTCCATAATAATTGATGCCGCCTTCCGCGCCTGTCACCTGACAATTTTCCACGATAAGGCCTCTGGCCACATGTATCTGCCCCAAACTGTGCAGCTGGGTTCCTTCACAATTTCTGATGGTCAATCCAAAAGTGGCGCCCGTCATGGTTCTTACCGCCACGATACCCGCATTCGGATTCCCTATAAATTTGACGTCCTCAATGGTGATGTTATGGGCGTAATTATTCTTCGTTGAACCCAGCTCGCCCTTCACCGCCGAAATAATGTCGGCAGTTCCCGACTCGGAAAAATCGAACGTAAATCCTTTGATCGTGAGCGATTCGTCTCCGTTGGATCTGCCATCTCCATCGATCTTGATCGGATTTTTCAACACCACATTTCCGACGGCCTTGAGGGTAATATTCACGCCGGCTTTCTGAACGATGGCAATCGGATTCGTCCCATGATTCCCCGGATGGACTTCAATGATGTTGTCTCCAATTGTTGCCGCGTCGATCGCCTGTTGAATGGACTTGTAGTAGTAGGTTATACTTCCGCTCCTCAAGAGGATCGGGGTGTATCCTTCATCCAACCAATTCACGTTCCGGACGCCGATCCGGTACGATTTCCCGTCTTTCGTCGCGTATTCGATAACGATGACCGTCGGCATGGTTCCGTCAAATGCTTGCAGATTCCAGGGGTCTGAAGAACTGTCCCCCGGATTGCTTCGGAAAGAGCCGCCCAATTTCGTGTTACCTGCGTATTCCGCGAACTTGTCGGCCTTCAAGCTGATGGTGGACAGCAACGTCTCGCCGGCGCATGCTTTCGCTTCCAGGGAAGTCAAATCTCCGACTGTCAATTCGTGTCCAAATGTCAAATCAAAGTAGTAGAATACATCATACGGGTTGCCCCAATAGGCCGTCTTCGTTATCGCTCCCGCATTGCTGAAATACGCCGTGTCCCCCGTCAAATTCCCGTTGACCGCCGTCTTGGTCACTCCGTTTTTGAAAGTCACGGTGATTTCGGCCTTGTCGGGGATGTCCGTGGTGAACCCTTTCCATCCGCTGTATACCCAGTTGCCGCCTTCATCGTTCGCATAGTCAAAGGTGCCGAACACATCAAACGGCGCCGACAGATTGACATTGTCCGGATAATTGGTCAACACCTTGCCGGAAGTGGCACTGGCCAGTTCAGTCGTTCCTTTGTATAGCTTGACGACAACTTGTTCGACATCGGCCGCTTTGGCTTCCACCAATTGAAACCCGACACTGTATCCCGTCACACCGGAACCGATGAAGACGCCAAAGTCTTGCGCCGCCACATCGGCGCCGGCGGAGATCACCCGGATGTCGGCGGACGCCGTGATCGTACGATCCTCGTCGGAAGCCGCCGTAATCCTCGCCGTCCCCGCGGCGATGGCGGTGACTGCGCCATGATCATCGACCACCGCGACCTTTTCATCGCTGGATGTCCAGACGACTTTCTTGTTCGTGGCATTGGAAGGTTCAACGCTGGCGGTGATCTGTTTGGTTTCCCCGACGGTCAGCACCAACGTCTTCGGCGTCACATCCACCGCGCTGACCTTGATCGTTTTCGCCTTCACCTGTTGAGCCGCGCTTGTCAGAGTGCCGGTATAGTTTCCGGTTCCGACGACTTGGACCCGAATCCACTTGCCGACATCCGCTTCTTTAATCAGATACGAGTTTGTCTGTGCTCCCGCAATGTTCGTGTAAGTGCCGTTCTCTTCATCGGATTGCTGCCACTGATAAGAGACCGTTGCCCCCGAAGGCGCCGGCGTTGCGGTCAGCGTTTCGCCCACGACATATTGTCCGCTGACGGATACGTTCTGGAGTTGAATCGGGGTAGGGCCACCCGGGGACGGGATGATCGGTACCGGCGCGGGAGGAGCCGGCGATTCCTCCTCCGGATAAACGATCTCTTCGACTTCCGTTTCAATGATGATTTCTTCTTTCACCTTCTCGCTGATCGTAACCTTCGCGATCGTTCCTTCCCCCGTCACTTTGGCGACGGCATCCAGGATCATGGACACGACTTTCGCATTTTCGCCCAAGTAAATGTCCATGCCCGTGGACACTTCGCTGGCGACAAAGTTTTCCACGCTCCCCGCGGGGATTTCAATCCGGATTTCACTGCCCTCCACTTCCACGTTTTCAAACGTTCCGATTAAGGTAACCGTGGCGCCTTGGGGCAGATGCTCGCTCAGTTTCACGCTGCCGATGGCGGCCAAAGCCTCGCCGGCATCGAGGGAAACCGGGGTGTGGACCAACACCTCGGTGATGGTCGTTGCGCCTTCCACAACGATGCGGATCCCGCCGGTTTTCTTGTCGACCGTGATCGATGCCAGGATGGAGTCCGTAACGTGGATACTGTTTTCTCCGCCGCCGTATACGAACGTTTCCCCTTTTACGGTGACATTGTTAAGGAAAGCATCCCCTTCGCCGATTTCTTCCGCAAAGGTCAAGTTCCCGTGAATCACCATATTTCTTAACGTGACTCCGGCCGCCTTGATCACGACGTCGCGATGAACGTGTTCCGTACCGCTTTCCGGACCGTAAGTTCCCGCCGTGTCATATACCGCCGTCCGTGCTTTCAAAACCCGGTCCAAAACGACCACAGCCTCGGCCCGAGTGATGGGCTGCTTTGGTCTAAACGTTCGATCTTCAGGGTATCCCGTCAAGATGCCCCGGGCAGCAACGAAATTCACCGCCGCTTTGGCCCATTCCGCAATCTCGCCGCGATCCGAAAAATCGGCTTCTTCGCTACCGTCGGAAGCAGCGCCAAGCAGTTTTCACCGCAATGACCGCCACTTCCTGCCTGCTGATCTTCCTTTCCGCACCGAAGGTTCCGTCCTGATAACCCGATATGTATCCGGATTGCACCGCAATCGCAACATCGGAATATGCCCAATGGGTTTCATTTATATCGTGAAAGGGGACATCGCCGGCTTGGCGCAAACCAAAGGAGCGATTGACGAGTGCGACGAATTCGGCTCCCGTAATCGTATGGTTCGGCCTGAAGCTACCGTCTCCATCCCCCTTGATCAGTCCTTGTTCCATCCAACTCGTGATCTGGGGTTCCGCCCAGTGTCCATGAATATCGGAAAATGCCGGCGCGGCGGATGCCGAACCCACGGCGGTGAAAAACATGCATAACGCCAGCAATAACCCCGTGATCATGGTTGTCATGATTTGAACATAACGCTCGGGCCATCGAAATGGCCGCCCATCTACCCGTGTGTGCATACATCGTTCTCCTCTCATCATGAAATCGGATGGCTTGGTCACAAACTGAAAGAATCGCGTCATGGCAGAACCAGCTTCCTCAACATCAAAACGGCCAAAATAAAAAGACTTCGCATGCCCCTTTCTAAAAATGAAAGCACCACACGACAGCCATCATGAGGAGGTGCCGTCAGGAACCGGGTACCGCTCGCAACGACCCCTGCGACGCAAACCCATTACGAAAAAACTCAAAACCGTGAATGGAAAATATGGCGAAACCGCGCCGAATCGCCGACGACATCTTCCTTCCGAGCCAACGTTTCGAATGCCGATCCCATGAGACTGAGATTGTATGCGCTTTCTTAGTTCAGATCCCTCCCTACACCATAATATGATGCTGCAGTCCATAAATATTCTATCTGCTTGAGTAATAAGTAGTGCTATTTTACTATTATATAAGATGAAAGTCAAACGTTTCCCATTTGTCCAATCATTACCATTTGAAACAAAACAAAACAAAACATTCCCTCCATGTATTTCACCAAAACGCTCATCCGGACATTTGACTTCCCATTACCCCCATTCTACAAAACCAAGTTTAAATAAACGTAAAACCGGCGTGCAAAATGTAAAAAAAAAAAAAGCGGACCCGACCGAGCAAACTCGTGTCGGTTCCGCCCTTGATGCGGATGGATCTGTTCGTGCTCCCTAGGCGTTCATCGATCGAAAGCGGCGTGACGACCGCGTCCGCCCGCGTGACCCACGATTCCGGACGGGACTCCTGTCCCCCGCCCTTCCCTGAACTTTCGGCCTATTCATAACGCAGCAGCACGCCCAATGTGGCACCTTGTTCCGCCAATTTGCCGTAACCTTTTTCCGCTTCTTCCAAAGGAATTTCGGCGCTGATCAACGGCGCGATGTTCACATCCCCCGCTTCGATCTGGCGGACAAACTCCCGCAAATTTCTGCTTTCCGTCCACCTGACATACGCTCTCGGATAATCGACGCCTTGATCTTCGTACTGCGGGTCGTAACGCCCCGGCCCGGCGGCGCGGGCGATGACGAAATCCGCTTCCTTCCGGAAAAACAATTCGCGGGAAAACTCCATCGGAACATTTCCGACAATGGCGATTTTTCCGCGGAAAGCCAGTTGTTCCAAAGCCATGTTGACCATTTGTTTGTTTTGGGAATGGGCGCAAACCGCGATCGCGTCAAAGCCGCAGCCTTCCGTAAATTCCCGCATGACCGATCCCAATTCCTCGTGGTCCGCCAAATAGACGTGGCCGATCCCGGAACGCTTGGCGACTTCGCATCGGTCGGCGCTCATATCCGTCGCCAACACGCGATAATTGGCACTCGCGCAAATTTGCAGGATGAGCTGCCCGAGCAGCCCAAGGCCGATCACCCATACGCTTTCCCCGAATTGCAGCCGCATCCGCCTGACGCTATGTACGGCAACCGCCCCCAATCCGGCAAACGCCGCGGCTTTTAACATTGCTTTGGATGACAGTTTGGCGCACAGCATTTCCGGAACGGCCAACAGTTCCGCATGATGAACATACGGCGCCCCGTAACAGGCCACCCAATCGCCTTTCTTCAGCCCGGTGACGCCGCTGCCGGTTTCCATGACTTCGCCGGCCGCGCTGTACCCGAGCGCGAACCCGTTCGGAACGTTCGGATTGGCCAACAGCCCCATCTCCGTCCCCGGACTGATCGCGGAATAATGCACTTTGATCAGCACCCGATTTGGCCGTTCCATCGAGATGACAGGCGGATCGCTCTCCACGACGCGGACCGCTCCGTCCATGACAACCACTTTCTTCATGAAAAATGCTCCTTCCGGTTAGGCTTCCTTCCGCTTCAGGTCAAATTCGCATGCTCTCCAGCAGCGATTGCTTGTAAGCCCGAATATCGATGCTTTTTCCGCCGTTCAATCGGGATTCCTCGGCTGCAAAAGCGAGCAAATGGCTTTTAACGGCCTCCTCCGCAGAGGACAAGTTTTGACCGTCCGCATCCCGGTTTCGCACGGCGTTCAAAAAGCTTCTCACTATTCCTTCGTCGCCTCCGCCGTGACCGTTCATGCCCGGTTTTACGTGGATGACCGCCATTTCGCCGGAGGCGAAATCGTACACGTTCAGCTTGCTATCTTCCATCGTTCCGCGGATTTCACCTTTGGTGCCCATGATCTGAATGCTTCGCGACACATCATGGGTAAATCCGCACATGCTGAACATCGCGGTGGCTCCATTGGCGAACTCCATATTGACGACTTGATGGTCGACCACGTTGTTGTCGCACCGGTACACGCAGCGCCCGTAAGGCCCTTCCCGCAGCGCCTTCAAGATGCCTTCGCGGCTTTCGTCAAACGTGACAAACTTGGCCCATTCGGGGTTGTTCAAATAAAATCGCGGAGCCGAGAACGGACACTTCTCTTCCGCGGGACAGCCGTCCGTACAGCGCTCTGCGGAACCTTCGGGCGCGTTTTGGCTCGTAAAGTGCATCAACGAACCAAACGAACTGAGCCGCACGCATTCCTGGTCCATGAGCCAGCAGAGCAGATCCAGATCGTGACACGATTTCGCAAGGATCATCGGGCTGGATTCGCCGGCATTTCTCCAGTTGCCGCGGACGAAACTGTGGGCGATATGGTAATATCCGACGTTTTCGTTCAACTGAATGGACACGACTTGGCCGATTTGTCCGTCGGAGATGACTCGTTTTACGGCCTTCCAGAACGCGGTATACCGAAGAACGTGACAAATCATGAGCAGGCGGCCGTTTTTTCGGGCGGCGGCTTCCATCTCGAAACATTCCCGCGGACTTGGCGACATCGGCTTTTCGATCAATACATCGTAACCCAATTCGAGCGCCTTCATGGCCGGCTCATAGTGCATGCGATCCTGCGTGCAGATGATCGCGACATCGGCGATACGAGGCTGCGCCAAAGCTTCTTCCCACGTGGAAAATACGTGCGATTCCGGAATGCGGAATCGTTTGGCGAACGCTTCCCTTCGTTCCCGCATCGGCTCCGATACGGCTACAAATTCCAGTTCGTGCGGATATTTTTCCGCATAGGGCGCATAGGCGAACGCGCCTCGCATGCCGGCCCCCAAGAGCAGTGCCGTTATCTTTTTCATCTCTTCGTTGATCTCCTCTCCCGCGATCTTGTTCCGTTTACAAACACCCATTCCAATTCATCCCCGGGCGCGATGTCGACAATGTCAAACGACTCCCCGACCTCGAACGGAACGATCGGTTTCACCCGAATTTTCTTGAATTCCGGCAAGCTATGGATCACCGCGAGCCCTTTGCCCGCCCCGACCATTCTTTTTCCTTTCATCGATGAAACTCCGCTGTCCGCGTCCCCGTTATGCCCGAGCGGAATCGGATAATCGACTTCCAGCAAATCGCCCGTCGACTTTTCCACCGTTCCTTTGGACAAAACCATGGAATCTTGCAGCACCGCCTTGACCCGATCTCCCTCAAGTTCCACCGAGCGCAGCGGATACAGGGCGCTTCCACCCCCGCCTTGGCTGAATACCCGGACATATTGCGGACGAAGTTCCGCATCGCCGGGCATTTTTCCGCTCAACCACAGGGTCGAAGCTTTGGCATCCAGCTCCACCACCCGCATCCTCTCCGCTTTCGGCCCGACAAAATACGCTTGGCCGAGCGACATTTCATCGGCTTGGATGCATTCGGCCGCGCGGATGTTTCCGTTTGGGTCGATTCGCATCCACGCGCATCTGCCGCTCACCACCCATTCACCGAACGGCGTTTGGATCGCAAGATGCCGCTCTACGGGGCTGTGCACCCATAAGTCGGTCATCCCGGTCGACAGAACCACCGCCACGGCTTCAGCCCTGTCATCATTGACGGCGAGCGGAAGGAGCCGTTCCACATGCGCGCCGGCTTCCGCATCCTTGCATACGTAGGCGGCCGACTTGTATCGCTTCCACTCCCTTGTACTGCGCACGATGAAAACGGGATGCCGGGTCTCGCCCTCGAGACTGGGACAAAGGCCGGTCAAAATTTGATCGCCGTCGTCGCACAGCCCCAACCAATGAAGCGAATATCCGTCGACGGATTTCCAAACGGTGCGAACTTCCGGCCCGTTTGGAATAAACCGCTTGACATCGAATATATAACCGTACCCGTTGTTTTTCTCCGGAGTCCACAGCCGTTCCTGCTCGGCGTCAAGCAATTCGCGGAATGTCCCGCCCGTTGTCAACCGTTCCCCAAAGCTGCGTCCGGGCTCGTCAAAGTAAGGCTTCGACTCGGCCTCGACTCCGGCCAGCGTCCAAAAGTTCCCGGCGACGGAAGTGGCTCCTTCCACACTGAGCGTGCTGTTCTCATGAAAAGCCCGGTAAGCGTAGTCGGTCGTGCGGGCTCCCGAGATGGTGAAAAAATCCATCACATAGGAAACCCCGTCCGCAAACGGCACGACACCCAAAAAGCGCTCGTAACGATCGATGTTGTATAACTCCGGGGCGCTTCCTTCGATGGCCGTCAAATGCTCGGACTCAAACAGCAGACTGAATTCTCCGCCGGAAAAAGCTTTATAAATTTGGCCTGCGCGCATCCCCTCGTCCTCATTGACGACCACCGTATTGTGGGCGACGGATTTGCTGCTCCAGCCAAAGTGGCTGTTTGTACCGTAAATGCTGTATCCAAGATCCGCCGATACTTCCTTGCCGAACGCATAATAGGTGTAAGCGAGCACATCATCGTGGGTGTGGGTGTTGTTTTGCCCAATGCGCATCAGGACGGTCGTTTCGTTGGCATCCCGCAAGATGCCGATGCCCGCTTGTCCTTTTACCGTATGCCGATTCGGCAAACGAAACGGTTCGGACTTCGCTCCGGTCGGATGGCCGAAAAATAGATCCACTCCCCGGGTGCCGAGCTGGTCTTCCATGATCGGATATAACTGCAGCAGCGTCTTTTCCGCTCTCTGTCTCATATGCGGATCCGGCGTAAACTGATAAAAAAACAGCGCCGCGCGGTACGTTTCCGCCACCAGTCTTTGATCCGGCGATCGGCCTTGGATCGTGTCCCTGCCCCAATCGCCGTAGCAGGGCAGATGCCCTTGGCACAGCATGGTCAGCGGATTTTCAACGGCAAACCGGAAAAACCGCTCACACGAAAACGGGTGAAAGGACTCCAGCTGCCGCCGGGTGGATGCCCGCATCGCCAGCAGCGCCATGTCCATAAACACCGTTGCGGCAAACAGCGAGTAACCGTACGACCCTTCATAATACATGCCGTCTCTGCCGATCGCATTGTAAAAAAAAGCTTCGACCGCACGTATTCCCCACTTGCAATAGTCCTCGTTGCTTAAAACGAGGCCGACCGCCAGCATCGCCCGCACACCGTCCGACTCATGGTTTTGCAAATTCGTCAAATTGCCGCCGTGCAAATCATACGCCGGCCCTCCCGGTTCACTCAGCATATAGTCATTCAGCATGCGCTCGATGTTTTGACGCATTGTTCCTTGTTGCCCCGTCATTTCCAGCGCGGGCGAAGGACGGTCAAGCTCCGGCCGCTCATAGAGCCAGTCGTAATCTTGCGCCAGACACACTTTAATCCGGTGGACAATGCTTGTCAACATATGCAGCCGACCGATTTCAAAATCGCTGCCGAACGGCGTAAAATCCCGCGGTCCGATCGTGCCCGGGGCAATCGCCGAAAAGGCATCGAGAATGAGCAAAGCTCGGCTGGCATACGCTTCGTTTCCGGTCAGCATGTACATGTAGGTGAGCTTGGTGACAAGCCCTTCATGATCATGCACTCCTCCGAGCAGCCGCCCCCCCGTGAAAAAGTTCCACATGCCGATCAAGTAATAGCCCTTTCCATTGGCTTCCACACCTTGACCTCGATCATCAAATCGCTCATTCGGAAACGTCATCCGGCAGCCGGGGCACGTGACCGTTTTTAACGGCAGCGCATCAATCGAGGAAAACATCGTTTTCTGCTCTTCCGGATGCATCGGAAACGGCTTGCCGCAGTTCGGACACCCCGCGATGCCGTAAGCAAAAACTTGATCTTTCATGCCGAGGATGCACGCGTAAATCTGTTCATCGCCGTACAAAAGAAACTCGTCGCACTCGCGCTTCATTTGGTGGTAGGCGTTTTCCGCCCACGCAAACTTTTTGATGTTGTCCTTGGCGCGCGCAACGTCGTCCGGCGTAAAATAACATCCTCGCTTCGGCTTTGGTATGCTCATCCGCTTCCCACTCCTGAATTTATCCTTTTAATGAACCGACCATGACGCCTTTCACAAAGTATTTTTGAATAAACGGATAAACGAACAAAATCGGCGTTGTCGCCACCATGATCGTCGCGGCCTTGATGATATCCGGCGAAGGCGCATTATAATTGGCCGGATCGTAAGTGTCGAAGTTTTGAAACTGGGAGGATCCTTCTATGACAATTTTGCGCAGCACCGTCTGCAGCACCATTTTGTCCGGAGTTTGCATATACAGGAGCGAGTCGAACCATGCGTTCCAATGAGCGACCGCATACCAGAGCGAAATCGTCGCGATAATCGGCGCCGAAACCGGCAGCACAATCGAGAACAGGACGCGCAGATCTTGGGCTCCGTCGATTTTTGCGGACTCCTCGATCTCCTCCGGCAGCGACATGAAGAAATTCCGCACAATGACCATCGTGAACGGAGCGACGAGTCCCGGCAGGATGAGCGAAAGCCGGTTGTCCAGCAGCCCGAGCTCCTTGATCAGCAAATAGTTCGGAATCAGTCCGCCGCTGAAAAACATCGTGAAAACGATCAGCGACGTGTAAAAATTTCGATTCGGCAAATACCGCTTGGAAAGAGGGTATGCGCACAGCACGGTAAACACGACATTGAGAAACGTTCCGACGGCCGTTCGAAAAATCGTATTTGCGTAACCCGTCCATATGTAGCGGTTCGCAAACACTTCTTTGTAGCCCTCGATCGAAAATTCCTTCGGGATCAATTTCAGTCCGTACGCGTTGGCCGCGGCCGGCGTGCTGAAGGAGATCGAAAGAATGTTGACAAACGGATAAACGGCCGTGATGGCAAAGAAGGTCAGAAACAAAATGTTGGCGGCGTCAAACACTTTTTCGCCGACGGACTTTTTTCCTATCGTCACAGACATCGGAGTTCGCTCCTTACCAGATCCCGTAATCGCTGAAACGCTTCGTGATTTTATTGGTCAATATGATCAGCGCAAACGCGATCACGTTGACGAATAATCCGGATGCGGTGGCGAGCGCGTACTTCATTTCCGTGATCCCGAGCCGGTACGTATAGGTGCTCAACACATCGCCGACTTCATATACCGCAGGGTTGTAGAAGTTGAAAACCTGGTCGAAATCGTCGTTGATAATGCCGCCGACCGCCAAAATGAACATGATGGTGATCACCGGCATCATCGCCGGAAGGGTAATATGCCACACTTGTCGCCATCGGTTCGCCCCGTCCACCACTGCCGCTTCATAGAGAGACGGGTCTATACCGGATAAAGCCGCCAAGTAAATAATGGAACCCCACCCCACCGTTTTCCACACTTCCGTACTGACCAGCAGCGTTCGAAACCAGTCCCGATCGCCGAAAAAAAAGATCGGTTCGCCGCCAAACCATTGAATCACATAGTTCACAATCCCCCGTGTAGGGGAGAAAATTTCCATAAACACGCCCGCCAGGACAACCCAGGACAGGAAATGCGGCAAATAGCTGACCGTCTGAACGATTCTTTTAAATACGATGATCCGCAGTTCATTTAAGAGCAGGGCCAAAATGATCGGAGCGGGAAACCCGAAGATGAGCTTTAATGTGCTTAAGATAATCGTGTTTCTGAACGCTCTGGGAAAGTCTCTTCCATTGAATAACGTGTGAAAATTGTCCAATCCGTTCCAGGCGCTTCCGAAAATGCCGTCCAGAAATCGATAATTTTTGAAGGCGAGGATGACTCCATACATCGGCACGTACCTGAACAACAAAAAATACAAGATCGGAGGCAGCAGCATGAGCAGCAAATAGCGATGTTTTTTGTACAATCTCAGCCACGTCATGATCCGGTTTGGAGCTTTTTTCCGGTTTGCGGACGTCGGTATCGCGGTTTCCGCCATAGTTTCACTCCCAGCCTTTGGATGGTTGCCAAAGAGGAGGGCGGCCAATCCCCCAGATCGACTGACCGCCTTTTTGCAGAAATGGATTAATGGAGCGAGCTGTACCACTCATTGGCTTCTTTCGTCAAAATGTCGCCGCCTGATTTTTTCCATTCTTCCACGAACTTGTCGAATTCGTCGAGCGGTTTATCGCCGTTAATGATGGCGGTAAACGTGTCCTGCTGCAGCTTGATGAGCGATTGATAGTACTCCCCTTCGGACGGCAGCGGCGATTTCAACGCGTTGGAGTACCCTGCGCCGTCAAACTTGAACAATGCCGTGGAGTTCTGGATGCTTTTCTCCTTCTGCACCCTCCACGAAAAATCGGGATGACCGAACGGCGTGAAGGTGATTCCGCCTCCGATTTTCGCCTGCTCTTCGAGTTTCGTATAGCCTTCTTTCCATTCGATCGACTTTCCGTCCACACCGCGCTGCCAGCTTTCGCCTTCATTTCCGTATTTCACTTTGACAAACAAATCGAAGTCGCTGTAGAAGGCATCCCACATTTTCATGATGCGGTGCTTCTTCACCGGGTCCGCCGCATTTTTCCCGAACGCCATGTAGGTCGATCCGACGAGCCCGGGAGTAATGTTGCCGAACTTGCCGTCGGGTCCTACCGGCGGTTTGCCGAAAGCGATTTCTCCCTGCCCTTTCGTCGCTTCTTTAAACAGCTTGTAGTTGTCGCCGCCGGCAAAGTTGTATTCCGGAATCTCCGGGCTCCAGTGGTAATAGGAACCGTGGCTGGACACGCCGATTTTTCCGTTGACAAACGCGTTGGAGACCGCCCAATATCCGCCGGAATTTTCGCCGATCACCCACTCCGGATCAATGACATCGTCTTGTTTCCATTGGCGCAGTTTCGCGAGCGCCTCTTTCGTCTCCGGCAAAATGCCGCTCCAGACGAGTTTTCCGTCGCGTTCGGTCCAAAATTCCGGGTAAACGCCGTAGGCGCCGTACACGTTCGTCATCCCGCTCCGCGATAAGCCGTATGTATCTTTTTTGCCGTTTTTGTCGGGATCGTTGTGGCGAAACTTGTATACGGCCTCCTCGTATTCTTCCAACGTTTCCGGAACTTTCGTAATTCCCACATTGTCCAGCCAAGTCTTGTTCCAAGCGGTGGCGAGGCTGAACACACCGTCGACGTTCAGGCTCGGAATCCCCAAATATTCGTCGCCGACTTTCGCGTATTTCCAAATGTTCGGGTCCGCTTCATCGATGAGCTTTTTGTAGTTCGGCATATATTTCTCCAGTTCTTCCTGCGTAAAGGAAATCGTGATGCCTTCATCATAAAACCTTTTGAGATCGGCGCTGCTGTAAACGGTCATAAAGTCCGGAATTTCTCCGCCGGCCAGCTTTGCGCCGAGCAGCTCCTGACGTTTGGTCACATCCATGTACCAGATGTTCAGCTTCACATTAAACTTTTCTTCTACGAATTTCTTGATGGGGGCATTTTCATCGACGGGCCCGTACTGATAAGTCAGCCATTCCAGGGTCACGAGCTTCTCGTCCTCATTTTCCTCGGCGGCATCAGGCGCTTGCTGTGTTTGCCGCGCGTCTTCCCCCGTGTTTTGTCCTTCCGAAGCGCCGGGCTCTTCTTTTTTGGAACATGCGGCTAGGCTGAATACGATCAGCAGCGCCAGCATGACCAGAACCGCCTTTTTTGCATGTGGATTCATCTTCTTCAACCTCCTCAATTTTGATATTTTTTTGGAAAGCGTATCCAAATTATAACTAGCGTTATATTTTACTGTCAATATTTCCATAACGTCGTTATATTGTCCTTAAATGCATAAAAAAAGGATGCCGTTTTCGGCATCCTTTTCATGAAACAAACTTTACGATTCGCGTTCCCGGCACAGTGAAGCCGTTCCGCCCTCAAACAGCTTGATGTTGTTCAAATAAATGGTTTTCCGTTCCGCATCTCTGTTTTTGATGATTTCCTGGAGACGCTCGACGACGACGACCGTTTCGGAAGGGTCGACATAAAAGGTCGTCAGCTTCGGCGTGCTCATTTTGACCAATTCCGTCAATCCCCAGCCGACCAGACTAATCTCCCCGGGGACGCTGATGCCGCGTTCCTTCAACCACTGCAGCGCGCCGAACTGAATCAGCGTGTTGACGCAAAATGCGGCGGTGTACGGAATCTCCAGCATTTCCATGCGGCTGCACAGCTCATACCCATCCTCTTCCTTGCTGACCTGGACCAACAATTTGTTGAACGGAATTTCCGCTTCTTCCAACGCAAGCTTATAGCCGGCGAGCGTTTTCTGATGAACATTGACCAGCAAACTGCCGGTGAAAAGCGCGATGTCCTTATGGCCGAGCGAGATTAAATGCTTCGTGCATTCATAGGCGATTTTGACGACATCCGGTTCGATCACGTTAAGATTTTCTTTCGCCACGCTGCTGTACACCACATAGGGAACGCCCGACTGCTCCATAATGTGCAAAATGTCATCGTCGATGACTCCGATCAGGATTACGCCCGCGATTTCTTTTTTTCCCAAAATTTTTTGCAGCTTGACAAAATCTTTCGCATTCGACCGGATATGCAAAAAAATCAAACCGTATTCGTAATTGCTCGACGCCCGCTCGATATTTTTCAAATCCGAAACAAATAGCGGGTCGTCGGGTTCGCGGTTATACAAAATGTACAAAATTTTGGGAAAAACGCTTTGGTCTTTATATCCCAATTCCCGGGCAGCCTTGAGAATCATTTCTCTTGTCTCCTCGGAAATCGTGCTGCTCGGCGAATTGTTGAGCACTAAGGATACGGCCGTTCTGGATATGCCCAAATAGTCTGCGATGTCCTTTTTCGTAACGGACATGTTTTCACCCCTTCCCCGAACGTTCATGGGCATTACGCGCGTTATGCGATCGCCAAGTAATATTATACAATGATTGTAGACGGAAAACGAATAAAAAATAACGGATTTACAAAAAAATCTTCTTGTTTTCAGGATTCCCGCCGGGCATGTCCAGCCCGTCGATCAAGGACATCAAATACGGCAGCGTCCCCTCGACCAGGGCTTCCGCCGTTTCATCGCGGCGGGCGCTCCATCGGACAACGATCCCGCAGATCGACCAGCTGATCATGGTGGCGACCCGCTCCAACTTACGTCTGTCAACGTCGGACGGATGCGCGCGGTCCAAGCAGGACATGATCACGTCGTACAAGTGCCGTTTGGCGCTTTCCTCCATGGCGTGGGTCAACGTCCGCCGCGCATTGAGGCGCCGCGTCGTTTCCACCTGCCATTGGCAGACGGCCAGCATCAGGCGGCGCACCAATTCGGCTCCCCGCATGTCGGCATCGGCAGGAATCCAGGCGGACAGCATCTCCGCAAACAGTTCGGCCATCGTCACGTCGAGCAGTTCGTATTTGTCCTGATAATGATTGTAAAAAGTCGCACGATTCAATCCGGCGCGGTCCACGATATCCTGTACGGTGATGTCTTCAAAATCTTTGACCGCCAACCACTCGATCAACGCTTGCCGAATCATCGCCTTCGTCCGTTTGACGCGGGGATCGACGCGCACACGCCCCATGCCATCCCTCACCTCTTCCCTTATCTCGTCAAAATGGCCGAGATGTCGATTACTCGACACCTTCGCCGTTTTGCGGATTGAACGGCATTCGCATTCATCCTAGTATATCTTATATAAATGTCGTTTAGTCGACAAGTATCGAAAAAATCAAAAGTATCGAAAATAAAAAGAGGTGTTGGGGACACATGGACGATCTTTTCGTCGCCGGGGGCACGTCAGGCATGGGGAAAGGGCTCGCGATGCATTATTTGCGCCGGGGAGCCCGGGTGACGGTCGCCGGCAGCGATCCCGCCAGAGGAGAACAGTTTTTGGAGGAAGCGGCGCGTCTCGGCGCCGCGGATCGCGCCGCGTTCATCCGCGCCGATCTGACGAAGCTCGCGGACAACCGCCTCGTCATGGACAAGATCAAGGAGCGCCACCGTAAGCTCGACGGACTGGTGCTGACGGCGATGCGGACGTATCCGCGGCGAACGCTGACCCCGGACGGATTTGAGAGCACGTTTGCGCTGTACTATGTCAGCCGGTTCGTGTTAAGCTACGGTTTGACCGATTGGCTGGAACGCGGCGAGCGTCCGGTCATCGTCAGCGTCGGCGGCACCGGCATGACGAAGGGAGCGATTCACTGGGACGACCTGACGCTGCGGCGCGGGTACAGCCTGATTCGGGCGACGCTGCAAGCGGGCCGGGCCAACGACTTGCTCGGCGTCGCTTATGCGGAAAACCACAAACACGGCAAAACCCGCTTTCTTCTCATCCATCCGGGCTACACCAACAGCGGAACAAACCATGTCCGGCAGCCGTGGAGAGCGATCATGCGGCTCATGGGCCGGCTGTTCGCCCAGCCGGTGGAGCGCAGCATTCAGCCGATGATCCGCCTGATGGACGATCCGCCGCCCCAGCCGCTCGTCGCCTGGGACCGCAACCGGCCCGTCGATCTGTCGCTGCCTTCGCTCGACAAAGCGAACGCGCTCAAATTGTACGGGCTGACCAAGCATCTGTTGGACGATCCTGTCTGAGACCATTTCGTCTGCAGCACCCGTGTCAGGCAAGCAATCCGGTCGGAAGACCATTCCGTCAGACTCGATCCCGCCGCACGACGCCGCGCATGGGATCATGAACGGCGAAACTGCAGCCGGCCGTCGCGATACTTCACGGACACCCTGCCGGCCGGCGTGCGCAATTCGAGCCGGAAGTCCGGCATCCCCGCGGGAAGGCGGGGTTGGAAAGCGACGTCCGACCATCCCGGCGCGGCGGGTTTCAGGCCGATCACGTCCTCGATCAGCACGGGAATCGGCGCGCTCGCCCAGGCATGGCACAGACTCGTGTTCCATTTCTGCTCTTTTCCCCAAACTTCGAAACAGGCGGTCGCCCCTTCGCGCACCATATTCGACCACGAACGCTCATCGTCCGAAGCGAGCAGTTCCCGGATCAAATCCGTCTCGCCGCAAACCGCCAGCGCTTTCAAGACAAAATAAGCCATCAAAACTCCGCAGCTGAGCCGCTTCTTTCGAATCAGCGCGACGATCGGCCGTTTCGCTTTTTCCGGCGCGATGCCGAAAAACAGCGGCAGCACATTCGCGTGCAGCGAATGATGGTCCGACGAAGGCGAATCGGCAAACAGCCCGGATTCGCTCCGGTAAAAAGCCCGCACAAACGCCTGCCGCAGCGCGGGAAGCTCGTCTTCATAGGGAATGCCCAAAATATCCCGAATGCGCTGCACGGCATCGACGCATCCGTAATAGTAGGCGTTGATCACATTATGGCAGCCGTCGCCCACCGGCCGGGTCAGCGGAAAATCGTATCCGTCCCGCAGATGGTCCGGCCAATCCACCAGGTTCCATTTCTCCTTGACGTTTTCCAGCAGCCCGTCCTCGCGGGCATATCGGCGAAAATAACCCAACAATCGTTCCGCATAGGGGTGCATTTCCCGCAAAAACGTCCCGTCGCCGCTGTGCCGGTAATACAGGAGCAGCTGCATCGGCCACAACAGCGAATAGTCCGCGATCTCCTGCATGAAATGGCCGGGGGCGACCGCCATCATCCCCGGACAGACGGCGGAAGACAGCGCGAAATCGCGAAGGGCCTTCCGAAACAGGCGCGCGTCTCCGCTCACGTACAGGTGAGCGTGTGCCGTCACCAGATTGTCCCCGAGGTACTGGCCCTTTTCGCGGGTCGGGCAGTCGACGTATTGTTCCTGGGCGCACAGTTGGACTCCGCGCTTGCATATTTCCCAAATCTTGTTCAGCATCGGGTCGGCGGATTCGAAGCGGCAGGCTTCCTCGTCGAGCGGATAATGGCGTACGACGGCGGCGAAGCGGTCCGGGTCCAGAGCCGACGGCGGGCCGATCAATTCGACGTAGCGAAACGCCTTATATTCGAACGGTTCAAACACGTCTTCCCGCCCGGACATGGTCCACACTTCCCGGTACGTGCAGCCGCATCGCATGTCGTATCGGGCGCGCCCGTCTTCCCGCAGCTCTTCCCCGTAGCGAACTTCGATCCGGTCGCCGGCGTTCCCCCGCGCGGTCAACGTCAACTGTCCGGTCAGCTCCGCGCCGAAATCGAGCAAATAATGCCCTTCGCGAATGCGTTCGATGCGCCGCGGCTCCGCCCGGTAAACATCGACCGGAGGGGTATCCTGCCTGACCAGCACATAATCGGCATCCGGCTTTTCCGCGCAGTGCGCCCAATCCCGATCGTCGTAACCGATCGTATGCCAGTCCGGGACGGCCAGCCGCTGATCGATATTCTCCAAAAATTGCGTATCGTAACCGACGATGCCGCCGCTCGCGTAATGTTCGGCCGTGCGGTATCGCCACGTGCGGTCCGTCGCCAAAATCAGCCCGCGCTCGGTATGCAGCTCCGCGATCAGGCCCTGGCGCAAATCGCCGCTGTTGTACGCCCGGTTGATCAAGCCCTGGTAATACACGTGAACCGCGACGACGTTGACCCCGGCGGTCAACAGATGCGCAATCTGCCATTCGTTGTACGGATAATGAAACGAATATCCTTGCGCGGGACCTTGGCCGACGAACCGGCCGTTGATATAAAGCTTGTAGTAATCGTCCGCGGTGATGGCCAGCACGGCCCGCTCCGGCGGCCGGTCGAGGGTAAACGTCCTTCTCGCCAGCATATGCCGGTTGCGCAGATGTTCCGGATGCGCGGGCGTCTTTCGCGGCTCCGTTTCTTTATGCAGGACGGCCAGCGGACGGAGAGCGGCGAACTCCGGATCGCAAATCCACTTCGCCTGCCAATGTTTCATCCCGATCACCATGGGAAAGGCTGAGCAGCAGCCCGGGTATGCCCAATATTGCTCACGATGGGAAAGGCTGAGCGTCTTGTGTAAGACTGCCCAGCCCGCTTTTGCCCCACGTATGGGGGACACATCCAACCATCGGCTATTTCCGCCAAAACGTTTTGCAGTCGGCTTTGTCCCAAATGTTGAACTCGATCATTTTCTCCAGCAGCGAATAATCCACGGGAGCATCCCACGGAATACGCACCAGTCCGCTGGTGTAGTCATAGCCCGATTTCACGATATCTTCTTCCAAATGGGCGATCGTCACACTTTCGGGAGCGACGGCCATGTGCTTTTTCGCCGCGCTAAAGCCGATAATAAAGGTGCCGTGATCCGTAAACATCGGCTGATTCCATTTGATCACTTTCTGCAAATTCGGATATTTCCGGGTGATCCAGTCAAACACTTCCTCCATCCGTTCCCGATGCGAGGGGTTATCGAACTTCGCCAAGTATTCGGCAAACACGTCCATGCGGTTCCCTCCAAATATACACGTGAAAATCGAAATGCCGCAAATCTTGGTACGACCGCGTTTTCTCCAACCTTTTCCGTTCAAGACCATCATATCACAAATCCCTTTGGAAATCGGCAGCGGAATCGCATACCGGGGAAGCGGGCACGAAAAACGTGTTTTCCTGAAACCGCCGTGCGATATAATGAGGAAAAGAAAACAGGACCTGGTGGGATGGGGTCGCATGCAGATTGCCGCCATGCTTGCCATGCTGATCGACCATATCGGCGACGTGTTTTTTTCCGACCGGCCGGCGTATCGCATGATCGGAAGAATCGCCTTTCCTCTGTACGCCTACGGCATCGTGCTCGGTTATCGGTACACGTCGAATTTCAACAGGTATGTTCGGCGCCTGTCGGTGCTGGCGCTCGTTTCCCAGCTTCCCTACATGCTGTTGTTCCGGACTTACGGTCTGAATGCGATATTTACGCTGATGGTGTCACTGCTCGCGATCCGTTTCATCGACCGGACCGAAAAACCGGCCCGGAAATGGGGCGTTTTCGCCGCCGCCGTCGCGGTCGCGGCGATCGTGCCGATGGATTACGGATGGTACGGAGTGGCGCTCGCTTGCATTTACCGTTACCTGGAACGGCACCGGCTTGTCCTTGCCCATTTGATCCTGAACGGGATTGACGGCGTGTTGACCGATACCTATATGCAGCATTTCAGCATTTTGCCCTCCATTTTCATCGCGTATGTTCCCGCATGGCTCACCAAGGGAGGGCGAGTCGTGCCGGATTGGATGTGGAGGTCGTTTTATCCCGCCCATTTGCTCATTTTGTTCGTCATTCTTGTGTGGATCGATTGACCGATTTCAGCCGAAACGACGATACGACGGTTTCCATCACCTTTTCGTCGATTTTCTCGCTGTCAAAATAAAAGCCGTATGAACGCTCATTTTCCTTCACGGACACATACCAGCGGGTTTCCTCGTACTTCCAGTCGGGATCCTGTGCGGCAGCCGGTTTCGTGTGGGTTAGCTGAATCTTGTACACGCGGACATCCGTATCGTCCATGACCAACAAGTCGCTGTATTCCCGGAAATCGGTCTGTTCGGAATGATTGGGCTTGAAGTTGTTCCATGTTTCGGCATCGAACCATCCCAGAATCTCGGCTTCCCCGATCCGCTCGCCATTGAATTTGAAAGAGAAAATGTCTTGAAAATACCCCTCTTCCACTTGCCAGTCGTTGGGAACGGCAAACGTAAACGCGGACGCTTCCACGATACGATACCCGTCGGGTAAAGAGAACGGCGCTTGCATGGCCGTCGGTTTGACGCCGCCCATCGGTAAGCCGGCTTCTTCCGCATTGATCCGGCCGGCCTCTTCCTCATCCGCCCGGTCGGCCGCTTCGGCATCGTCTTCAGCCTCCGTATGGGTCGGCTGACCGGTATTGTTCGTCGGCTTGTCCATCCCCTTATCTTCAGCTTCACGATGAGTCGCGGGCGTGTCGGGCCATGGCGACGCCGGCGTCCCGCCTTCCCCGCCCTTTTCCTGGCTGCAGGCGACAACGATCGCCAAAATGAACATGATCATGACCGGCTTGAAAATATGGCGCATATCCATTCCCCATTTCGTCATGCATTTTACTTGCGACGCGGAACAAAAGAAGAAAACGTCCCCATGGTGATGATGCTCGGCGGATGGGCTCATCCCCTTTCACCAAAATGTTCCGTGATGCCTAAAATTAGACACCTTTCATGCCACAAAAGTTCAGTCGTAGGATAAGATGATGAGGATTTCCTGCAACCGCCAATGAACCATATCTAACCGGTCAGGAGAAGGAAAATAAAAGAACTCGCGGACCGGCCGGAAATCAGCAGGGAATTGTCAGAGCGCGTCGAATCCCTAATCTAAACGTCTAAAAAATAAGGCAGGATCGTATGCGATACCTTTGTTGTTTCCTAATACTCCTGTATTTGACGAATACCGCCGCCGCGATCCATGCCTCTCCGTTGGCGGAGGACGGACTGCTGGATCTTCGCTCGACTCCTCTCGAATCATCGGGACCTGTTCGTCTGGACGGACATTGGCATTTCTACTGGAACGGTTTCTACGAACCCGGCGCTTTCCCGGCGGCAGTCGAACCGATGTCTCTTCCGACACCCTCAACGTGGGGGCATGCCTCCCCCGACATCGGCGATCAGGGATACGGCACGTATCGGCTGCGCGTTTTGTTGTCCGACCGCGACGTGGGCCGCACGCTGGGATTGCATCTTCCGAGCATCGCATCCGCCTATCGCTTGTATGTCAACGGTGAACGGAAAGCTTCCGTAGGAAAAACGGGCACGAGTCCCGGCGAGATGAAACCGGGCGCCCTCCCCCAGCCCCTCTACTTGACATCCGACCGACAGGAACTCGAACTCGTCGTCCAGGTGTCGAATTATTCCCAACGCAAGGGCGGCATCTGGGACGGTTTTCGGCTCGGCACTTCCGGACAAATCGCATCGGAACAGGAGCAGCGGACGCTCTTCCAGGCAGTCGTCGGCACCGGTCTGCTCGTGATCGGGATGTACCATATCGGATTTTATTTGTTCCGCCGGGAAAACTCGACGCTCTTTTTCGGCCTCGCGAGCCTGGCGCTGTCCCTGCGCACCGCCTTCACGGGCGATATGCTGGCGTACCGGCTGTTTCCGGCGTTTCCTTGGGAATTCGGGGTCAAGATCGAGTATTTGTCCGTATTTTGCGGCATCAGTTTCCTCGTGCTCTATTTCTATTATTTGTATGAAGGAAATTTGCGCCGCTCGGTCAGTTACGGGTTATCTTTGACGATGATCGGCATTTCGCTGCCGATTCTGGTTCTGCCTGCGCGAATCTATACCGAATGGATGAACGTCTACATCGCGGTCTTGCTTCTCCTCGTTCTCTATATCGTTTATGGGCTCGTGCGGGCCGTGCGGCTGCGGCATATCGGCGCGCGCATGAACTTGTTGGCCGCCGTCGTCTTCCTGGCGGCGGTGCTCAACGATATTCTCTACTACAACTTTGTGCTGGAAACGATCGATCTCGTCACGCTCGGCCTTTTTGTGTTCCTGTTCACGCAGATGTTCATGCTCGCCAACAAATTCGCCGCTTCCTACCGGGAGGTCGAACGTTTGTCCGGAGAACTCGCGGCGGTCAACAGCAATTTGGAAGCGTTGGTGGAAGAACGGACGGCCGCCCTGCGCAAGTCCCATGACCAGCTGGAGAAGGCGGCGCAGGCGAGGCGGGATCTGTATTCCAACATCATGCACGAACTGGGCAATCCGCTGACCACGATTCTCGGCTACTTGAAGCGATTGAAAGACGGCGCTTCGCAGGAGCAGGCCGCCCGCCATATCGAGATCGCCTATCGGAAAGCGCGGAAGCTGGAACGGCTCACCAACGACCTGCGTCAATTGGTCAAGCTGGAAAACAACCGGCTGACGTATGAGATGCGCCCCTGTACCGTGAGGGACCTGTTTCGGGAGCTGGACTGCGCATATGACTGGGATGTGCTGGACCGTCAGGTGACGGTGCGATGGGCGGATCGTGATGGGGCTGCGCGGACCGTGCTCGTCGATCTCGGGCGCATCGAGCAAGTTTTCGTCAATCTCGTCACCAACGGATTAACCTATTCGAAGCCAGGCGACCGGATCGACATTGTCGGCCGCCTGTTCCCATACGCCCAAGCGTGCGCCATCTCGGTGCGGGATACCGGTCGCGGCATCCGCCAAGAGCATCTGGCGCACGTATTCGAACGCTTTTACCGGGTCCGGGAGGATGACGATCCGGACGGCGACCACTCCGAAGGTATCGGGCTGGGGCTGTCGATCGCCAAGGCAATCGTCGAAGCCCACCGGGGGAGAATCGGTGTCCGAAGCGTATACGGCTCGGGCAGCACGTTTTATTTCATCATTCCATTGGACAAGGCGGGGCCGGCATGAATCCAATCACGATTTTGATCGTCGACGACGATGCGGAAATCCGCGAACTGATCGCCATGTATCTGCATGATCACGACTACCGCACGATCGAAGCGCCGGACGGCGAAGCGGCGCTGCGGCTATTTCAGGCGTACCGTCCCGACTTGGTCTTGCTCGACGTCATTTTGCCGGGAATGGACGGCTTCACCGTCGGCCGGCGAATTCGCGAACAGTCTGACGTGCCGATCCTCTTTTTGACGAGCAAGTGGGAATCCGCGGATATCGTGAAAGGGCTTTCAATCGGGGCGGACGATTATATCACGAAGCCGTTCATGCCCGACGTGCTCATCGCGCGGGTGCAGCTGCAACTCCGCAAGTCCCGGCCGAACGCCGCGAACGAAGTCATCCGTTTCGATGACCTCGTCATCCATCGGGACACTTGCGAAGCCTGCTTCCGCGGACAAAACATTCCGTTTTTGGCGAAGGAATTCAAGCTGTTCCTGTATTTGGCGGAAAGGCCGCGGCAGGTGTTCAGCGCCGATCACTTGTATGAACAAATCTGGGACTTCGCGGACGGCGACGTGCGCACCGTCATGGTGCATATCAGCAATATCCGCAAGAAGCTGCACCTGTACGCCCGCGACACGGTGCAAATCGAAACGATCAAAGGGGCGGGCTACCGGCTCGTGCCGACGGTGGAATCGAGTCGTCCGGCCGCCCAACCGTCCTCGATCCGGGAAGCCATCATCGAAGCGGCTTCGGAGTTGTTTGCGAATCGCGGGTATGAAGGGATGACGATGAAGGAGATCGCCAGAAAGGTCGGCATCCACGTCTCGTCGATTTACGCCCATTTCAAGAACAAGGAAGATTTGTTTCTGCAGATCTATCAAAGCGTGCTGAGCGGACATCTCCAGCTGGTCGCCGACCATACCGGCCTTCCCGACACCCGGCCGACAAAGGAGAAGCTCGACTACCTGCTCCGCTCCGTCATCGATTACCAAATGAAGGAAGCCGGCAAGATGCGGATCTACATTCGGCTCCTGTTGATGCCGTCCGGGCATTTCGAGCAGGACACGAAGGACGAACTGCTCAAGTTGGAGCGAATGGAACACCGGATGTTCGCGGACATGATCCGCAAGGGCATGGACCGGGGGGAAATCCGGGATGGCGACAGCGAAGCGCTGGCGCAGCTGTTGATTCTTTTCATGGACGGCTTGTTCTGGGAAATGCAGCGGTATGACGAGAAGCTGTGCCTGGAGCGATTCGAACAAAATTGGCGGCAGTTTTGGCGGTTGATCGAAGCGCGCTGAAACGAATCCGCATGTCATGTTGGTTCAATCCGCAAATCGGATTTCGCCGGAATTGGGCATGGCGATCCAACCGGAGTATCGCGGCCAAGGAATCGGCAGCAAACTGTTGCGAACGATGTTGGAAGAGTTGAAAAACAATGGGGTTGGCGCCGTTTCATTAAGCGTGGACCACCGAAATCCGGCGATTCGGCTTTATTCGCGATTCGGATTTTTGCCGGTTCGGAGGGACGGCACATCCATCACCATGAAAGCGGAACTGCAAAAGAAAGGAATCATGGACGGTTAAAAACGGATAATCTTAAGACGATACCAGGTCAGCCGCCACCTTTTCGAATCAACCCGCCGCTCAAAAACCTCTCTCTTGTCCGTTGTGGCGAAAAACGGAGTGGGACGCACGATAAGATTCACCAGATCGGAAATCCCATAAGGCGCAATCAACTTCACTTGGTCGTCGGAATCCAAATAAGCGCCTACGGCGGTACACACTTCCGTAAAATTCGCCAGAGCGTCGGAAGTCGAAACGTAAGGTGCGTGACCGTTTTTCGTGTGCATTCTGGCTTGATTTTTTACAGACCAAGGGATGGAGGAATCCCATTCCGACAAAATTTTCTCGTACTCTTTCTCTGTCGTTTCACTCGTATGATTCGGGTCGAAGTAAACCACATCCACATCGGATAAAGGTGTGGGAGAATCCAGCCCGTGAAGATAATCCCACACCTTCGTCCGAACAAAACCGGCACATACACACCAATCCGGCAATTCTAATGACCGCACCAAACGAAGGACGTGCATCATCCACTCATCATCGGAAATCAATGTGATGATATCCTGCTCTGTCATGCTCAACCGACCCGGCTCCTTTTTCCCATTCATTCCGGCTTGTCCTCCGATTTCAGGGATCCTACCCAAACATCTCCTGCCCGGACACTATACCCTGTATCCGTTTCGCCGTTTGGCAACTGAATGACGGTTGTCTTGTACGCTTTTTGTCTAATCGAAGCCGCCTCTTTTTCGCTCATCCAACCTCGCTGCAAATGATCCGTCAGGTCACTTTCCGCATAGGTATCGCAATCCACATACAAATGCCAGTCGAACAATTGCAGCTTGTCTTGTATTTTCGGATACTTGTGGAATGGGAATGGCTTTTCTATTTTCTGAGCATCAAAGGTTTGGTCGTAAAAATGAAGACAATCTTGATAAGCCGCTACGATTTGCGAGTGAATGAAATGAGGATCAAAGATCCACAATTTTAAATAATACGGTTCGCCTGTTGCCAGCAGCGTCTTGTTCCAATGAGCATATACTTCCACCATCGCTTCAAGAAGCAAAGCGTTATACCAGGCCGGAGGATTTCTGCGAGGAAGGGCGTAAAACGGATGAATCCAAAGCTTGGCATAATCCCGATGATATGTATGAAGATGCTCCATATCCAAGTCCATGACCCGGCGCTTCCACTTCTCGATTTTTCTTATATGCCTCTTCCATCCTCGAATTTTTTTCTTATTGCTAAACATTCACTCCGCTCCTTTGGGCTCTCAAGCGTGCCTGCAGCCTACATAACCGTCTCTTTCACTCAAAAATTCACCTTAAATACTTTCGGGTGCAGCCCCTTAAGACTCAACTCGAGTTCAACGTAACATTCCAGACCAAACTTATCCGTTACCCTTAACAGTTCCTTCACTTTGTCTGTCATCAGAAACGCGCTGCCGTTCGGTTTCATGACCCGTTTCAGTTCCTTGACAAACTTCAAATACAAATCATAAATTTCGCTAGGATCAAGGATCTGTTCCCCGAAGGGGAGATTGGAAACGACTTTGTCGACGGTGCCTTGATCCAGGGGAAGGTGACGCGCATCCCACCGGCTGATGACTGCGCCGTCAATGTTCGCCACATTTTGCTTGGCGACCTCGACCGCATCTTCCGAGATATCCCCGCCGTACAATTTTCCGAACGGATAATAGGCGCGTTCCGCGATGATCGTGCCGGAGCCGCAAAACGGGTCAAGGAAAAATTCATCATGGTCCGGGCGGGAATGCCACACCAATGCATGCGCGACCGTCGGACGCAGCGCAGCAGGGGAGAACATTCTCTGCCCGCCGCGGAAACGAAAAGCGGAATCCGTCAATCGGTAACAAAAGAGGGCTTGATCATCCGTTACGTCCAACCGGAATTCCAGTTCGCGATGGTCGGGAGTTCCCACCGTCCACGTCGGGAATTGCTTTTGCAGCCCTCGGTTCGCCGCTTCCGACAAATCAAACCGGCTGTACGTTTGTTTTCCCGACCGGCTGGCATTCACCGCGAATGTCACGTTCCGATGGCGATACTTGTCGAGATCGATCGCCTTGGAAATATCCATTCTCCTCATGTTCTCTTCCAGATCTTTCAAATGAATTTTATGCGGTCCCACCGGAAATCTGCCGATGTAGATGTAGAGGTTGTCCACGGTTCGCAAAGACTTGACCTGACTTACGGAATGTTTGGAGCTGAAAAACACTTTCCCGCGCCGGATCTCGACAATTTGAGCGTCGCCAATTTTGGAGCGGATTTCGTCGACGACGATCGGTTCAACTCCCGCCAACATCGTCGCCATATAAACGGTTTCGCTTTGCGCCTTCATGGAATGTCCCCTTCTTCTTTCCCTTCAGGTCTTGAACCTTTTTTGAACATGTTACCATTTTCTCCTGCTGTCGCAAAATTCGGATCGAATCTCAAAAGCAGTGTGAAAACGAAGGCGGCGGACCGTTGTCGGGCGCGTTGAAATGCCTTCCTCACTCGAAAAATTGATGAACCCAGCGATAGCACTCCCACAGTTCTTCATCGGAAACGAAATCGGACCGATGCTCGAACATGATCTTGACGCTTTTGTTCTCTTGGATGATCGCGTTTAGGTATTCTTCAATAGGTGCCCAACCCTCACTAGGCAGTTGATTGGGCAGTACCGGGTAGCGGCTTTTTTGAATGGTATTATCGTCCGTGATTTGGACATTGGATAAATGAATCGTATCCGCAAATCTCGCATATTTCTGGATTGCCGATTTGGCGTCAAAGAACGGATCCAATCGATCTTGCAAATACAATCTCGCCGTGTCCAGACAAAGCCTGATGTCGCGGTAATTTTCCAACAAACGTTCCAGAAAATCATCGTCGTATATGTATGGATTCAGAGCATCAAACTCCAGGATCGGGGTAAAGCGATACTCCCGGCCTTTTTGGGAAAGCCATGCAAACAACATTTCACTGGCTTCTTTGAAGTCCTGAAAGGAATACAACGTCTCGTACTCGTATTCGCTTCGATCTGCAAAACGCCACTTGCTCCAATCCACCCTCTCGTCCAAGATGACGGGCTTCGGATAATGAAACAGAATATAAGAGGGCTTTATTGCGGCCAAATAATCCAATTCCTGTTGAATCAAATCATAGGCATGCCCCCTGACCGTGCGGTCTTTGGACAGAAATTGCGCATCCCTAAGCCTGGAAATCCCTGCACGCAAAGGGAAATGCACGCCGATGTGAAATCCCTCTCGCTCGGCTTCTTGTACCAAATTCGCAATATCATGTTCATTGCGAAACAAGCACGCCTCTATACCCGGGTTCGACAGTACGCCCCTAAAAGTAGGCACCCTTTTGGGTGCTGTGGATAACTAAATTCCAGATTTGACGCGGTTTTTCCGACTTGTCCACAGGCACTAAACCGTGAGAAAACCCGAAAACTTGTAGGCACTAAATTTCTGTGGATAACTCGATGTTTATGTTGCATTTCTTGTAGTATATACGATATCATGTAGATATGTACATCCGAACGATTTCTCGAAAAAACAAAAATGGTTCCGTCACCCGTTACGTCCAGCTTGCCCATAATGTGCGAAATCCGGTAACCGGCACGCCGCAAGCGAAAGTCCTGTACCATTTCGGCCGTGCGGATGAACTGGACATGGAAAGCTTGAAACGCCTTGCCGCCAGTATCCATCGTTTTGTGGGGGAGCCGCAGACGCCTGCTCCATCGCCATCCGCATCGGTCACGCTGCTCAGCAGTCGTTCGCTGGGTGGTGTATGGCTGCTCGATCAACTGTGGAAGAAGCTTGGGATCGACGAAGCGATCACACGACGGCTTGCCGATCGGGAATACCGCATGCCGGTGGAACGTGCCATCTTCGCCATGGTGGCCAACCGGGCGTTGGCACCCAGCAGTAAGCTAGCCATGGAAGATTGGGTGGATCGCGAAGTGATCATTCCGGATCTTCCGGCGTTTGACGTGCAGCATGGCTATCGGGCGATGGATTTCCTGCTGGAGTCGGATGACAGCATTCAGCGCGAAGTGTTCCATACGGTCGCGGATTTGCTGAACCTGGAAGTCGATCTGCTGTTTTTCGATACGACCTCGACGTACTTTGAAACGGAAGAGGACGACGAAGACGAGTTTCGCAAAACCGGTTATTCGAAAGACCATCGCCCCGACCTTCCGCAGGTCGTCATCGGTTTTGCCGTTACACGTGAAGGCATCCCGATTCGCTGTTGGGTGTGGCCGGGCCATACGTCGGATATGAACGTGGTGCCGCAGGTGAAGCAGGACTTGATCGGTTGGAAACTTGGGCGTGTGGTCACCGTCGTCGACCGCGGTTTCTCCTCCGAGGACAATCTGCGTGTGTTGCAGCAAAGCGGCGGCCACTACATTGCCGGGGAGAAAATGACATCGGGCAAACCCGCAGTGGAAGCGGCACTGGCCCATCCGGGACGATTCAAGACGATTCGTGACAACCTGGAAGTCAAGGAGATCGTCGTGGGAGACGGCGAAGCGCGCAAGCGATACGTGCTCGTCCGCAATCCGGAGGAAGCCAGGCGGGATGCCGCCCGACGCGAAACGCATCTGGAGCGATTGCGTGCAGAGCTTACCCGATTGAAGGAACTGGACGGCGAAGCGCATACCCAGGCCCACTGCCGTCTACACAGCCATCCGACGTACAAGCGATATCTCAAGATCGACAAGCGCGGCAATCTGCGAATCGATCGGGCTGCTGTCAAAGCGATGGAACATTTGGATGGCAAATACTTGCTGCGTACTTCGGACGACACCTTGTCTGCGGAAGATGTGGCACTGGGGTACAAGCAATTACTTCAGGTAGAATCCGCGTTTCGGACACTCAAGCACTCGTTAGAACTGCGACCGGTCTACCACCGAAAAGAAGAACGGATTCGCGCGCATGTCCTGCTTTGCTGGCTGGCCTTGATGCTCATCCGGATTGCGGAAAACCGAACCGGCCAAACGTGGCGCGAGATTCGTTCTCTCATGCAGACGATGCATCTGGTGGAGTACCGAATGGATACCGGAAAGCTGCGGCAACGGACGGAATTAACAGATGAACATCGGGGCATTGTTTCGGCCTTGCAAATCGAAGAACCCCAGCAAATATGGGATATTTCGCTCTCCTGATTGCCCAAAAATGTAGGCACCACACGAAGTTATCCACAACCGCCGAATCCCTTGTCCCGCTTGGGCTTGCGGCGGTTCGTGCATCTACCGACTGTCGAACCCGGG
>Ga0207866_1001067_pt1 | contig 30128 bp, 34 predicted proteins | sample HigsolmetaAR203D_FD_184835 | JGI IMG/M metagenome (GOLD analysis project Ga0207866, IMG submission 184835) | Ionic liquid and high solid enriched microbial communities from the Joint BioEnergy Institute, USA - AR20-3-D (SPAdes) (version 2) ...
GTAATGTTTTTCGTAAATTCATACATAGGGTAGAATGTAGTCGCAATATGTAGCTTAGAATCTTTCGAATTAGATCGGCTTTCATTGTTGCTGCATCCTGCAATCGCTAATGAACACATCAGCAATGACAAGAAAACCATGAATCGGAAGCGTTTCATCCTCTTTTCTCCTTTTTTATTGATTTATCTTAAACGGAATGGATATTTGCAAATCAAAATGATTACGATTTTGTCGTGTTAGAATAATACTATTAGAACTATAGTGTAGTCAAGTAAAAGTTCTAATCTCCATTCTTTTACTTTCTTGAAAAAGAAAAGAACACGATTATTCATTGCAAAAATGTTTTCACTTCTAAATCTTAGTCCATTGAACCAAAGAAAATTACCAGCTTGATTTTTTCACGCCCGGAATCTGACCTTTATGAGCATACTCACGAAAAGCAATGCGGGACATTTTAAATTTTCTTAAGTATCCACGTGGCCGCCCAGTTATTTCGCATCGATTTCTCAATCGCGTTGGAGATGAATCACGCGGTAACTTTCGCAATGCCTCATAATCTCCTTTTTCCTTTAATTCCTTGCGCAGGGCGGCATATTTCTCAACCATTTCTTGACGTTTTTTTTCTTTTACGATCTTTGATTTTTTAGCCATTTTTTTCATCCTTTTAAAAAATAAGCCTTTTCATCATCCAACATTCATCAATTGATAATTATAATCATTACGATTTACTAGATAAGCTGCTTATTTGCTTATTATGAAAGTATACATACATAATGATCGTTTCAGAACCAGTGCATTGAATCCCTCCTTTTTGTTATAAATCGTAATGATTACGATTTATAACGTATTATAAACGAACTTTGCTGCCATTACAATATATTCTCAAGAAAGATTTTTACGCATACAAACGCAAAGACAACAGAGAAAATGTCTTCCCTCTTATTATTGAAACGTCTTGGCTATTGAATAGCCTAATGGAAAACAACATCATGATTCTTACAAGGAAACAATGACACGTTTAAGATAAAACTTTTATTCATTGTGAATTAACCAATAATAAAAGGCTTGCAGACTGTCAAGCAATTTTGACTTTGTCGACAAGCCGTCATTTTAAAAACCAGATCGAATTCTGCTTTAAACTGTAAGTATTTTTTTAGTTTGAACCCTTTTCTTCTGAAAAAAATTGCTTCTTTAGAGGGCAATGTATAGCGTCTGACAAAAAAGCCGTTCAATATTCCCCTATAAAATGGTAAGAAACACACACCGATTGAACTCATCGTACCGTTAAATCAGCTCTAAATACTCCAGCCCGTATCGAATACCCCCATCATTCACGTGCTTGGTCGTGAAATCAGCAAAAGGCTTTACCTCTTCATGGGCGTTTCCCATCGCAATGCCCATCCCAACATAAGAAAGCATTTCTTTATCGTTTAAACCGTCTCCGAATGCTACCGCATCATCAGGGGATAGTTTCAAGTGCTGCAGCATAGCTGCAATCCCTTTTGCCTTCGATAAATCGGAAGGAAGCACATCCATCGACAACGGATGCCAACGAATAAAAGAAAGATCGTTAAATTTCTCAAGGTAATGAATCTCTTCATGTTCTTGGCAATAGAGCAATGCTTGATAGATACTAGTATCCTTCCAATAATGCGGTTGGAAACCAGGCGACTCCAGCTTGAGAAATTGAAAACTTTCGACTACATGGGGATGCTGTTTTTTGTTCGCATAGCATTCTTTATGGCTCAAATAAACGATGGGATGGTTGAATCGATGGGAATATTGCTCCAATTGTTCCAAACTGGCGGGATGAATCGGTTTTTCAAAGATGACTTTCCCTTTATATACAACATACGAACCGTTAAAGCTTACAAAAGAATCAATTCCTAATTCTTCAGCAATATGACGAAAATGAAATGGGGCTCTACCAGTCGCAAAAGACACTTCAATGTTTCGCTCTTTCAGCTTTCGAATGGCCTCTTTTGTGTCAAGAGGTATGGTCGAATCTTTATTGACTAATGTGCCGTCAATATCGAAAAAGACGATTTTATAAGACATAGTTTCTCTCCCTACGTATTTTTTGAAAATAGTATTTTTTCACCCAATCACGATTTATCTGACCATTTTCATAGCTTATTTCAATCATCCCGCGAACAGAAGCTCCTTCCATTCATTTTATAACAAGAACGCAGCAAGAATGTCCAAACACGACACAAAATTGCCCGTACAGGACTTGTATGTATGTAACCTTCCATTTTAAGCAGATGCCTATAAAAAGAGTTTAATAAATGCTTTATCATTTTGATGATGAGGAGGATTCAATGTCATTATACGCATGAAAAATGACTTGGGTAAGGTTCCTCTAAGCCTATCCAACATATTCGCCACTGTATTGAAGATCTCCTTCATATTTAAAACTTTTCTTTACCTATAAACCTCCCGCTTTTCCCGGGAGGCTGGAAATGGTTTGCTGAATGCGTTCTAAAACGAAAAAATCCTTTGAAACGTCAACTTTCATCAACACCAATCATCGTTCGGGATATCTATAGCTGTCATTTCAGCTATCATTTTCGGCATAATCCATAAAATTTTTTACACCATCTATTTCATATATAAAATAGTACTCATCGCACAGCGTGAGGGTTTTATGATATTCCGGCAAGTCGTCAGTACTTTATCATTCCCGTTCAGTTGGCCACATTTCCTCGTTGTAAGCCATCTCCCAAAACATGTATTCAAATCGAGTCGTGTTCAAGAAAATTTCTTCCAGTCTCGCAAGTTCTGATTCTTGTTTTCCTGCTGCAAGATCATCGAGAAGATGGATACACCATTGAGCGAGTTCTCCAAATTCCTCCGAGCTGTACATTTGAATCCATTCCCCATAAAGTTCATGATCACTTGCCCCCGGCAAACGGCTTAATTCTTTTCCAATCTCCCAATAGCTCCACATACAAGGAAGTATAGCGGATACAAGTTCCGCAAGCGTACCATTTTGGCCGACATGCAGCATATAATGCGTATATGCCAGCGTAGTGGAAGAAGGTTTGGCTTTTTCAAGCTCCTCTTCGCTAATGTTAAATCGTTTCGCATATTGGCGATGAAGAGACATCTCCTCATTGATGGTGGAGTGCAAAAGCGCTGAAAATTTCCCCATTGTTTCTACATCATCAGCCTTAACAGCACCCAATGCAAATAATTTGGAATATTGAATCAAGTATAGGTAATCTTGAATCATATAAAATCGAAATTTTCTTGGATCAAGAGAGCCATCCCCCATTTCCTGTACAAAGGGATGAGAATGATTCTTTCTCCAAATAGGTTGTATTTTTTCGTATAATCTTTTACTAAATTTCATCATAGCCACTCCTTTTGTCCATCGGATTTCGTATGACACCATTGATAAATAAAGGTCAACATGACTTTCGTATAATCGACCAATTGATCAATCGATAGATGTTCATTCACAGCATGAGCGTTGTGCAAATCACCCGGTCCATAAATCGCTGTAGAAATACCGGCTTCACCTAGCCATCCACCGTCAGTGACTGTTTGGGACACATCTATGATAGGATCGGTTTTACAAACTTCTCGGTGCGAACGGGCTAACAATTGTACTCCGGGATGCGTAGGATCCACTTCCAGCGATGGAAAAATTTCACCGCGATCTTCAATCATGGAAGTGCCCCCCCATTTAAAAGTGGGGGGATTTTCTCTTAACCACACATCTCCTTGAGCTACCATTTTTAGATGCTCCTCGATTTCTTTTGCAACCTCTTCATAAGATTCATTCGGATAATAATGGACCGTGATCCATAATCGGCATTCATCCGCAATAAAAGCGGCATGTCTTCCGCCCTCAATCACTGCCGGGTTAATGGTATTGGATCCCGGAGGGAATCCCGGATAACTTTTCGTTACAGCCCAATGACGTTCCAGCTCCTGTAACCCCTCTATTACTTTCATCATTTTTTCAATCGCGTTTGCGCCAAACAATCTCCCACCGGCATGGATCATGTTTCTTCTCATTGCATCGTGAAACGTTTCTTTACTTTTAACAGTGATCCAGCCGGTAATAACACCGCCTTGTCCTTGAATATGTAAGTCGCTTGTATCTACAACAACTGCAAAATCAGCCTTGTACCCGCGTTTACAGCATTGCAGCGTTCCTGCTTCGCCTACTTCCTCCCCAATAACCGATTGAAAGATGAGATCCCCTGGCAATTCAATCTCTGCTTCACGAAGCAATTGAATAGCAAACAGTGCTCCGGCTAGCCCGCCCTTCATATCTGTAGCACCACGCCCCACTACTACTCCGTCTTTCACTACTGGTTTAAAAGGATTCACTTCCCAGTCCTCATTTTCATCCACTTCTGCGACGTCAATATGACCATTTACAATCAGACTCTTATAATTTTGGGAGTTCTTTCCTTTTAAAACTCCCACCACATTAGGATCACCGGGATAAACATCCCACATATCAATCTTAAAACCTAGGTTCTTCAAGAATTCTGCCACAAATGATTGCGCTTCTTTTGTATTTCTGGCCGGCGGGGCAGGAGTTCTAAAAGAAATAAGCTTTTTCAATAGATCAATCAATTCTTGTTTTCGTTGATCGACTTGTTCAACAATCCGATGTAAATTTTGGCTCACCGAATACTCTCCCCCTTATATGCATAAAAAAACCACTTCTTGTTCAAAGAAGTGGCGACGGCATCATCCAATCGAAAAACAAAGCATGTCTTTCGAAAAAGATGACGACAACACCGCTTCCCTACGCTAGTATTACCTAGTTCAGGTGATAAGGGTTAAGGCCATTATGCCTCTCTCAGCTTTTCAAAAGCACCCCTAGTGGTGTATAACGATTCGATTTTATAAAAATTTTCCCGAAAATCGTAATAATGACTATTTTTGTTCATTTTAACATATCAAGACTACTTGTTCAATTGCACAGGAGGATTCGTATGACCTAGCAGCCTCAAGATTTTTCCAATAAGCAAACTCTACTCTGATTTAGAATGAAATCCACACTGAAATGGATTATAGAAACCCTTCATCTTAAGAATTTTACGAGCTCACTTTCCCTTCAAAAACCAATTCTTTTAAAGGTTTTCTCGTATTTGGATTTTCACGCTTCTGCAAGTTTTCATCAAGTATTTTTTTTTTCGCCTTGATAACCAATAGCAATCACGGCATGTAGATCAAAATTTTGCGGAATATTTAACAATCTGCGAGCCTCCTCTTGATCAAATCCTCCAATGGCATGTGTTACAAGACCGAGCAAAGTGGCCTGAATTGCTAAATATCCCCAAGCAGCGCCAGTGTCGAACGCATGTGCACCATTAGGATCACCATTCTCTCTTTGTTTGTTTGAAGCAACTAGAACAAGAACGGGAGCTTTTTCTGCCCAAGTTCGATTAAAAGGATGAAGAAATTGGTGGAAAGTTGTTAATTGCTCAGATGTTTTCGCCACAATAAAACGCCAAGGCTGGTCATTATAGGAAGAAGGGGCCCAATGAGCTGCTTCAAGTACACTATACAAATCTTCATCAGAAACTTTTCGATCGGAAAATGCGCGAGGAGACCAGCGATTTAAAAATAAAGGATTAACGGAATGCGCAGCTTTTCGAAATTCTTTCACTTCATTGTATAGCTGTTCGACAGGATTTACAGTTAAACTCATTTAATATACCCCTTTTCAAATTTAAATGATGATTACGAATCTTCGTTTCTGTTTCGTTCTAAAGCCGTTATAAACTGTCTATTCTTTCAGTCGGCCTATCCGTGCTTAAAAGGCTTAAGGTTCGATAAAAAATTTTTACCGGAATGATCTTTTAGAGGCTGATTTTTGAATATCAGTGACTCGATTTTTTGTAAGAGGAAATCTCTTTTTCTCCGTAATATCCAATTGGGTAATCTCTCCTTCATGTATCGTAATTAATATGGATCCATAATCTAAATTATTAATTGCTGCAAGAATTTCGTTTAGCTTTGAATCGTTATAAGTAGACATAAGGTTCCTCCTCATTCATTATAAATTCTATTATTCTTATTAATTAACTCGCCTTTAACGTAATAAAAGTGAAAACATTCTCTCTTAAGAATAAACCGTTATCGAATAACCAAAGTCTTGCGGGCGTTCTTTCGCAAATTCAATTGAGATAATAGAATCTTCTAACGATCGTTTGCTATAGGGAGTTTGAAAATGGGTCGTATAGCGGTTTCCACACTTCCGCAGGAAGAAAATAATTGAAATTTCCGTAAACGAAAGACATCTACGTTTTCACTTTTTAAAAAAGAAAACCCCCTATGTTGCCATTCTGATCCTTGCGGCAAATTATAGGAGGTTCTGGTTGTCCAGTCACCTATCAATAGAAAAAATGAAAATAACAAGAGTTCTTTTCTGTTTATGGCTTGAAATCGGCCAGTGATTTCATTTGGAAAATGCCAGTTGTGTCTTGATATCTCGCTTGAATTATTTAGTATGAAAAAATTCAATCAATTTTTTTGTAAGTCCCCCATTTCCAAAACGGATAAATTTATGCTGCCCGGATCCATTTTCTGTCTCCCTGACAAATTTAAGAAAAGCTAATATATAGATTCGTCGAGAAATAATCTCTTCCAACCCATGTTCATAAAACCAGTGATCAATGGTGTTATAGACCCCTCTATTGATGCCGTATTGTTGATGGCACCAATGAAAAAAACTCAAATCCGGCATATTTAAATACTTGTTCTCCCTTAGGGAGTTTTTCTTTTCTTTTCGAACGGGTGGCTCCCAATAGATTAGATTATTGTTTGACATATAGATTTCCTCCCTAATGTAGTGATTAATAAGCTAAAGAGATTCAAATACGCCTTGTAAAAAGGAACTCAGATGTTATGCTGGAATACTATAATCAATACTATTCTTATCGGAATTAATTGATTTATTTTTCTAAATATTAGCAACAGACCATTTAAAAGTCAATACCTTAAAGTTTTATTTTCATTTTTTCCATTCTATATTAAAAACCAACTTGATTTATAGGAATAATGTGTTTAAAATAAATCTCAAACTTTATTGGAAAGGAGTAAGGAGATGAGTATTCGGGAATACAAGATTCATTCCAGACAGGATATTATTGACTTTGTCAATTCTAATCCCGTCACCCCAAAAGGAAAGAAAATTATTTTAGTCGCATTAGGAGGGATTTTTGTAGATGCCTATGATTTCACTAGTCTGGGCATTGGAACAGATCAATTAAAAGAGCAATTTCATCTCTCCCCCACGGAACTGGGGAGTCTTACGGCGATCATGGCTTTAGGTGCTTTGTTAGGCGCTACACTCGGAGGATATTATACAGATAAGTTTGGAAGAAATAAGATGTTTCTTATAGACTTGTTTTTTATGGTATTTTCTGCTTTAGGAGCAGCACTTTCCCCTAATTTATTCTGGCTCGCCATCTTCCGTTTTTTGATGGGGATAGGCGTCGGGTTAGATGTGCCAGTTGCTTTAAGCTTTATTGCTGAGTATAGCAATTTGAAGAAGAAAGGACAGTATGTAAACTTGTGGTGCCCGTTATGGTACTTAGCCGCCACCGTTACAGGCTTCGTTGTTTTCCCTTTTTATTTTTTTGAACAACAAGAAGACCTTTGGAGATGGTCGGTTGGTTTTGGAGCAGTAGCCGCTCTTATCGTCTTGATCACAAGATATCTGTTCATGAATGAAAGTCCGATGTGGGCAGCCTATCACTTGCCTCTAAAGGATGCAGCAAATGTTTTGGAGAAAACTTATAAAATAAAAGCTGTGATTGTTCCCAATAAGGACCAATATCTAGAAATTCCTGCGAAAAAACGATCGTATAAAGCGATTTTCCATGGAAAATATAAAATACGTACATTATTAGCCTCTGTAATAACTTGTACACAAAGCATGGAATATTTCGCTGTTGGTTTTTATATCCCTACCATTTCTTCTATGATTTTTGGAAAAGATTTGATTTACGCCATTATTGGGACGATATTTTTTAATATATTTGGGGTCATAGGGGGATTTACTCAATCATATCTTACAGAAAAATTAGGAATTCGAAGACTTGCGATTATAGGTTACGTTATCGCTGCGGGCAGTTTATTGACCTTAGGTATAACGGGTAATCAATTCTCTGTCATATTACCTACAATTTTTCTCGCTTTATTTATATTTGGTCACTCTTTTGGTCCAGGTTCACAAGGAATGGCGATGGCGACTCTTTCCTATCCTACGGAATTGCGTGGTTTAGGAACGGGCTGGGGACAAGGTACAACCCGTGTCGGAAGTATATTAGGCTTTTTTATATTTCCTGTCGTCCTGTCTTTGGTAGGTTTTCAAACTACCATCCTTTTCTTGACGATTATCCCCACGATTGGATTGATCGCAACCGTTTTAATAAAATGGGAACCTATCGGAAGAGATATTGAAAAGGAAGCAGTTGAAAACACAGTTCTATCTCTAAGTGAAGGAAAAGCTTTTTAAAGGAAGCATCTAGTTTTCATAATACCAGCAGATCGGCATTGTCTCATTTTCAGACAGATAATTAGGAATATTTCGTTTTTTAAGCGATATTATGATGACGCTCACTCGTGTTTGAGGTGCTGAGGCTGTATAACATTTGGGGGATGGAAAATTCACGTTTTAGATTTAGGATGGACATCAAGATATCCATTCCCCTTAGCGTAAAGTTTCTCATTTGCTTTATTGGCCCTATTATTTCGAACATAAACATATATAGTCCCCTGTTATTGGAATATCCTTGTTTTTTATAATAAAAAAAGCATGTAGACAAAGCTTTAAGTGCTTCGCTTTGTCTGCATGCTGATCTGTCCGTCATATGGATGCATTTGTAGGACTAAAACTTCTTCTCATTTATTCGTCTTGCAAGAAAGCGTTTTTCTAAATTTGTCCCTATTCTTTTCTAATTGTTCTAATTCTCTTTTCGTTATATTGTTTTTAGATTCTTCCATGAATCTTTCATAAGAAACAAATTTTCTTAACAGCATAACTTCTCCTTTCTATTATTATATGAATATAAGAAAGAGTGAACCGATCATTGCTCGTTAAATTCCATAAACTGTCTATTCGGCAAAAAAAACACATTCTTTTTATCGCTGCTGCAAATTCCAATGAAATGGATCTTCTAATGATTTCCAATCACGATCAAACTCATCAGGAGTTAGAAGGCATTTATCTAAATCTTCTATCAATTCAGGTGGATTTAAATCTCTGCCTATGAAAACAAGTTTCGTATGTCTATCTCCAAACTGAGTATCCCAATCATCTAATAGTTGAGGCTCTTCTCTAAAAATCTGTTCTTGTTCCCGCTTAGGCAGGGAGGCTACCCAATAAGAAATAGGTTCTATGGATACAGAAGGACCCGCCTGCGACAGCAGCAATGCCAAATCATTTCGAGTTGCACACCAGGCAATCCCTTTCGCTCTCACGATATTTTTGGGCATAGAGTGGATCCAATTGTTAAATCGTTCTGAGTGGAAAGGAAGACGCCTTGCATATACAAAAGAAGAAATGCCATATTCCTCTGTTTCCGGTGTGTGATTTTGATGTCCACTTGTTAATTCTTTTATCCAACCAGCGGAAGAACTTGCTTTTTCAAAGTCAAACAGACCCGTATTTAATATCTCATTTGGTCTGATAACTCCATTGATCGTACGGATGATTTTAGCATCCGGCTGGAGAGTTTTCAGTACATTTTCAAGTATGTCCAAATCCTCTTTCGTCACAAGATCACATTTATTGATGATCAGAACATCACAAAATTCAATTTGATCAATCAGTAAGTCTGCGATTTCTCTCGTATCGTTTTCTCCTACCGCTTCCTTGCGATCCAGTAAACTGTCGCCTGATTGAAAATCGTGCCAAAAACGATAAGCGTCTACTACTGTTACCATAGTATCTAATCGGCAAAATTTAGTTAAATCAATTCCCATTTCTTCATCAATATAAGAGAAAGTTTGGGCAACTGGTACAGGCTCACTAATCCCGGTAGACTCGATGAGAATATAGTCGATGTTTCCTTCGTTAGCGATTCTCTCAACCTCTATTAATAGATCTTCTCGAAGTGTACAACAAATACAGCCATTAGACATTTCAACAAGCTTCTCATCCGTTCGAGACAATACTCCACCCTGCTTTACCAGATCTGCATCTACATTAATTTCGCTCATATCATTTACTATTACGGCAACTCTTAAGCCATCCCTATTGTTCAAAATATGATTGAGTATCGTGGTTTTGCCAGAACCTAAATACCCGCTCAATACTGTAACCGGTATTTTCTTTTTATTCATCATCATTCCTCCTGAACATTGAAAATGATTTGAAGCGTTCTTTTCGACCAATAAATTCAAAGAAACGAATACTTTATTTTCCATTTCGTCGCAAGAACTGTTTATTGATAAGGAGATCACCATTGTTGCCGTTTTAATTTATAAATGAAAACGCGGGATTTTTTCTAAACCATTAATCCGTTTATCATTATTTTTGAACGGTAATGGAAGCTATAGCATCATGCAGATGAATAGATTCCTCATTTCTGCATTCGATTGTAAACGATTCTATCCACTCTATTTCGTAAAGATCTGCCGCCACAAGACGTACCATATCTTCTACAAAACGAGGATTTTCATAAGCTTGTTCGGTTACTATCTTTTCATCTGTTCTCTTCAATACAGGATGAATACATGCACTCGCATTAGATTCTGCTGCATGTAATAAAACTTTCTTCCAGTCCATTTCATCTTGATAACGAGGTGAAAGTTGAACCCTCATGGCCACATATCCCCGCTGATTATGAGCTCCATACTCACTTATTTCTTTTGAACAAGGGCATAACGTTGTAATTCCGCAAGTTAATGCCACTTCATTTGTAAAGCCCGATTCCTGATGGTATTGAGTCACCATTTTTGCATGGGCATGGTTAAGACCTGTTAACTCCGAAGAAGGTCCTGTACGTTCATAAAACCACGGGAAATTCACTTCTATTTTCGTATCTTTTTGCTCTAATCGTTGTGACAACTCTCGTGCAAAATCATGTAAAGTAGAAAAATTCAACGTAAATCCTTTATACCTGTATTGTTCTAACTGTTCCATAAACCGACTCATGTTGGTCCCTTTCTGGTTATGCGGGAGACTGGAAGTTAAAGAAAACGTCGCTATGGTCGTTTGTTGTTTCGGAGGCAGTAGACAATTTACGTTAACAGGCAGTTTTACGTTGCTGATTCCAACTTGATCGATAGAAAATAAGAAATGATTCTTTTGACTTTGTATATCTGCCATCTCGTGTTTTTGAGTTGGTTTTATTTTTGTACCTGGTGAGACAGATCCAAACAATCTATGCCTTTCTTTTTTTGGCGGAAGTTGAATATTCATGTTTTTCACCCTGTCTTACGATGATTGTAAAGCGATGTCGTCTTTTCATATAATTCCCACATAAAGAAACTTCCTAGCGATAAGAGAATCGATACTACGTTCATTTCTTGACAAACTGAGTTTGATGTTATTTCGTTTCCCGATGCAATGTATATCTTTTTAAACGCGGTGAATACTTTCTTAATTCTAAACGCTCTGGATGTGTACGTTTATTTTTCGTAGTAATATAATTTCGATCTCCAGTTTCTGTGCAAGCTAATGTAATTTTGACTCTCATTTTCTCTCCTCCTTTAGGTTAATATGATGCTAAAAATGGTGGAATTGGATCCTTAAATAAAGACCAATCTTGTTGACTCTCTTCTTCCGTTAGCAAACACTGATCCAACGATTGTTCAATGGCTAATTGGTTCATATGAATACCAATCATGACCAATTCCGTCATTCGATCACCTTATGTTTCACCCCAACTTATTTGAATACTTTCTCCATAATTGTCCCATCCACTACGTAGAAATACTCTTTTTGATAATCGAAATTATTACGATTTAATGATTGTCACGATACCACCAGTTTGCTGAAAATACGGTTTTGCCTCCGGCTCTGCCAAATTCCCCTGCTAATCAAAAATTTTAAAAGAAACATCTCTTCGATCCGATCGTTCCTTATCTAAGTAAATGCGGCTTTCTGTTGCCTTTAGCTGTATGAATGAATTTTATCTATTTGAGACTCCCCCCCTCTTTTTATCCAGCAACCATTCCCAAAATCACAGTATCGCCAAGTAAATGTTTATGTATTTGGGCACTCATTTTTTCAAAGCGATACTTCTATCTTTGGAATGTTTTCATTGGACTAACCTGTTTATTCCACCAATAGATAATCGATCCTTACTAGCACATTTTAAAACGTAATGATTCCGATTTGCAAGATAAAAATAAAAAAATGTGAAAAATTTCATAAAAAGGTGTCATTCATCTATAAGATCGGTTTCACTTACACAAAAGATATGATCATTAAAAAATGAATTTCTTTCAACGAAAAGATAAGACTTCGATTCCGTGAATAAAATACTTTATTAAAGCATATAGTGTTCCATTTGTACTACTCCCAGATTCCTCTCTTTTCGAAGCAGTTGCTCACTTGCCTTATGAACAGAATGAATATAATTTTCCAAATTCACACTTTTAAGGCCTTCCCCTTCTAAACCATATCAAAGAAGGAAAAGATACTGCCAACAGTGAATGATTATTATAAAAATGAGTGATTACTCACTTTACAAAATCCTTTTTTCCGTTTAGTATAAAAGTGAGTAATCACTCAAGAAAGGAAGGAGACTCTATGCCCGAAAAACCGTGTATTTCTTTGGAACACGTGTCTAAACGTTTTGGGAAAAAGAAAGTCATTGAAGATGTATCATTAGAAGTTTTCAGAGGGGAAATTTTTGGAATGCTCGGACCTTCAGGGGCTGGAAAAACGACAATTGTCAAAATGATCGCTGGAATCGATGAACCTACCGAGGGAACGATCGATGTGTTGAATACAAAAATGCCAAACCTTCATGTCATGAAACAAATTGGTTTTATGGCACAGTCTGATGCCTTATACAATGAATTAACAGCTCTTGAAAATTTACAGTTTTTCGCTTCTATTTATGGATTAAAAGGGAAAAAGCAAAAGCAGCGTATCAACGAAGTCATGCAGCTGGTGAATTTAACAGATCATTTAAAAAAGAGCGTCAGCCAATTTTCCGGTGGGATGAAGCGGCGTTTGTCACTTGCCGTTTCTTTATTACATGAGCCGGAAGTTTTAATCCTAGACGAGCCAACAGTCGGAATTGACCCATTGCTTCGCCAAGCCATTTGGGATGAACTGGACCGAATTCGACAAAACGGAACAACGATTGTCGTAACTACTCACGTCATGGATGAAGCAGACAAATGTGGACGTCTTGCCATGATTCGCGACGGTCGCCTCATCGCGTTAGGCAGTCCGGAGGAATTAAAGAACCGGACGAATTCTCGAACCATTGAAGAAGCATTTTTATATTTTGGAGGTGCACGACAATGAGAGTCCGCGCGATCGTCATTCGTATCATTCGCCAATTTTTCCGAGACAAACGTACACTTGCGCTCATGATTGTGGCTCCCATGTTTATCCTTTTTTTAATGAATCTTGTGTTTAATGGAAAAGATTATAAACCAACGATTGCGGTTGATCCCAACGTTCCTGAAGTTGTTGTTGAGAAGTTAGCCAAACATGATGCGGATGTTAAAGAAATGACAAAAACGACCGCTCATCACCAATTAAAAACGCAGCAAGTGGATGCTTTTATGGAAATGGATAAGGGAGCTCCAAAGATGACGTTAGAAGGAAGCGATCCCAATGTGAATAAAGCTGTCCTTTTGACGGTGCAAAAAGCGATGCAAGAATTAGCTCCTCAAACACCATCCATGCATTTAAAAACGTCTTATTTACACGGTTCAGAAGATATGGCGTTATTCGATTATTTCGGACCGGTGTTAATCGGCTTTTTCATATTCTTTTTCGTATTCTTAATCGCAGGTGTTTCTTTCCTTCGCGAGCGCACAGGAGGAACATTGGAACGAATACTAGCCACTCCTTTAAAACGTTGGGAAATCGTAGTAGGGTATGTCATCGGATTTGGGATTTTTACCACTTTTCAGGCGAGCTTAATCTCTTGGTTTGCGATTGATATTCTTGACATGATAATGGAAGGCTCATTCTTATACGTCCTTTTTATTACATTTTTATTGGCCATGACCGCTTTAACTTTGGGAACGTTGCTGTCTGCCTTTGCTAATAATGAACTGCAAATGTTTCAATTTATACCGTTGGTCATTGTCCCGCAAATTTTCTTTTCCGGGTTGTTTAACTTAGAAACCATGCCAGAGTGGCTTCGTTCATTAAGCGTTGTTATGCCTCTCACATACGGAGCGGATGCGCTTCGGGAAATTATGATTCGCGGCAACGGCTGGAATGAAATTGCCCAAGACGCCTATGTATTACTTGGTTTTTCCGTTTTGTTTATGATATTAAATGTGATAGCATTAAAAAAATACCGAAAACTGTAAGGGGTAGTATGAATGAACGAGCAACAGTGGATCAAAGAGCTGTTGAAAGTGAACGGTGAAGATGTCAAACTGAGCGAAAAGCAAATAAAAATTTTAGAAGCGGCCATTGAAATTTTCGCTGAAAAAGGATATGCCTCTACTTCGACGAGTGAAATCGCCAAAAGGGCAGGCGTGGCTGAAGGAACGATTTTTCGCCATTATAAGACGAAAAAAGACTTATTATTAGCGATTGTGAATCCAACACTGATTAAATCCGTTGCTCCGTTTTTGGCAAAGGAATTTGTGAAAGAAGTATTTGAAAACGAATATCAACATTTCGAAGATTTTATTCGAGTGCTTCTCAAAAATCGTTATGATTTTGTTAAGAAATATTTGCCTGCAATTCGTGTATTCTGGCAGGAAATTGCATTTCTTCCTGAAATCAAGGAGCAATTGCAGTTTATTTTTACGAAACATGTGTATGAGAAGTTTAAAAAAATTATTGAACATTTCCAAAAAAAGGGAGAGATTGTCATGATCCCTCCAGAGTCTGCCATTCGGATGATCATTACGACCATAATTGGATTTTTCATCACTCGGTTTATCGTATTGCCGCATCACAACTGGGATGATGAAACGGAAAAAGCAGAAATTGAACGAACCATTCAATTTTTGATGCATGGTCTTCTGAAAAAATAACTATAATGACCAAAAAGGATCATGAAATTTTATCACAAATGACAAAAACAAAATCTTTTCACTTATGACGATCCTTCCATTCTTATTTAAAATCAAAAGAAAAACGGATCTTGCATAAAGAAAGGCTGGCTCAACATCGCTAAAGAGTATTGAACCAGCCTGTTTTTTCATCTATCGGGTGTGGAAACAAATGCCTGATGGTTGAAATTAGAATGTATGAGCTAAATCTTTTGCACGAGCAATCGCTTTTTCTTTGATTTCTTGTGCTTTATCAGGCATAGCATTTTGTCCTTCAACAAACAATCCTTCAAAAGAAGGAACGCCAAAGAAATTCATAATCGCTTGTAAATAGCGATGACCCATTTCCATTTCAGCTGCAGGACCTTCTGAATAAATACCTCCGCTAGCTTGGATATGTAGCGCTTTTTTATCGGTTAGCAATCCAACGGATCCTTGTTCAGTGTATTTAAATGTTTTTCCTGCTGCCGCCACTGCATCAATATATGCTTTCATTACAGGCGGGAATGAAAAATTCCACATTGGAGTAACGAATACATATTTATCTGCAGCTACAAATTGATCGCTTAATTCAGCAAGACGTCCTACTTTTGCTTTTTCTTCTGCAGTCAGTTCTTCAAATCCTTTTCCGGATTGAAGTTTTCCCCATCCGCTGAATACATCGGCGTCAATTTGTGGGATATTTTCTTTGTAAAGGTCAATATGAATGACTTCATCATTCGGATTGACTTCTTTGTATGTGTCGATAAACGCTTTACCTACAGCCATGCTGTAAGATTGTGTTTCATCAAGCGGATGTGCTGTGATGTATAAAACTTTTGCCATTTTTGTTCCACCTTTCTTCATTTATATTAAATTAAAGATATTTTATTGTTGTCTTAATAACAGCAATTTCATACCAATGAAATTGTCTCTAAATTAAATATCTTTAATTCGAGATTATAATACCGTACTTTTATTTTTTTGTCTACCAATTTTATTTAAAAAATGATCAAACGAATAGAACGATTCATTAAAAACATTTTTATCACAATGAACGCTTCCTGCATCTTTTGGGGGCTTACTTCCTTTAAAGAAATGAACCAACACATGGATCCATTCAAGCGAAATGATCTTTTTTATTCCTGTCTACAGGTTGGTGAAATTTCTATGGCTCAACCTGCCACTTGGACCCCCTCTATAAGAAAGCTCATCACCCCTCTTATAAAAGTTCCACCCTTGTATGTCATTGCTTACAACTTTATGGAATATTCCATTTCCTCTAAACAAATACTAATTTCATCATGGAAACATCCAGAATATGTTGCCACGAACCAACACAAAACAGGTGATAACGATGAAATTATTCCTACCATTAGTTGTCCAGATCCTATCATCTTTTTATTTCATGATTTGGAGTAGACGACATGAAATAAAACAAGATCAGAAACTTTACATTCGGTTAATGATTGGCGGATTTATCTGGTCACAACTTCAAACCGAATACTTGATTTGGCGTATCAATAAAAAGATAGAGCAGGATTGTAATAAATAAAGCTTCGATGGAAGAAATAACTTCTTCCACTTCAATGTCTCAATTGGCTCAAAGACTACAGACCACCGTCCAGCGATTCAAAATTTAATGGTTTAGCACCCTAATGGGGTGTGCCGTTCGAACATGGGGCCTGACCCCCATTGGGTGACATATCGTTGGACGGAGAGAAGTATTCAATACACTTCTCTCTTTTTAAGGACGGGAAGTACAATAGTGCGCAAATTGACAAAACTCTGGCGGCGGCAGGCGCCTAAAAATCATGGATGTGAAACAACTAATTCACAATCTCCCTCAATTGTAAATCTCCCTAACCCTACAGGAATAATAAGATGAGTTCCCTTTTTCAGCTCATATTTCTGATCTTTATGAACAATATTTCCTTCGCCCTTGATTACACTAAGAAGTAAATATTGATCTGGAAATGAAAAAGTAGCTTTTCCCCTAACGTCCCATTTATAAACCGAGAAAAAGTCAGACTGTACGAACGTGGTAATGGCGACATTCTCTTTTTTCTCCACTGTGGGGATAATCGAAGCATCATGATGCGGTACATTGATCACATCAATCGCTTTTTCTAAATGCAGCTCCCGCAAGTTTCCGGCCGCATCCCTGCGGTTATAATCATACACCCTATAGGTTGTGTCAGAGCTTTGCTGCGTCTCTAAAACAAGCGTCCCTTCACATAGGGCATGAATGGTACCGCTTGGCACATAGAAAAAGTCACCAGGTTTGATGCTCACCTTTCGAAGTAACTCATTCCATTTTCCCTCATTTATTTGCTGTCTTAATTCTTCCTTCGTTTTAGCATTGTGGCCGAAAATAATGTGGGCATCCTCTTTGCAGTCAATCACATACCAACACTCTGTCTTTCCCAGTTCTCCATTTTCATTAGCCATCGCATAGGTATCATCCGGGTGAACTTGTACCGATAAATCCTTATTCGCATCTAAAATTTTTGTTAATAAGGGAAATACCTTTTCCGTTGAATTCCCAAAAAGTTCCGGTTGTTCTCTCCATAGCCTGTCCAGAGTCATTCCAGCATAATCTCCATTTTCTATGACAGAGGGACCATTCGGATGAGCTGAAATTGCCCAACATTCCCCTGTTTGATCGGAAGGAATAGCATAGCCAAATTCTTTTTGTAATGTAGTTCCTCCCCAAATTCTCTCTTTAAAAACTGGTTTTAAAAACAATGGTTGCAAAATAACTGCCTCCTAATCATATTAGCCTAATCTAACTTTCTTCTCTTCTTGAAGGGCTTGTTGTGCAAGCAAAAGCGCTCCCGTGATTCCAGCATCATTTCTCAGACCAGGACTGACAATATAATCTGAAAGATCGGGTAATACGACATACTGGTTAACAAGTTCCGGCAAATACTTAAAAATTGAAGAAAATACTGTCTTTTGGTTCATGACTCCTCCACCAAGGATAATCTTCTTTGGAGAAAGAATGATAATATATTGCATTAAGGCCTGAGCAAGATAGAATCCTTCCATTTCCCACACTTCAACTCTGTCCGCTAAATGAATCCCTTTATCTCCCCAGCGCTCTTCAATCGCCGGACCTGATGCAAGCCCCTCCAAACAATCACGGTGATAGGGGCACTTTCCTTGATATGTATCATTTGGATGGCGTCTTACCAAGATATGCCCCATTTCCGGATGTGTCAATCCTTGAAGGAGTTTGCCCTGTACTACGGCTCCGGCGCCAATTCCCGTACCAACGGTAATATATAAGCAACTGTCCAAGCCTTTGGCAGCGCCACGGGTGACCTCTCCCAACGCTGCAGCGTTGACATCCGTATTAAAACCAATTGGCAAAGAAAAGGCTTCTTTCATAGCCTCAACAAACGGAAAATCACGCCACGCTACTTTTGGTGTAGACTTAATGTACCCATAGGTTGGACTCTCCCTATTGACATCAATTGGGCCGAATGATCCAATCCCAATCGCATCCAGTTGATATTTTTTAAAAAAAGCTATTACCTTTCCGATTGTTTCCTCCGGCACTGTCGTTGGGATCTGAATCCGTTCGGCAATATTTCCCTTTTCATCCCCAACAGCGCAAACAAATTTTGTCCCGCCTGCTTCAATTCCGCCAAACATCATGCATTCCTCCAAAAGATATTTTTTATGTGTCAATGTACCACCTGCGATGGCTACATTTTACAATTTTGTTACGTCTCCTGTATCATCCCTCTAACACTAGATGCGCCTATTGATTCTGCCTAATTCAAGGAGTAAAAGACATCGTCCCCTGCTTTGGTTTTTTCCAAATAAAATATAAAGCTGGAACCATCAAAACGTACACAATCGGAAAAAGACTAAACGAAACTGGCAGAAGCTGATCAATATGAAAGTATTTTCGCATCGCCAAGAATAAAAAAATTCCAAACATTCTTCCCACGCCAAGAGGTATTTCACGAATGATAATATAATCGAGCCGTTTTTCCCTATATTGAGGATCCCTTTCAATCGCTTCATAAATCATAGCATTCATTGAAGTAGTGATTATGTTCATGGCAACCGGTTGGATAACTGCAAAGATTACTAACGTTAGTAATACAGGGAGGATTGATATTAAAACAGAACTCAATAAGATACTAACCGAACCGATCGCAAAAATAGCAACCCGATAATCCGAATTGGAAAACCTGGCAAGTGCAACAAACGCCAGGATGGATACAATTTGCGCCGCACTATTGTAAATGCCTAAATTCAGTTCGCCCCCAGCTATTTTAAATGTCATCATGGTAATGAGGAACGTTGAGTAAGTGCCGGATACAATTCCATCAGCAAGCATAACTTTGTACATTTTTTTCCATTCCCGGGATGGATTCTTGATAACATCCCAAAAATAGCTTTTAGCTGTAACCGGACTTCCTTTGACTTTTAAAGAAGTTAAAAAGGCCAATAAAAAGAATACACAAGTAGTAATAAAAACAATATAATAGCCTGTCATACTCTTAAATTGGGAAATTAAAATGCCAGATAGCAGCGGTGCAATGACGCCTCCGATGGTAAGTAATATCCCCTGTACGTATAAAAATGTATCCCGCTTTTCATTTGAGGTTAAATCCAAAACGGCCATATGCACGCCTACATAGTATAGACTCATGGCCAGGCCATTCGTAGTACCTAATAGAATAATATGTTCTCTTAATGATTCATGGAAAATAAGCATGATTAGGTAGGTAAGGAGGTAACCAATAAACCCCAGTCTCATTGTAAACATCGGGTTTGTCTTCCTGGCCAGCCATGCACAAAGCCCAAAACAGATAATGATCATAACGGACCAATACAAACTATAATAGGCCAATAATGAATAAGTTTTATCCATTTTCCACAGAAAGACATTTTGAAATACACCCGATAACGAAGTACCAAAGGTAAAAAAGGTATTCATCATCAAATAAAATTTCAATTCTGTGGAAAAGGATTTAAAAATAGATGACATGCAATGAAATCTCCTTTTAGACATACTCGCAAAATAGGAAACAGTCCTGCAAAGACAGCTGAACCAGTACTATTATATATGATAGTTACGATAGCCAAGATATATAATGAATCTCCCAAGTTCGCAATGGATTGGCTAATCCAAAGCAACCGGAACGATAGAAGTTGATTCACTTCGCTCCCTCTTTCAAATAGAATTCGTTTTAGTTAACTATATAGCTACCATAGGCAGATTATCGACGTTCATCATCCTAAACTTTAGTAAAAAGCACCACACTCCTCTGTTGTATCAAGAGTTCATTTATTTAATGGAATAAAACCATTATCCATTATTCTCCACCTCCTCCCTCTACTTTTGACCATCGACCTTCTAGATGAGTATGTTCCTTAACGAAAATACCTGATCTATCGTCATAACCTCTTTGTTATTTTCTTCGCATTGACATTGATTGTCTACTGGCTGGGGCACATTCCCTTCCACCTTATTCGTCAGAAAGACGAATCAATTTTGATACCAGAACATGTTCTATATGATTTTCCTTTATAGTAAAATATTTACATACGGGATAGGGTGCTTATGGGGAGGAAAGTTATTTTCACTTACATCTTCAGGTTAAAGATAATTATATCTAACTATTCAAAAAGTTGGTGTTATAATGACTCTATTGCATGATTTAAAAATACTAGATTTTTCTACTCTGCTGCCTGGACCGTATGCATCGATGATGTTAGCAGATTTAGGGGCTGATGTGTTGCGAGTCGAGTCTCCAACAAGGCATGATTTGATAAGGCAATTTCCTCCAATGGATGGTGAACAATCAACATCTCACAGTTATTTAAATCGTTCGAAGCGCTCGATCGCACTGGATTTAAAAAAGCAAGAAGCTGTGGAGATAGTAAAGCGCCTAGTGAAAGAATATGACATTATCATTGAACAATTCAGGCCAGGTGTGATGGATCGGTTAGGTGTTGGATATGAAGCTTTAAAGAAAATTAATCCCCGAATCATTTATTGTTCCATTACAGGATTTGGGCAATCAGGCCCTTACAAAGATCGTCCTGGACATGACAACAATTATCTATCTCTATCAGGTGTAGCCGACGGTATGAGAAGAAATGGAGAAAAACCAATTGCTTCAGGTATACAAGTAGCGGATGTTGCGGGCGGGTCGCTGCATGCCGTCATTGCCATTTTAGCAGCCGTTTACTATCGAGAAAAAACCGGGGAAGGTCAATGGCTGGATATAAGTATGACGGCTGCTGCATTCGCCTTAAATGCCATTTATGGTTCAGGAGTTTTGGCAGGAGGTGTGGAAATAAAACCAGAATCAATGCTGTTAAATGGTGGGACTTTTTATGATTATTATGAAACAAAAGATGGCCGCTATTTTTCAGTTGGGAGTCTTGAACCACCGTTTCGGAAAGCATTATGTGAAGGGATTGGGAGACCTGATTTAATCCATCTTGCAATGAGCGAAAATCTAGAAGACATTCATGTTTTCAAAGAAGAGGTTCAAAAGACATTTCAACAAAAAACGTTTAACGAATGGTGTGATATTTTCTACGACTTTCAAGCATGCGTAGAACCAGTCCTTACCTTTTCTGAAGCAAGTGAACATCCCCAATTGAAAGCGCGAGAAATGATCGTAGAAGTTCCTAAAAAGGATGGAACGACTCAAAAGCAAATCGCATGCCCGATCAAATTTTCAGCTGGAAAAGCCCAATATAAACATGTAGGGAGTCTATTAGGAGAACATACAGAGGAAGTATTAGAAGAGTTAGGTTATACGAGAGAAGAAGTGCTTAAGTTAAAAGATAAAGGAATTTTTGGCTAATTTATAAAAAAGTTGAATAGTGTTTTAAATATGCTTACATGTGTTTCAAACTAATTTTTTTGCAAAAAACTTTTTCATGGAAGCAATATGCTTTCTCTCAAGGAGGAGTTAAACTGTGAACCGCACAAGCCAGCTTGTTCAATATTTTTTGGCCCATCGCAGCGTTACAGCGGAACTAGTGAACAAAATCGAAAAGGAACATTATGACTATAAACCAACGCCGACCTCCATGTCAGCAAAAGACCTCGTTACACATATACTTGTGACATTTTATAAACTTGCAAAAGTCGCAAAGAGCGGCAATCCAGCAGTGCTCAAAGAAAAAATCGAGGAAACCGAATCAGACTTGCGCAAAATGGCAGAAATCTATACAGAAAAAACTAAAAGCTTATTAAAATCGCTTACAGATGAAGAATTAGACCGCATCCTTGACCTTACGGAAAGTTTTGGCATGAAAATCCCTGCCCATCAATTTCTTCAAACAGCGATGGATCATGAAATTCATCATAAAGGGCAGCTTTTCGTGTACGTACGTGAAATGGGACATACCGAACTTCCTCTTTTTGTGAAACGAGGTTAAAACAGTTGAAAAAAGGGCTGACTAAACATCTCCTTTTTCGATGTAGAGTCATCAGCCCCTCATTATTATAGTGACAAGTTATTTGCCACGTGATTCACTCTGCAATAATACGGATTAGCCCAATTTCGGTTCGGATTTCCGTCACCATATCTTTGCCTAGAACCCTGTTGACTTTCGAATCATTTCCAAGCATGCTTTTATCTTCTGCTCCTAATAGCGGGATAGATCCGTTTATTTCATCCAATTCGGGAAAGCAGAGATTCATTTGATTATCATTTTATCTCTTTTGATCATGACTATTTAATAGAAATGATGGTGGGTTATTTTTTTGTTTATGATATTATTTTTTATATTTTAAAAAATTAAGAAATGGAGGATCCAAAATGGAAAATTTACGATATCCGATCGGACGATTTGAATTGCCGCAACATTTCGATCAAGAAATAAGAAAGCATTTTATTCAAGAATTAAAAGAATTTCCAAACGTCTTGAACCAAACTGTCAAAGATTTAAATCCTGAGCAATTAAATACTCCTTATCGGGACGGCGGTTGGACAGTGCGGCAAGTCATCCATCATCTAGCAGACTCCAATATAAACGCATATACTCGGTTTAAATTCGCTTTAACAGAAGATCAACCAACGATTAAGCCTTTTAACGAAAAAAAGTGGGCAGAACTTCCTGACAGTTTGCAAACAGATCCTACTGTTTCCATCACCTTGCTGAAAGCCGTACATAGCCGCTGGGTTGATTTGCTTCTCTCGATGGATGAAAAAGATTTCTCACGTTGTTTTATACATCCAGAAAATGGAAAAATGGATTTAAACCAAGCCCTTGCATTATATGCTTGGCATTCGAAACATCATCTGGCTCATATAACTTCTTTACTGGATAGAATGGATTGGAAAAAATGAATATTAGTATGCTTTTATCCCTTATTCTTGAAAAAATTATTCATCATACTTTATCTTCCTAGAACCCTGTTGAAAATAGGGTTCTTTTTCTCTTTGGTTGATTTTTTCCTTTATAAAATTAAAGTGATTGGTTCCTATCAACAAGATGGATTGGCCATGTACATAACTTGATAGTGTTTCAGACGCTTTAATTTTCATGGGCAAATACGAATAAAAGAGAAATAAACTATACAGTTTTTCTTCCTCATGACTTACGTGTGTTTGATAAGTTTATGGCAAACGAAAAATGTACAGTTTTGGCCATTACATCCTACATCTCTATAACTATAACTTGATACGGAGTGGTGGTCATGACAGCCGCTTTCCTGCAAAATGATGTAATTTTCTCTTTTTCCACAAAATCATGGCCATAGAAGTCCCTGTCAAGAAGCGTGGTGATATATATATTCAGTCGAACGAATTCTCTTATTTGCCGTTTAGTATATTGTTAAACAGCCAAGTAGATTTGAATTATGATAGAAAGTATGTTTACAATAATAAAGGGGTGATGTTAAAAATAAACAATAACTTTTAATTTGTCTTATTTCATTTTGAATTTTTTAAAGGGGGAAGATCGTGAAGAAAACAACAAACATTTTTTGGATTTCGCTGATCATTGGAGTTTTTTTTGTCCTTTGGGGAGTCGTCACTCCAGACAATTTAATACGTGTGATGACAACAGTACAAAGTTATTTACTTGACCGTTTTGGCTGGTTCTATGAATATACGGCTACTTTCTTTTTAATTTTTTCTTTACTCCTAGCTTTTAGTCGTTTTGGAAATATTAAACTTGGAAAACAAGACGAAAAACCTGAATTTAGTACTCCCTCATGGTTTGCTATGTTATTTGGTGCTGGAATGGGAATTGGACTTTTATTTTATGGAGTGTCAGAGCCCATCTCACATTATGCAAATCCTCCATTTGGAAAATCTCAAACAACTGAATCTGCAAAAATAGGTTTACAATATACGTATCTGCACTGGGGTTTTCATGCATGGGCCATCTATGCAGTCGTAGCGCTTGCCTTGGCTTATTATAAATTCCGAAAAAATTCTCCCGGTTTAATGAGTGCAACTTTATATCCTCTACTTGGCAATAAAGTCAACGGTCCAATTGGATATATAGTGGATATTGTGTCAGTATTTGCTACTGTATTTGGTGTTGCTGCATCTTTAGGGTTAGGGGCAGCACAAATCAATAGTGGATTGCACTATTTACTTGGATTACCTATTAACTTTAAAGTTCAATTGATTATTATTATAATCACAACTTTCCTTTTTATAACCTCTGCAGCGACAGGAGTTTCAAAGGGAATTAAATATTTAAGCAACATAAATATGATCTTGGCAGTTATCTTGTTTCTATCTATCCTATTCATAGGCCCGTCACAATATTTAATAGAGTTATTCACCACAACTTTCGGTGCATATCTTCAAAATCTGCCAAGCATGGGATTGCGCTTTGCACCATTTAATTCACAACACAATCAATGGGTAAAAGACTGGACAATTTTTTACTGGGCTTGGTGGATTTCATGGACGCCATTCGTTGGAACTTTTATTGCTCGTGTATCCAAAGGACGTACGGTTCGTGAATTTATTATTGGCGTATTAATCGTCCCAAGTTTGGTTTGTTCACTATGGTTTGGAGTAATGGGTGGAACTGGCATTTACTATGATTTTATAAAAGGATTAGATGTTGCAAAACAAAGTTTAGAAACTTCTTTATTTTTTGTATTACAACAAATGCCTTTTGGAGGACTTCTTTCCGTCCTTTCAGTCATTCTAATTATGATCTTTTTTGTTACATCCGCTGATTCCGCTACATTTGTTCTTGGAATGCAAACGACGAATGGAAGTTTAAACCCTCCTTTCCTCGTTACATTTACTTGGGGAATCATTTTAGCTGCAGTTTCTGCAATTTTACTATGGACAGGGGGGCTAGTTGGTATGCAGGCTGCCATTATTGTGAGTGCTTTACCGCTAGCGATTATTCTTCTGTTTATGTGTTATGGACTAGTCAAATCTTTTCGTCAGGAATATTCTACAATAAAAGAAAAAAAACAGTATCAAAATTCGGTTGAAACACCAAAACAAAAAACCTCTTAAATTTTTTCCGATTATCGTTCCTATCTGTTTAAGGAACCCTGGTCAATTCAGATAATAAGGAAGCTGGGTTTCCTACCCCAGTTTCCTTTTTGATTCTTTTATACTATTTTCCGGCCAATGATCATATTAGGTTTCAAAATCCTTTATTTTGGCATTTGGGTGTAAAAATTTTTCTGGTACAAATTCTTCCAACGTTTCACCGTTTTTCACTTTGTTCACCCAATCACTATTTGCAAGGGCACCACGACCAATGGTAACGACATCCGCTTCTCCTTTTTCGATCATTTCATTTGCTTTTTCAGGATCATGAAGATTCCCATTGGCCATTACAGGCAATTGGCCATATTTCTTTGCTAATGCAGCAAGGGTAGGACCACCATTTTCTTTTCCTTCTCCATCAGAAAATGCAGGGGGCCATGCCACATCTGAAAGGATCGTAGGAGCAATGACATTCCCCTCAACTTTTCCTCGTAAAGCGTATCGTGCCCCTTGTTCAATGCTTTGGTCAATTAAATTTTGGATCCGCTCTACTTGTTTATGGTTAATAAGTGGACCTACCACTACATCTTTCTTTCTTGGGTCTCCATATTTAATTTGAGAGGCTTTATCCACAAAAGCTTTTATAAATGCATCATATACCGGGCGTTCGACAATGATCCGATTCAAGGCCATACATATTTGTCCACTGTTTAGAAATTTGCCAAATGCCGCAGAACTAGCAGCTCTTTCAACATCCGCATCTTTCAGTACAATCATGGCGTCATTTCAGCCCAGTTCCAATGCCACACGTTTAAGATGTCTTCCGCAAAGTTCCCCAATATGGCGTCCCACACGTGTGGAACCTGTAAACGAAATAATCTGAGGGATAGGATGTTCGACAAAAGCATCTTTAATTTCTGAAGAACTACAAACAGCGATATTGAGCAACCCTTTCGGAATTCCTGCATCCTCAAAAAATTTGCCTATAAACAATCCGCCAGAAATCATCGTTTGCAAATCCAGCTTTAGCACAACGCCATTCCCTGCTGCCAAGGCTGGAGCAAGAGAGCGCATGGTTAAATGAAACGGAAAGTTAAAAGGACTAATAATCCCTACCACTCCTGCAGGGTCGAGATAAATTCGATTTTCTTTTCCCGGAATCACAGAGGGCATGATTTTTCCCTGCATACGAAGAGGAAATGTTGCGGCTTCTTTCATAATGCCGATTGCTGCATCAATTTCAATATTCGCTTTTGTATGGGTCGTTTTCTTCCACTAAAATTTTCACCAATTCTTCTCTTCGTTCTTTCACCAATTCTATCGCTTTCTTCATGATGGCTACCTTTTGGTAAGCATTGACCTGTTTCCATTCTTGTTGCGCTTTTTGAGCCGAACGATAAGCTTCATCAATATCCTCAACACTAGCCAATCGAATCTCAACTAGGGTTTCTTCAGTTATATGGATTTTTATCTGCATAAACGGTTTTACCTTTTCCCTCTCTCCATTGACCATTTATAAATTGTTTATTCCATTGTTCATACATGTCCTATCTTCCTTTCGGTGTGTTTCTATGTTGAGTTTGTGCTAGTAGGAATATTGGTTAAAATCACAATATTCCTAACTTAGGTGACACTCATTATACACCAGCTTTTCTTATTATCAAAGGAAGAAGCCTTATACCTCAGAGGCTTTCTTGGAAATGTTTTATTTTTATCTATTGAAACCCTCCCATTGTTATAAGTAAAAGAAATAGAAATGAATATCATTAAACATCAGAAGACACTTCTTATGGAGCCTTAATATGATAGTCATCTACGACATTGGAACTTGTGAAACAACTCGTCCTTCAATTCGATCAAAAATGTCATCCAAATTATGACCTGTAATCGTAAGACCATGATTTTTTAGCCCGATGATAGCTCTAGATGGATCATCTGCCTTCCTTACTAAATCGGCTGCCGTTTCAGCTAATTGAATGGTACAACAGGGGTAATTAATTTCGGTTGCCTTTACTCCATCCATCCAAGCATGTATGTGAACGATGGCACCTACACTAGGATGCTCTTTATAGATCATCCAATGCTCAATCGCATCAACCGAAGCCCTTTTGGGAGAAATGTTGGGCGGCACACTGATTTCCATCGTGGTTTTCTCTGAATTAAATCCCTTTATATGCAAAATATCCCGCTCAATTGTCCGCATATCAGCTTTATTAATTCCACCGGCACTTATCCAAAAGTTTTTATCATCATGCCGGCTGCTTAAATTTCCATAGCTTAAACCGCCTATACCGTATAGTTTTCATGAGGATGGGGACATGATGGAACAAACTCCTATCCGGATTAGAATCGAACCAAGTGCTTTATATGTTATTTGAACCATAAGATCCAAAAGGGGCCAAACCCTTATTTTTTGTTCATTTCTTCAAAAGCCTCTTCATAATCAAATTCAATTAACGCTACGATCATTTTTTTATTTTTTTATTTCTTCCACAATATCCTTTATCATTTGCACCATGACTGTTTTAAAAAACTCCTTTCTTATATTTATACATAATGCGATATATACATCCCATAAGAAAAAGGAATAGGTAAAAAATAATTTACTCAAAAGGTTTTTTTACTATGCAGCTTTTTTTGACAGCTGCCTTTTTCCTTAAAACAAAATTAGGAAGTGTATCCAAACGTTGATTGTCCCGTAAACGAATAGTTAGGTTGTCATTTGCCATACTATAACTTGAATTAAACGAAACAGATAACTATAAAAAGGGTTGAGTCACTTTGAAAATAATCACTTTAATACTATCGGTAACTGGATTGATTCTCCTATTATTTTTCTTGTTTTCAAACAACTCCTCTAACTCCAATTTTACAAAAGTTGAAAACCAGGTTACACAGCCTAAAAGACCTGTCATTTTCTTAATGATTGACTCTTTGATGGATGAACCTTTACAGAAAGCGATGAAAGAAAAACGGGTTCCGGCACTTGAATTTCTTATACGGAATGGACAGTATTACCCAAATGTGGTTAGTTCCTATCCCACCATGTCCGTCACGATCGACAGTACATTGCTGACCGGAACGTATCCGGACCATCATAATATCCCCGGTCTTGTCTGGTATGACGAAAAAGAAAAACGGATTGTCAATTATGGCAGCGGAAAAAAAGAAATTGTTGCTCTTGGTACCAAACAGGTTTTAAAAGACATTTTGTATCATTTAAATAATCAACATTTAAGCAAATCGGTTACAACGATTCATGAAGAGTTGGAAAAGAATAAGAAACATTCTGCTTCGATTAACGGTCTTATATACCGCGGCGATTATGAGCAAACTCTTGACGTTCCAAAACCTATTTCCTTCTTTCGTTTATTGCCTAAACAATTAAAGACAAATGGACCGATCTTGTTTTCGTTCGGACGGTTTTCACAATTTGATCCGAACAACCGTTATAACCATTTCTGGCAAAATGTTGGATTTAATGATCACTTTTCCCCACAAGAAGTCAAATATCTGATTCAAAAAAAGAAACTTCCTGCTTTTACAATTGCCTATTTGCCAAGCAATGACCATACTGTTCATAAAAATGGGCCAATGGCGATAAAGGGAATTGAAAAAGCCGATAAACAGCTTCAAAACATTTTAAATTCTTATGACTCGTGGGACGAAGCGCTCAAAAAAGCGGTGTGGATTGTCATGGGAGACAGCGGTCAATCCCCAATCGGAAAAGACAAAAACCAATCCCTCATTTCATTAAACTCCTTATTACAGAATTACCGAATTTCTAAATTGGGTGAACCTATCAAGGAAAATGATCAAATTGTTCTTGCTGTGAATGAGCGGATGGCTTTTATCTACACATTGGATCACAACATTTCTTTTTCTGAAATTGCTTCTAAATTAAAACACGATTCAAGGATTGGTTTTATTGCGTGGAAAGAAAATGATTGGATTCATGTGGCGAATGAAAAAGCGAAAGATACCTTTCAATTTCGCCCTAACGGCAAATTTACGGATCCGTATAACCAGTCTTGGACGTTGGAAGGGGACGCTTCGATCTTGGATCTGGCGATAAAGGAAAATGACATCCAATACGGAAATTATCCGGATGCCCTTGCCCGCCTCTATAGTTCTTTTCATTCCCACAATGGACGATATCTGATCGTTGATGCAAAACCGGGGCACGAATTCATTAGCGAAAAATCTCCTACCCATATTGGCGGAGCCGCACACGGTTCGTTACACAAACAAGACTCACTAGTCCCGATGATTGTCGTTGGAACAGATGCAAGACCTCAATTCTTTCGCCAAGTTGATTTAAAAGATTATTTCCTGCAGCTCACCCAATAACCAAAAAGGCTGAAACTAAAGGAAGATCCTTTTGAAATTCAGCCCTTTTTTTCTAAACCAGCATCATTTTCTTCCGAACCGACCCCTAATCAGACAACAGCATGAATACTACGTAATGAAAAAAGACAGCCGGCAAGCTGTCTT
>Ga0207866_1001082_pt1 | contig 29647 bp, 23 predicted proteins | sample HigsolmetaAR203D_FD_184835 | JGI IMG/M metagenome (GOLD analysis project Ga0207866, IMG submission 184835) | Ionic liquid and high solid enriched microbial communities from the Joint BioEnergy Institute, USA - AR20-3-D (SPAdes) (version 2) ...
TGGCTGCAGGAATGTTCAACTCTTCCGCAATGTCGTTGACGGATTTTGTTTGTTCCTGAATGTACTTTACGGCTTGCTTCTTGAATTCTTCGCTGTAGCGTTGCTTGGTTTCACCCATGGTGAACACCCCCAATTAGGTATAGGTTCATTATCCGTTAATCCATCGGAGGGTGTCCACTTTTTATTCTAGAAGCAAAATGCTTCTCTCGGAGCTTGGGAGCCGGCTGTTCCGCCGCTGAGAGAAGTAAAATGCTTCTCTCGGAGTGCCGGAGCCGGCTGTTCCGCCGTCGAGAGAAGCAAAATGCTTCTCTCGGAGCTTCGGAGCGGCCGACTCATTGACAGAAGAGCACAAAATACGAAATAATGTACACGTGTACATTCAGGATCCGAGATCGAAAGGATTGGACAATGAGCACAGCCAAACGCAAACAGGTGGCGCAGCTGGCAGGGGTGTCCGAAGCGACGGTTTCCCGGGTTCTGAACGGTGTCGGACCGGTCCGGGAAGAGACGAGGCGGAAAGTGCTGGAAGCCGCGGAACAGCTCGGCTACTATCCGAACTCGCTGGCGAAAAGCATGGTGCTGCAGAAAAGCGGCAACATCGGCGTGTTTCTGCCCTATGTGCCGAAGGTCCGGCTGATCAGCACCTACTATTTCTCGGAGATTTTGTCCGGCATCGGCCACGAGGTCCGGGAACACGGCCTGTCGCTCTTGCTGCAGTTCCAGTCGCCCGATCTCGAACCGGCTTACAGCTTGCCGTTCCGCACCAAAAAAATCGACGGGGCGATCATCCTCGGCGCAAGGGAAGGGGAGCGGGAGCTGGCCGCCTTCCGGGAACTGCGGGAAATGGAGGCTCCGTTCTGCGTCGTTGGCGCAAGATTTGCCGAAAGCGGTTTTTGCGAGGTGGACGCCGATTACCGGCACGGCGCCCGGCTGGCCGTGAGGCATCTGTACGAACAAGGTTATCGCCGGATCGCCTGCGTGACCGGAGATCCGCATTATTCGAATACATTGGATCGGGAGCAGGGAGTCCATGCGGAGTTCCGGAGGCTCGGCATCCCGCACGATGACCATCTGCGGGTGCCCGGCAATTACAGCCGCAAAAGCGGCTATGAGGCGGGCGCCAGGCTGTATGAGATACGCGGCCGGTTTGATGCGGTGTTTGCCGCGAATGACCGGATGGCGATCGGCTTGATGCAGTACCTGAAGGAACAGGGTATGGAGGCCGGCAGGGATTACGGGCTGGTCGGATTCGACGACGAGGATGCGTCGCGGTGGTGCGACCCGCCGCTCACGACGGTGCGGGTGCCGTTTTTTGACATGGGCCGCCGGGCGGCCCGCATGATCATCGACATGCTGAACGGAACGAGGGACCTCGGGGAAACCCGGGAGGAGCTGCCGGTGGAACTCGTCGTCCGCCGTTCAACCGCGCGTATTTCGTCCGCATGACGATCTGTTACAAGGGAGGGGAAGGAACTGCCATGAAGGAAATTCGAGTCGGAATGGTTGGCTACAAGTTCATGGGGAAAGCCCACAGCCATGCGTACCGGGATCTGCCGATGTTTTTTCCGGATACGGTGAAGCCGGTGCTCAAGGCGATCTGCGGCCGAGACCGGCAGGGCGTCGAACAGGCGGCCGCCCGGTACGGATGGGAATCGGTGGAGACGGATTGGCGGGAACTGGTGCGCCGCGACGATGTCGATCTGATCGACATCAACGCGCCAAGCGATGCCCACAAGGAAATCGCGGTGGCGGCGGCGGAGCGGGGGAAGCACGTGTTTTGCGAAAAACCTCTCGCTCTCACGCTCAAGGACGCGAAAGAGATGCTTCATGCCGTCGAATCCGCCGGAGTGATCCATATGGTCGGGTTCAACTACCGGTTTGCGCCGGCGGTGCAGCTGGCGAAAAAGCTGGTGGAGGGGGGAAGGCTCGGGCGAATCTATCATTTTCGCGCCTGGTTTTTGCAGGACTGGATCGTCGATCCTTCCTTTCCGCTCGTGTGGCGCTTGCGGAAGGACATTGCCGGATCCGGCTCCCACGGCGATCTCGGCGCCCACCTCATTGATCTCGCCCATTTCCTGGTGGGAGACATCACGGAGGTCATAGGCATGAGCGAAACGTTTGTGAAACAGCGGCCGCTTCCCACCGAAATGGACGGCCTCAGCGCGAAGGGCGGGGCCGATGGCCCCATGGGTGAGGTGACGGTGGACGACGCGACGCTGTTTCTGGCCCGGTTTGCGAACGGCGCGCTGGGCAGCTTCGAGGCGACCCGGTTTGCCCCGGGACACCGCTGCACCAACGCCTTTGAAATCAACGGAAGCAAGGGCAGCGTGAAGTTCGACTTCGAACGGATGAACGAGCTGCAGGTGTATTTCACCGATGACGAAGCCGACGTTCAAGGGTTCCGCCGGGTGCTGGCGACGGACCCGCCCCACGCCTATTCCGAAGCGTGGTGGCCGCCGGGACATACGATCGGCTATGAGCACACCTTTATCCACGAGGTGTACGAATTGATGGAGGCGCTGAAGGAAGGCCGCCAGCCGGTTCCGAACTTCCGCGACGGGGTCCGGTGCCAGGCTGTGCTGGAAGCGGTGGAGCGCTCCATCGGGGAGCGCCGGTGGGTGCCGCTGACGGAAATGGAAAGCTGACGTTCTGACATCTGAGGGATTTCAAAGGAGGCTTCTGGAGATGAAAAAAGCGCTGATCGTCTGGGGCGGATGGGATGGCCACCAGCCGGAGCTGGTCGCCGGCATCTACCGGGAACTGCTGGAGGCGCAGGATTTTGCGGTGGACGTATCCAACACGCTGGAGTCCTTCGCCGATGCGGACCGGCTGCTGGAGTACGATCTCATCGTTCCCAACTGGACGATGGGACAGATCAGCAAAAAGTACGTCCACAATGTGTCGCGGGCGGTCCAGGCGGGGGTGGGGCTGGCCGGCACCCACGGAGGCATGTGCGACGCCTTCCGCAACAATGTGGACTGGCAGTTCATGACGGGAGGAAACTGGGTGGCCCATCCGGGCAATGACGGGGTGGAGTACACGGTTCACATCCGGCACAGCTCCTCCTCGCTCCTGGAAGGCATCGAAGATTTCAAGGTCAAAAGCGAGCAGTATTACCTGCACTATGACCCGGCCATCGAAATTTTGGCGACGACCCGGTTTCCGGTCGTTCCGGGGCCCCACAGTCCCAACGGCCCGGTCGATATGCCGGTCGTCTGGACGAAGCGCTGGGGGGCGGGCCGCGTGTTTTACTGTTCCCTCGGGCATCAGGCCAACATCATCGATATGCCTCCGGTGAGAAAAATTTTGAGCAGGGGATTCGCCTGGGCAGCCGCCGGAAAGGCGCTGGCGCCGCCGGATGCCCTGTCCAGGGTCATGGCGTACACGGGAATGGGGGACAGCGAATAAATGGAAAAACCAATGAAAGTCGGCATCATCGGCTGCGGAAAAATCAGCGGAATCTACCTGCAAAATCTGAAGGCTTATGAAGGAGTCGAACCGGTTTGCTGCGCCGATCTGGAACTGGAACGGGCGCGGGCGGCCGCATCCGAATACGGCATTCCGAAGTGGGGCACCGTGGAGGAACTGCTCGAGGATCCGGAAGTTGAGATCGTTGTCAACCTGACGGTTCCCCTGGCCCATGCGGAAGTGTGCCTGAAGGCGCTGGAAGCGGGCAAGCATGTGTATGTCGAAAAGCCATTGGCCGTGACCCTCGAGGAGGGGAAGCGCATTCTGGAAACCGCCGAGCGCCGCGGGTTGTACGTCGGCTCCGCTCCGGACACGTTCATGGGCGGCGGCATCCAGACGTGCAGGCGCCTCATCGAGGCGGGAGCGATCGGCGTGCCGCTTTCCGCCGCCGCGTTCATGATGTCCCGCGGCCACGAGCACTGGCATCCGTCTCCGGAATTTTATTACCGGAAGGGCGGCGGGCCGATGCTCGACATGGGCCCCTATTATTTGACCGCCCTGGCCGAGCTGATCGGTCCGATCCGCACGGTCAGCGGGATGGCGCGCATCACCTTCCCGCAAAGGACGATCACGAGCGAGCCGAAGAAGGGGCAGGTCATCGACGTGGAGGTGCCGACGCACATCGCCGGGCTTCTGCAGTTTGCTTCCGGAGCCATCGGGACGATCGTCACTTCCTTCGACATTGCCGGGGGCAGCCGCCTGCCGCACATCGAAATTCACGGATCCGAAGGATCGTTGTCCGTCCCCGATCCGAACACCTTCGGCGGTCCGGTGCTCATCAGGAGCAAATCTGATTCCGGCTGGCGCGAGGTCCCGATTGAGCTTCCCTATACGGACAATTGCCGCGGCATCGGCGTGGCGGACATGGCGCGGGCGATCCGAAGCGGCACCGGGCACCGCGCCAACGGCCGGCTCGCCTATCATGTGCTGGAGGCGATGCACGGGTTTCAAATCAGCTCCGACACCGGCCAGGTGTACCGGATGACCAGCACTTTTTAGTCAGGAGGGATTGCGATGGGCAGCCAGTCCAGACCGAACGAGCCGCTGGTGACGCACATATATACGGCGGATCCGTCGGCCCACGTGTTTGAGGGAAAACTGTACATCTATCCGTCGCACGACCGGGAGCATGACGGCCCTTCCAATGACAACGGCGACCAGTACCAGATGGAAGACTATCACGTGCTGTCCATGGAGGACATCGGCTCGCCGGTGACGGATCACGGCGTGGCGCTCCATGTGCGGGACGTGCCCTGGGCAAGCCGTCAAATGTGGGCGCCCGACGCGGCGTACAAGAACGGCACCTACTATCTGTATTTTCCCGCCCGGGATCATGAGGGCATTTTCCGCATCGGCGTTGCCACCAGCCCGAGCCCGTCCGGTCCGTTCCGTCCGGAACCGAATTACATAACCGGCAGCTTCAGCATCGATCCCGCCGTCTTTGTGGACGATGACGGACGCGCCTACATGTATTTCGGCGGGCTGTGGGGCGGGCAGCTGGAAAAATGGCAAGCCGGCGTCTTTGACCCCAACGCGAGGGGACCGGCGCCGGATGAACCCGCGCTCGGCCCCCGGGTGGCGGAGCTGACGGAGGATATGCTCGGTTTCAGGAGCGCCGCCGGAGAAGCGGCCATTGTGGACAAGGACGGTCGGCCGATCAAGGCGGGCGATGAGGACCGCAGATTTTTCGAGGCGCCGTGGGTGCACAAATATAACGGAACATACTACCTGTCCTACTCCACCGGCACGACCCACAAAATCGTGTACGCGGTCAGCGACCACCCGCTCGGACCGTTCGTGTTCAAGGGGACGATCCTGCTGCCGGTGCTGGGCTGGACGACGCATCACTCGATCGTGGAGTTCCGGGGGAAATGGTATTTGTTTTATCATGACAGCTCCCTGTCGGGCGGGATCGACCACCTGCGCTCCGTCAAATACACCGAGATCACCTACGAGGACGACGGCACCATCCGGACGATTGATCCGTATGCGGACCAAAAGGGACAATAGACAAAATGAAATGAAAAATGAAATGGAAAATGAAATGAAAAAGGAGGAGAAGGCAAAATGGCATATTTCCCGTCGGTAGGCAGGATTTCCTATGAAGGCCCGGGCTCGAACAATCCGTTTTCGTTCCGGTATTACAACCCCGAGGAAAAGGTCGGCGGCAGGACGATGGAGGAGCATCTGCGCTTTTCCGTCGCGTACTGGCACACGTTCACGGGAAACGGGTCGGATCCGTTCGGCGTCGGAACGGCGATCCGCCCATGGGACCGCTTCACGGGCATGGATCTGGCGAAGGCGCGCGTGGAGGCGGCCTTCGAGCTGTTTGACAAGCTGAACGTTCCGTTTTTCACCTTCCACGATGTGGATATCGCTCCGGAGGGAAGCACGCTCCGCGAATCGAACCGCAACCTGGACACGATCGTCTCCATGATCAAGGAGTATATGAAAACGAGCCGGACCAGGCTGCTGTGGAACACCTGCAACCTGTTCTCCCACCCGCGGTTCACCCACGGCGCCGCCACCTCTCCGTATGCGGACGTGTTTGCCTACGCCGCCGCCAAGGTGAAGAAGGGGCTGGAGGTGGCCAAGGAACTCGGCGCGGAAAACTACGTGTTCTGGGGCGGACGGGAAGGATATGAAACGCTCCTGAACACCGACATGCAGCTGGAGCTGGACAACCTGGCGCGGTTCTTCCACATGGCCGTCGAGTACGCAAAGGAGATCGGTCTCGACGCGCAGTTTCTCATCGAACCGAAGCCGAAGGAGCCGACGAAGCACCAGTACGATTTCGATGTGGCGACCTGCATGGCGTTTCTGCAAACATACGGCCTGACGGACCATTTCAAGCTGAACATCGAGGCCAATCACGCGACGCTGGCCGGCCACACCTTCGAGCATGAGCTCAGGACGGCAAGGATGTTCGGCATGCTCGGCTCCGTGGACGCGAACCAGGGGGACCTGCTGCTCGGATGGGACACCGACGAATTCCCGACGGATTTGTACACGAACACCCTGGCCATGTATGAAATCCTGAAAAACGGCGGTCTCGGCAGGGGCGGTCTCAATTTTGACGCGAAGGTGAGGAGAGGGTCCTTCGAGCCTGAGGACCTGTTCCACGCCCACATCGCCGGCATGGACGCCTTCGCCGTCGGCCTCAAGGTGGCGCACCGCATGATCGAGGACCGGGTGTTCGAGGAACTGGTCGAGGAGCGCTACAGCAGCTACCGGACGGGAATCGGGCTGAAAATCGTGGAAGGACGGACGAACTTCCGCGAGCTGGAGGAGCATGTGCTGGATCTGGAGGACATCCGGACCGGTTCCGGCCGGACGGAGCGCATCCGGGCGCTCATCAACCGGTACTTGCTGGAAACCCTCCATTCGTAATGAATGGTTGCGGGAATGGATGTCCATGGATTCAGGAACAGGAAGGGGGACGGGATGAACATGGGAATGAAGTATGTGATCGGCATCGACCTCGGCACGAGCGCGGTCAAGGCGCTTCTCGTCAACCGGAGGGGCGAGGTGTGCGGCGAAGCCTCCAGGTCGTACCCGCTCATCATGGAGAAATCCGGCTGGAGCGAGCAAAATCCGGAGGACTGGGTGGAGCAGACGGCCGCGGCCATCGCGGAGCTGGTCAAGGGATTGTCCGGGGATGCGCGGGCGATCGAAGGGCTCAGCTTTTCCGGCCAGATGCACGGGCTGGTGCTGCTCGATGAGAACAACGAGCCGGTGCGCCACGCGATCCTGTGGAACGATACGCGAACGACCCGGCAGTGCGAGGACATTCACCGGACAATGGGCGGCCGCGAAGGCCTCCTGCGAATTGCCAGGAATGTGGCGCTGGAAGGCTTCACCCTGCCCAAGATTCTCTGGGTAAGGGAGCATGAACCGGAAAAGTTTGCGAGGGCGAGGACGTTTGTGCTGCCGAAGGACTATGTGCGCTTCCGGATGACCGGCGCGCTGCACATCGATTATTCCGACGCGGCGGGCACCCTGCTGCTTGACGTGGCCAGGAGGGAGTGGAGCGCCGAACTGCTTGAGCGCTTCGGGCTGCCCGCAGATTTTTGCCCGCCGCTCGCGGAATCCCATGAACTGGTTGGAACGATCACGCCCGCCTTCGCCCGGCTGACCGGATTGGCGGAAGGGACGAAGGTGTTCGCCGGCGGGGCGGACAACGCCTGCGGCGCCATCGGCGCCGGCATCCTGGCCGAGGGCCGGACGATGTGCAGCATCGGAACGAGCGGGGTCGTGCTGTCCTATGAATCCCGCGGCGATCTCGACTTTGACGGGAAGGTTCACTATTTCAACCACGGCGCGGAGAAGGCGTATTACACCATGGGAGTGGTGCTTTCGGCCGGCTACAGCCTGAGCTGGTTCAAGGATGCGTTCGCTTCCCGGGAATCGTTCGATGGGCTGCTGGACGGGGTGGGGGATCTTCCGCCGGGCAGCGGCGGGCTGCTGTACACTCCGTATCTGGTGGGCGAACGGACGCCGCATGCCGACTCGGCCATCCGCGGCAGCTTCATCGGCATCGACGCCTCCCATGAGCGCCGGCATTTTGTCCGGGCCGTCATGGAAGGCATCACCTTCGCCCTGAACGAATCGCTGGAAATTTTCCGGGAGCACGGCAAAAAGATCGACAGCATCGTGTCCATCGGCGGCGGGGCGAAAAGCGACATCTGGCTGCAGATGCAGGCGGACATTTTCCGGACCCGGGTGGAAAAGCTGGCCAGCGAACAGGGGCCGGGAATGGGCGCGGCGATGCTGGCGGCCTATGGCTGCGGCTGGTTTTCCTCTCTTGAGGAGTGCGCCGGGCAGTTTGTGCGCACGTCGCAGGTGTTCGAGCCGATCGAGGCGAATGTTTCGGCCTATGAGCGGCTGTTTTCCATCTACCGGCAGGTGTACGCGCAGACGAAGCCGTTGAGCGAGCAGCTTCAGGAGTTTCGGAAGTAGTCCGGACGAGGCTGGCCGGAAAGGAAAAAGTCATCGGGAAGAAGTCACCGGATAGAAGGAAGTCTCCGGGAGGAAGTCTCCGGGAAGAAGGAAGTCACCGGAAAGGAAGATGTCGGATGAAGGTGGAACGGGAGCGGTTTGGCGAAGTCGGCGGGAAGCCGGTGGATTTGTTCACGTGGGGCGGGGAAGACGGGCTGAAGGTCAGCGCGATCAATTACGGCTGCATCATCACGTCCATGACGTTTCCCGACCGGCGCGGGGTTCCCGAACACATTGTATTGGGACATGATACGCTGGACGAGTATTTGCGCGATCCGTATTATCTCGGCGCGGTGGTCGGCCGGGTGGCCGGGCGCATTGCGGGAGGAACCTTTGAACTGGAAGGCAAAACGCATGAGCTCGCCCGGAATGACGGCCCCCATCATCTGCACGGCGGAATCCGGGGATTGGACAAAACGGTGTGGGAGGCGCGCGTCATCGAGGACGGGGTGGAGTTTTCCTGTTTGAGTCCCGATGGCGACGAGCATTACCCGGGAAATGTGAGGATCACCGTGACGTACCGGATTCGGGACGGCCGGGAGCTGGTGGTCCGCTACCGGGCGACGACGGATGCCGCCACCCTGCTGGCCCTGACCAATCATACGTATTTCAACCTGAGCGGAAACGCGAAGCGGGATATTCTCGACCACAGGCTCACCCTGAAAAGCCGGAGGTTTCTCGAACTGGACGGGCAGCTGATCCCGACCGGCCGGCTGCTCGACGCGGAAGGCACGCCCTTTGATTTCACGCGGGGCGGCTTCATCCGCGCCGGAACGGTGTCGGATCATCCGCAGAACCGGCTGGCGGGCGGGGGGTATGACCATCCGTTCGTTCTGGACGAACATCACCGGGAGGAAATCGTGCTGGAGGATCCGGAGAGCGGCCGGCGGCTTGCGATCGAAACCGATGAACCGGCGGTCGTCGTCTATACGGGCAATTTTTTGAAGCCGGAAGGGCATTTCCGGGGCGCTCCTTCCCGCAAGCACCTGGGCATCTGCCTGGAGACGCAAGCTTATCCGGATGCCGTCCATCACCCGCATTTTCCTTCGGTCGTGCTGCGTCCGGGGGAAGAGTACGCTTCTGTCACCCGATACCGGTTTTCGTGCGAATAAAAGAGCCGAATCAATGGAAAAACATGCGGTCATCCTGCCGGATGACCGCATTGCGTTTTTCAGATACGCGTTTGCGCTTCTCACACTTTCAGGCGGATGACGTTCCAGGACGCCCTGGGCAGGAGCGCCGTCAACTTCGAGCCGTCCGCGGAGGCGTTGCCCCCGTTGTGCGGCTTCACGTTGTTCGGGTTGGCCGCAGTATTCGTCGCTTTCAGATCGTCATGCTCCAGCACGATGTGCTCCAGCACGCGCACGCTGCCAAAGCTTCTCAGATCGACCTCCAGCGGCATGGCCGACTCCAGGTGGCGGTTGACCGCAAACACGGTCACCTCTCCGGCCTCCTCGTTATGGATGGCGATCGACTCCAGATACGGCACGTCGGTGTACTCCTTCGTGTCATACCTGGGCGACTGGATGAGCGGAATGAGCGCCTTTCCTCTGCCGTAGAGGGATGCGTGCAGGAACGGGTAGAAGATCGTCTGCCTCCAGGCCGCCCCTCCGTTCTCCGTCATGATCGGCGCGATGACGTTGACGAGCTGCGCCAGGCAGGCGATTTTGACCCGGTCCGCATGTTTGAGCAGCGTGATGAGCATGCATCCGACCACCAGCGCGTCTTCGTGGGTGTAAATGTCCTCCAGCTGCGGCGGAGCGAATTGCCACGGCTCCATTTCCTTTTCCTTGCCCCTGGTGTGGAACCAGACGTTCCATTCGTCAAAGGAAAGATGCATGACCTTGTTGCTGCGTTTTTTCGCCTTGATGTAATCGCAGGTGCTGATCACGGTTTTGATGAAATCGTCCATGCCGAGGTTCTTCGCCAGGAAATTGGGGGTGTCGTCGTCCGCATTGCCAATGTACGTATGAAGAGACAAATAGTCCACATGCTCATAGGTATGGTCCAGCACGGTTGCTTCCCATTCCGGGAAGGTCGGCATCGCGCGGTACGAACTGCCGCAGGCGACGAGCTCGATGGTCGGGTCGACCCATTTCATCACCTTCGCCGATTCCTGGGCGATTCTCCCGTACTCCACGGCGGTTTTGTGCCCGATCTGCCACGGGCCGTCCATTTCGTTGCCGAGGCACCACAGCTTGATGTTGTGCGGCTCGGCGTGGCCATGCTTCCGGCGCAGATCGCTCCAGTAGGTGCCGGAAGGATGGTTCGCGTATTCCACGACCTGGCGGGCATCTTCCACTCCCTGGGTGCCGAGGTTGATTGCCCACATGACCTGGGCATTCGCCTTTTTGCACCAGTCGACGAACTCGTTCATGCCGACCTGGTTCGGCTCCAGCACGCGCCATGCCAGTTCCAGCCTCGTCGGCCGCTCTGCCTTCGGCCCGATGCCGTCCTTCCAGTCGTAGCCGGAAACGAAGTTTCCTCCGGGATAACGGACGATCGGAACGCGCAGCTCTTTCACCAGCTCCAGGACGTCCTTCCGGAATCCCTGCTCATCCGCCGTCGGATGGTCCGGCTCATAAATCCCTCCGTAAATGGCGCGCCCCAAATGCTCCAGAAACGCCCCGTAAATGCGCTCATCCACTTCTCCGATCTGAAAATCCTTGTCCACGGTCAGTCTCGCCTTCAAATCCATCGGCTTCACCTCTTGAATTAATAGAAATATTAATTGATAATAGTATATATTAATGCATCCATCTAGTATTAAAACGCATTCCCGGGCGGTTTGCAAGATCATCGTTTTTGTAAAGGAGCATCCCATGAAAGCGACTTTTTCCCGCGAGTATCTTCCCCTGTTTGAAGCGCTGGCCAGCGGGGTGCGGCTGGACATCATCCGGCTGCTTCAGCAGAGGCCGATGAACATCAAGGAAATTGCCGAGGCGCTGGACTTGAGCAGCGCGATCGTGACGATGCATGTCCGCAAGCTGGAGGCGGGGGGACTTGTCACGACCAGAATGGAGCGCAGGGACCGGGGCACCCACAAAATGTGCTCCTTGAGCGTCACCCATATCGACATCGACCTTCCTCCCACGGACGAGGATGTCCGCAGGGTGCATGAGCACCACATTTCCATCGGCCATTATTCCGAGTGCGAGGTGTACCCGACATGCGGTCTCGCCAGCCGGGAAAAAATCATCGGTCAATATGACGACCCGCGGTATTTTTTCGAGCCGGAGCGGTTTCAGGCGAAGATTCTCTGGTTTGCGAAGGGGTATGTGGAATACCGGATCCCGAACTATCTGCTGCCCGGACAGACGCCTGTGGAAATCGAAATTTCCATGGAACTGGGGTCGGAGGCGCCCGGAGTGAACGATCATTGGCCGAGCGACATCCAGTTCTATCTGAACGGCACGCATCTCGGCTCCTGGACAAGCCCCGGCGATTTCGGCGCGGCCAGGGGCAGGTACACGCCGGACTGGTGGTCGGAGGGCGTCAACCAGTACGGGATGCTGAAGGTGCTGCGCATCCGGGAGGATGCCACCTATATTGACGGGCAGCGCATGTCCGATACGGGGCTCGGCGATCTGAACATGGAACGGAATTCGTGGGTGCTGCGCTTCGCCGTGGACGAGCGGTCCGTGCATGTCGGGGGACTGACCCTGTTCGGCGAAGGATTCGGCAACTACAACCAGGACATTGTATTCAAGGTGTATTACCGGACGGCGGAAAAAAACCAGTAAATGTACGTACAAGTTCATGTGCAAACAGGCGGATTGTGATATAATGAAACACATTGGAATCATTTCATTTCTGTACATTCCCGGGGTGAAACATGAACCTGAAACAACCGCCCAAATACATGATGCTGAAACAGGAAATCCTGTCCTGGATCGCCTCGGGACAGATCCGCCCGGACGAGCAGATGCCGTCCGAGCATGAGATCGCCGCCCGCTACGGACTGAGCAGGCAGACGGTGCGGCAGGCCCTGGGCGAGCTGGAGAAGGAAGGATGGTTGTACCGGGTGCAGGGAAAGGGCACCTTTGTCGCGCAGCCGCAGCCAAAGGTCCCTGCAGCCAGGGAAATCCGGATGATCGCCATGGTCACGACCTACATCTCCGACTACATTTTCCCCCATATCGTGCGCGGCGCGGAAAGCGCCCTGCGCAGCCGGGGTTACAGCCTCACGCTGTCCAGCACGGACAACGACAAGGAAAAGGAGCGCGAAAACCTGAAGCAGCTCCTGGACCAGCCCTTTGACGGCTATATTATCGAGCCGACGAAAAGCGCCCAGGGAAATCCGAATCTCGATCTGTATCTGATGCTTCAATCCAGGGGAAAACCGTTCGTCATGATCAACGAGCGGTACCCGGAGCTGTTTTGCCCGTGCCTGAAAATGGACGACGAAACCGGCGCCTACATGGCCACCAGGCACCTGATCGAGCTGGGACACACGAACATCGCCGGTTTTTTCAAGATCGACGACCTGCAGGGGGCCAACCGGTTGAAGGGGTTCGTCCGCGCCTTCAAGGAGTTCGGGCTTTCCCTTCGTCCGAACAGCATCACCCCCTACACGACCGAAACGGCGAAGACGGCGCCGCTGGAGGCCGCCCACACCCTGCTGAAGCAGGAGCCGGGCAGCCGGCCGACGGGGTTCGTCTGCTACAATGACGAGCTGGCCGTCCAACTGCTCGAGGTTCCCCGGATGCTCGGACTTTCCGTGCCGGACGACCTGTCCGTCGTCGGGTTCGACGATTCCTCCCTCGCGGTCGCCACCGAGGTGAAGCTGACCTCGATCGTCCACCCCAAATCGGAAATGGGCATGGCGGCTGCGAACCTGCTGCTGGACATCATCGAAGGCAACAAAAGCCTCAACCAGCAGGAGATCATGTACGCTCCGGAACTGGTCGTCCGGGAATCGACCCGGGCTCTGTGACTTCGGATGCAGCATCATCTATCGGATGATACGAACCAATAAGAATTTTTTACTAGAAAAATTGTACGTACAACCTTATAATAGATGTAACAACATCTCCGGCATTCTCCGGATGTTGTACAGACAAGGCTTGTCTGTCAAACTCAGAACGAACTCGGTGTCAAAGGAGATCGCCCATGCTGGAAACGTTGAAACAAGAAGTGCTCAAGGCCAACCTGGACCTGCCCAGACACCGCATGGTCACGTTCACCTGGGGCAATGCCAGCGGCATCGACCGGGAATCGGGCCTCGTCGTCATCAAGCCGAGCGGGGTGCCCTATGAACAACTGAAGGCGGAGGATCTGGTCGTGGTCGATCTGGAAGGCCGCGTGGTGGAGGGCCGTCTGAAACCGTCCTCGGATACGCCGACCCATCTGGAGCTGTACAGACAATTTCCGGACATCGGCGGGATCGTCCATACCCATTCCCCCTGGGCGACCGTCTGGTCGCAGGCCGGAAGGGGAATTCCCGCTTTGGGCACGACCCATGCGGACTATTTTTATGGCGAGATTCCGTGCACCCGGCCGATGACGAAGGAAGAAATCGAAGGCAGCTACGAGCTGGAAACGGGCCGCGTCATCGTGGAAACGTTCCGTTCCCGCGGTATCGATCCGAAGTCGGTCCCCGGCGTTCTCGTCCACTGCCACGCTCCCTTCGCCTGGGGCAAAAACGCCGACGAAGCCGTGCACAATGCGGTCGTTCTGGAAGAGGTGGCGAAGATGGCGTTTCGCACCATCCAGCTCAAGCCGGATGTCGGACCGATGGACCAGGCGCTTTTGGACCGGCATTTTCTGCGGAAACATGGCGCCAACGCCTACTATGGCCAAAAAGGACAGAAGTAAAAAAGAAAAAGGGGCAGAGGAAAGCGTCGGCCAGTCAAAAACCCGCGGCATGACAACGGCGAAAACGTGTCAAAAGCGGAGGGACCGCCTTCGCAAACGCTTTCGGATTGTCGCGTTTCGCGTTGTCGTGTCGCGAGGAGGCTTGCCGAGCGCATGAAGGAAATGCAAGAAAGGTGGGTCTGACCATGGGGAAGAAGTTCGCGATCGGCATTGATTTCGGCACCCAGTCCGGGCGCGCTGTGGTGGTGGATTTGTCGGACGGAACGGAGGTGGCGGATCACGTCACCCCGTATCCGCACGGGGTCATTGACCGGACGCTGCCGGGATCGGGAAAAATCCTTGACCATGATTGGGCGCTGCAGCATCCGCTGGACTACATCGAGGTGCTGACCCGCTCCGTACCCGAGGCCGTCCGCCAGTCGGGAGTGGATCCGGCGGATATTATCGGCATCGGCATCGATTTCACCGCCTGCACGATGCTGCCGGTGGATGCCGCCGGGGAGCCGCTCTGCCTGAAGGAGGAGTTCCGGGATGAGCCTCACAGCTGGGTGAAGCTGTGGAAGCACCACGCCGCCCAGGACGAGGCCAACCGCCTGAACGACATTGCGGCGGAGCGGGGGGAAAAATGGCTCAACAGATACGGGGGGAAAATTTCTTCCGAATGGATGATCCCCAAAATCTGGCAGATCCTGAACGAGGCGCCGCATATTTACGAGGCCGCGGACCGGTTTGTCGAGGCGACGGATTGGGTCGTGGCGCAGATGACCGGCAATCTGGTGCGAAACAGCTGCACCGCCGGATACAAGTCGATCTGGCACAAGCGGGACGGATACCCGGGCCGCGAATTTTTCCGGGCGCTGGATTCGCGGCTTGAGCATTTGACGGACACCAAGCTGCGCGGAACGGTCGTGCCCCTCGGCACGAAGGCCGGCGAGCTCCAACCGGAGTTGGCGAAGCGGATGGGGCTTCAGGCTGGCACCGCCGTGGCGGTCGGCAATGTGGACGCCCATGCCGCCGTGCCGGGCGTCGGAGTCGTCAGCCCGGGCAAGATGGTCATGGTGATGGGCACCTCCATCTGCCACATGCTGCTCGGCACGGAGGAGCGGGAAGTGGAAGGCATGTGCGGCGTCGTGGAGGACGGCATCATCCCCGGCCTTTTCGGCTACGAGGCGGGGCAGTCGGCCGTGGGGGACATTTTTGAATGGTATGTGGAACAGGCGGTCCCTCATTACGTGAAGGAGGGAGCCGAGCGGGAAGGCATCAGCGTGCATGAATGGCTGGAAAGCCGCGCCGAAACGTACCTGCCCGGCGAGACGGGACTTCTCGCCCTCGATTGGTGGAACGGGAACCGTTCCGTACTCGTGGACGCCGATTTGACCGGCCTCATTTTGGGCATGACGCTGCAGACGAAACCGGAGGAAATCTACCGGGCGCTGCTTGAGGCGACGGCCTTCGGCACGCGCAAGATCATTGAGGCCTTCCACCATAACGGCATTGAGGTCAGCGAACTGTACGCCTGCGGCGGACTTCCGCAAAAGAACAAGCTGATGATGCAGATTTATGCCGACGTGACGAACCGGGAAATCCGGGTGGCGGCTTCCAGGCAGACGCCCGCGGTGGGAGCGGCGATGTTCGGCGCCGTCGCCGCCGGACGGGAAAAGGGCGGCTACGGAGACATCGTGGAGGCGGCCCGGCGGATGGCGCGCATCCAGGAGCAGTCGTTCAAGCCGATTCCGGAACATGTGCACGTGTATGACCGGCTGTACCGGGAATATGTGCTGCTGCACGAATATTTCGGCCGCGGCGGCAACGACGTCATGAAGCGCCTGAAGAAGATGAAGGAGAAAATTGCTGGAGGAATGAGCGTATGTTGAGTTTGAAGCCCTATCAGTTCTGGTTTGCGACGGGCAGTCAGCATCTGTACGGTCCGGAAACGCTTCGCCAGGTGGAGGAGCACTCCCGCATCATTGTGGAGCGGCTGAACGCCTCGGCGGCAATCCCGTTCAGAATCGTGCTGAAGCCGGTGCTCACCGATTCCGAAGGCATCCGGAAGCTTGTCCTCGAAGCCAACGCCGATGGCAGCTGCGCCGGAATCATCGCCTGGATGCACACCTTTTCTCCGGCGAAAATGTGGATCTCCGGCCTGAGACAGCTGAGCAAGCCGCTGCTTCATTTTGCGACGCAGTTCAACCGGGACATTCCCTGGGATTCGATCGACATGGATTTCATGAACCTGAACCAGGCGGCGCACGGCGACCGCGAGTTCGGGTTTGTCAATGCCCGCATGGGCCTTTCCCGCAAGGTCATCTTCGGCTACTGGGAGCATGATCCGGTGCAGAGAGACATCGGTTCGTGGATGAGGACGGCGGCCGCCTTCGCGGAAAGCCGTCAGCTGAAGGTCGCCCGGTTCGGAGACAACATGCGCCAGGTGGCCGTGACAGAGGGGGACAAGGTGGAGGCGGAGATCCGCTTCGGCTGGTCGGTCAACGGCTATGGCGTCGGCGACCTGGTGCAGCGCGTCAACGCGGTCAGCGAGGCGGAGGTCGACCGGCTGATGGACGAGTACGAGGCGTTGTACGACATTGCCCCGGAAGGACGGCAGCCCGGCAGCGTGCGGGATGCGATCCGCTATCAGGCGCGCATCGAACTCGGCCTGAAGTCCTTCCTTGAGGAAGGAGGCTTCACCGCCTTCACCACGACCTTCGAGGACCTGCACGGCCTGAGACAGCTGCCGGGGCTCGCGGTGCAGAGGCTGATGGCGCAGGGGTACGGTTTTGGCGCCGAAGGCGACTGGAAAACGGCGGCACTGGTGCGGATCATGAAGGTGATGGCCGGCAATGAGGGCACCTCGTTCATGGAGGACTACACCTATCACCTGGATCCGCAAAACGAACTCGTGCTCGGCGCGCACATGCTGGAAATCTGCCCGACGATCGCGGCCGGCAAACCGAGAATCGAGGTGCATCCTCTGGGCATCGGGGGCAAGGAGGATCCGGCCCGCATGGTGTTCAACGGCAGATCCGGTTCGGCCATCAACGCGACGATTATTGATCTCGGGCACAGGTTCCGCCTGTTGGTCAACAAGGTGGAGGCGGTCGAGCCGCCCCGGGACATGCCGAAGCTGCCCGTCGCCCGGGTGCTGTGGAAGGTGCTGCCGAACCTGAAGGACGGCGTGGAATCGTGGATTTACGCCGGCGGCGCCCACCATACCGGTTTCTCCTATCAGGTGACCGCCGATCAGATGGAAGATTTCGCGCGGATGGCCGGCATCGAATGCGTGACGATCGACGAGCGGACCGATGTCCGCAAGCTGCAACACGAGCTGGAATGGAATGAGCTGGCATGGCGGCACCGCTGACCCCGCCGCCCGGCCCGATCGGGGGGATGAAGAAGTGAGCGGCAGCGATCTCGTGCAAAACATCCGGCAAAGGGCGAAGGAGATGAACGAGCCGGCGGAACATGTGCGGTGGCCGGACAGAATCGTGCTGGAGCCGGGCGCCCTGTCCGCCGCCGCGGAATATGCGGAAGAGGCCGGGTTCGTCCGGATTCTGGTCGTCGCCGACGCCAACACGTATGAGGTGGCCGGCCGCAGGCTGGAGCGGAGCCTCGCGGAACGCGGCCTGAAGGCCGGGACGGTGCTCGTTTCCCCGAATGAGCTCGGAGACGTCGTCGCGGACGAAGCGTCCATCGTCCAGGTGCTGCTTGAACAGCAGAAGATGAAGGCGATGGCGCTGGTCGCTGCCGGCAGCGGCACGATCCACGACATCACCCGCTACGCCGCCTTCACCTGCGGCATCCCCTTTGTTTCGGTCCCGACCGCGCCGTCTGTGGACGGTTTTACGTCCATCGGCGCGCCGCTCATCATCCGGGGGAACAAAATCACCGTTCCGGCGGTCGGACCGGCCGCCATGTTTGCCGATCCGGACATCCTCACCCGCGCTCCCTCCCGGCTGATCGCGGCCGGATTCGGCGATATGCTCGGCAAATACACCTCCCTGTTCGACTGGAGGTTCGGCGCATTGTGCGCGGACGAGCCCTGGTCGCCGCTCGTGGCGGACATCACCGAACGCGCCTTGAGCCTCTGCGTCGCCCACGCGGCGGAAATCGGCCGGGCGTCCGAGGAAGGGATTGCCGCGCTCCTTCGCGCGCTGATCGAATCCGGATTTGCCATGCTCCTCTTCGGGCAGTCCCATCCGGCGTCGGGAGCGGAGCATCATTTGTCCCACTATTGGGAAATGGAGTTCATCCGGCGAAAAAGAAAGCAGCTGCTGCACGGAGCGAAGGTCGGGGTGGCATGCGCGATCATCTCCGATCTGTACCGGAACCTGCCGGAGGAGCGGCTGGAAGCGGCTGCCGGAGACAAGGCCGGTGAAGTTTCCCGCCTGCTTGGCGGCCTTCCCGAAGCCGATGAGCTGCGCGAACTGCTGCGGACCGTGAAGGGACCGGCGACCGTGGAGGAACTGGGCATCGATCCGGAACTGGCGCAAGCCGGTCTCCAACATGCGCCCCTTGTTCGCCCCCACCGGCGCACCCTGTTGAACGTTCTACATCGTCTGAAAACTCCCGAATCCGGATGATTCGGGAGTTTTTCCTTTTTTGCGCAGCGCGTCCGCTGGAAATCATTGTTCAATATTTTATATGTAGAAATATTTCATTCTGTAAAATATTGTCCTTGCGCAAGATGTTACCGTTATGGTAGCTTTTTTGTAAGCGTTACAATCATGTGCTGTCAATGTGGTTTGCATCCGCCGCTGCACGAGGCGTCGAGCGTCAATCCAAACAAGCGGAAGGGGGCTTGAACATTGCCGATCGCGAAATTGAAGGATGTGGAACTGTATTACGACGAGTTCGGGTCTGGGGACCGCTATCTGATCAGCGCCCAGCAGTTCCACAGCAAAATTGCGTCCTACACCATCGAGTTGGCCAACAGGCACGGTTTCCACGTGTTCAACATCCAGATCCGCGGCTACGGGAAATCGTCGCCGGTGTACGAAGGGTATGGCGACCGCTGGTACAACGTGTGGTCCCGGGACGTGATCGATTTTGCCGATGCGATGGGCATCGACAAATTTTTCTACACCGGCGTTTCCCATGGAGCCGGCATCGGTTGGTATCTGTGCCATGATTACCCGGAAAGGATCCGCGGCTTTTTCAGCGTGGTGGGCGGGCCGCACAAAAAAACTCCCGACGAACAGACGAGTCCTGCCCGCATGGCCACAATCCGGGCGGCCCAGAGCAAGGAGACGTGGGAACAATTCGTCGCCGAACGGGTGAAGAACATGAGCAGTCTGTCGTTCAGCCTGAGCGCGGAGAACGAGGAGGAATACCGGCTGCAGCAGGCGCTGCACGAGGAAAATCTGGAATTCTGGTCCACCATGACGCCCGAGGCGGGCAGGATCGATCCGAAAAAACCGTTCCCCGAGTGCAGGACGGAAGAAGAGCTCATCGAGAAGCTGAAGACGATCAAGGTGCCCACGCTGATGATCGGCGGAATCAGGGACAACATCATTTTCCCGGAAGATCTCGTGCGCTCCTGCCGGGCGGTGGAAGGCTCCAAGCTGATCCTTTACGAGGATGGCACCCACGGCGTTGCGCAGGAACACAGGGTGGAAGTGGCCAACGACATCATGCAATTCTGCATTCACCGCAATTTGCTGTAACGCGGGGCGGCCTGCGATTTGTCCAGGAATGTCCTGCTTGCATGGCCCAAATCATTCCAAGGAGTGAGTTGAAGATGAAAAAGTTGAACAGGTGGAGCCGGATCGGGATCGTTGCCCTGATCGTCATCGCCCTGGTGCTGGCCGGCTGCTCGTCCAAGCAAAACAATGGAAGTTCGACGCCATCCGGCCAGACCGGTTCGAGCTCGGGCGGGGGTTCCGGCAGCTCGGGCGGAGGATCCGGATCCGGCTCGGGGGGCGGCGGATCGGCTGACGGCGGCGTGAAAAAGGGCGGCACCCTGAAGCTTGCCATCATCGGAGGCTTCGCAAATATCGGATACGTGCCGAAATCCCGTTCGCTGCAGGAGGTATTCGCCGGCAACCCGGCCATGGAAACATTGGGCCGCTATACGCCGAGCGGTGAAATCGTCCCCTACCTGGCCGAGGGTTGGGACATCGACGTGGATGCCCCGGCCATTACGTACAAGTTGAAGAAAGGAATCAAGTTCCATGACGGGACCGATTTCAACGCGGAAGCCGTGAAATACAACGCGGAAAAAATGCTCGAGGCGAAGCGGTCCGAGTTTGTCGATCTGGAATCGGTCGATGTGCTGGATGAACACACCGTCCGCTTCAACCTGAAGGTGTGGAACAGCAGCTTTGTGGAAACCGTGGCGAACTTCCTGTGGATCTTCTCGCCGACGGCGCTGGAACAAATGGGCGAGGACGGAATCACCTTCCACCCGGTCGGCACGGGTCCGTACAAGTTCCTGAAATACGAGCCCGATGTGGGCATCTACTACACCAAATTTGAGGGTTACTGGCAGGAGGGCAAGCCGCATCTGGATGAGGTCCGGATTCTGGCCTTTGCCGATGACACAACGGCAAGATTTTCCTTTGAATCGAAGGAAATTGACGGCATCTTCAACGTTTCTGCCCGGAACGCCAGCGAGCTGGCAACGTCGGGATACAACGTGCTGACGCTGAAAACGGGTCTTGGCGCCCTCGCCAGCGGGATCATTACGGACCATGGCGATCCGAACTCCCCGTTCAAGGATGTGCGGGTGCGCAAGGCGCTGGGGCATGCGATCGACGTGGATGCGATCATCGAGAGCATGATGTTCGGATACGCGATCAAAATCAACCAATGGGGTTCGCCGACGGCGTGGACCAACAATCCGGAGGTGGAAGGCACCCCGTACAATCCGGAGAAGGCGAAGCAGCTGCTGGCCGAGGCCGGATACCCGAACGGGTTCAAGACGAAAATGACCGTGCAGAACAATCAGGATACGATGAACCTGTTCACCGCCATTCAGGGCTACCTGGCCGCGGTCGGCATTGAAGCCGAAATCGAAGCGGTGGAAACGGGCAAATACCGCGAAATCACCAGCGCGCCGAACGGCGAATGGGACGGCATCATCTCCTACAGCTTCAGGGGCGACGCGGACCTGTCAATGTACATGCCGCGCAACTTCACGCCGAACGGACCGCTGTACGCCAACAACCTGTCCCACCCGCCGATCATCGAGCAGCTGCTGAACGAAGCGAAGGTGGCGAAGACCCAGGAGGAGAAAAAGCGGATCCTGCAGCAGGTGCAGAAGGAAGTGTGGGATAACCACGCGATGGCGTTCCCCATGTTCCTGTCCACGAGCCCGTCCGTCCTGCATACCAATGTGCAAGGCACCGCCATCAACGAAACGAACATGACTTTCTGGGAACCGGAAAACACCTGGAAGGAATAAAGGTTTTCCGCGAAAGGAAGCGGACAATCGCAAAGGCCGTTCCGTGCGGTCCCGGCTGGGCCGGGTACCGCGCGGGACGGCTTTTTTTTGGCGCCTGATGGCGTTGTGGGCGAGAAAAGGAAAAAATGGGCGCTAGTTGGCGAATCCGCCGGATATTTCCGCTTATCGTCCCATTTTTCCCTTCAATCGGCATTGAGAATCAGGTGACACAATGCGTATACTTCTGTTAGCACTCCATTCATTTGAGTGCTAACAGAATAACCGCAAAGAAAAGAAGACAATCAGGATGTCAGCATTTTTTATTGATCATGGGAACATGATGAATGGGAACATGGCCAGTAAAGAATCTACCTCCTATGATCAGTCTTCTTTTTTTGTGGTCATTTTGCCTGATTCCAATTGCTTAAAGGAGGTATTGGCCGTATGAACGCATTGCTGTTGGCCGGAGGTCTTGGCACGAGGCTCAGGCCGCTGACGGAGACCATTCCGAAACCGATGGCTCCGGTGGTCAACCGGCCCTGGCTCGAGCATCTGATTGAGCAGTTGAGGCAGCAGGGCATCCGGGACATCGTCATGGCGGTCAAGCATCATCCTGACAAGATCCGGAATTATTTCGGCAACGGCAGGAAATGGGGCGTGAACATCCGCTACGCGGTCGAACAAACGCTGCTCGGAACGGCGGGGGCGATCAGGAACGCCGAACCGCTGCTCGACGACCGCTTTGTCGTGATCAATGCGGATATCGTGCACGACGCCAGTCTCGCTCCGTTGATCCGGTTTCATGAGCGGCATGGCGGCTGCGTCACCATCGGGCTGACCGAGGTGGAGGACCCGTCGCAATACGGAGTGGTGGAGCAGGACGATCAGGGCCGCATCCTCCGGTTTGTGGAGAAGCCGAAGAAGGAGGAGGCTCCTTCGCGCCGGATCAATGCGGGCATTTATGTGATGGAGAAAAGGGCTCTTGCATATATTCCTACGGAACGGGAGGTTTCCATCGAACGGGAAACGTTCCCGCTGCTTATCCGGGAGGGGGCGGGCGTTTACGGAGCATCCATCTCGGGATTCTGGATGGATATGGGGACAAGGGAGAGGTACCGGGCCATTCATTGGGAAATTCTCAACCGCAAAACCGGCATCCTGATCCCCGGCAAGGAAAGCTCGAACGGCATCTGGCTCGGCCAGAACTGCCAGATCGGCTCCGGCGCCATGCTCATCCCGCCGGTGCTGATCGGGGATCGGGTCACGATCGGGGAGCGCTCCATCATCGGTCCGTACAGCGTCATCGGCAATGACTGCCGGATCGGAGGCAATGTGCGCTGCTCCGAGACGATCATGTGGGACGGCTGCGTCATCCACAACGATACCCGGCTGCATCAATGCGTCATCGGGTACGGGCTGGAGATCGGCTCCAGGCAGGTCATGCATCAGGCTGTGATGAACCGGCCGGGAGTGATGAAGGCGTGACCCGTGTTGCCTACGTGAGCACCTACGTGCCGAAAAAGTGCGGCCTCGCCACATACACGCATCACCTTCGGCAGGCTGTGCACGGGGTCAAGGAATGGCGCGAGAAGGATCCGGTTGTCGTGCTGGCGGATGCTGCCGGGGAAGGAGCGGCGGACCCGCTGCTGTGGCCGCTGTTGAAGCATTCCGAGGAAGAGTATGCGAAGATGGCGAGGCGGATCAACCGGTCGGACGTGGACGTCGTTTCCCTGCAGCATGAGTTCGGCATCTTTGGCGGAGAGGCGGGAAGGTACATATTGAGCTTCATCCGCAACCTGAAAAAGCCGCTGGTGACGACGTTCCATACCGTTTTTGAGCATCCGGTGGAACCCTATGCCTCGATCCAGAAGGAAATCGCCGGGGCGAGCTCCCGGGTCATTGTCATGAGCCGTCAGGCGGTCGGCATGCTGCGCCGATCCTTCGGCATCCCGGAGGAAAACATCCGGTTCATCCCGCACGGCACGCCGGCGCCGAATCCCGAAAACCGGCAGATGTACCGCGAGCGCCTTGGCTGGAATCATCGGAAGGTGCTGATGACCTTCGGCCTATTGAGCCGCGGCAAGGGGCTGGAGCTGGTCATCCGGGCTCTGCCGCAGGTGCGGCGGGCGATTCCGGATGTGCTCTATGTCATCGCGGGCCAGACGCATCCGGAGGTGAAAAAGCGGGAAGGCGAGGCGTACCGTCAGGAGCTGGCCGGCATGATCCGGTCCATGGGGCTGGAGGACCACGTGCTCATGATCAACCGCTATCTCGATGAGGAAGAGCTGGTCATGCGCATCCAGGCGTGCGACGTGTATGTAACGCCGTATCCGGGCATGCAGCAAATCACAAGCGGCACGCTCGCCTACGCCGTCGGTCTCGGACGGCCGGTGCTGTCCACGCCTTACGCGCATGCGAGGGATTTGCTGCGGGATTATCCGGAACTGCTCACTCCGTATGGAGAACCGGAACAATGGGCGGACAAGATCATCGGACTGCTTTCCAACGAGGCCATGCTGAAACAGTGGGAGCGGAACATGGAGCGGATCGGGCGAACGATGCATTGGCCGATCGTGGCCAGGGAGCATGAGCGGCTGTTTGCCGAGGTGCAGGTACTTGCAGCGGTCACCGGATAGTTTTCCCGTCCCGGGAAGCATAGACCCGCCGGTCAGCTTCCGGCATCTTCGGAGGCTGACCGATGACACCGGCATCCTCGAGCATGCCGTTGGCCCCGTCCCCCGGCGCAAGGACGGTTACAGCACGGACGACCAGGCGAGGGCGCTCTGGGCGTGCCTGTGGTGGCTGGAGGAGCTGCCGGGAGAACCATCGCTATCACTGCAGCCGATGATCGACACCTACATGTCCTTTTTGCTTTGGGCGCAGCTGGAGAACGGCCATTTCCACAACAACTTTGCCTATGACCGGAGCCGGGAGACGGAGCTGCCTTCGGACGACTGCCTCGGACGGTGCCTGTGGGCGGCGGCGCTGGCCTGGTCGCATGATCGGGATCGGGACGAGGGCAGGAGGATGGCCGCGGAGCAGCTGATTCGCCCGGCGCTCGGGCGGCTGCGGGAAATTCGATATCCGCGGGGCGCGGCGTATGCGTTGGCAGCGCTCAGCCATCTCATTCGCAGCGGTTTTCCCGGGCGGCCCGGACGGATCGGACCGTCCGATGGGTCCGAGCGGATCGAACGGTCAGAGCGGCCGGGCGATCCGGAGCGGCTGCATGATCTGGCCAACGCCATGAGCGGCATGCTGATCCGCTCCTACCGGAAACACGCCGCTTCCGAATGGCGCTGGTTTGAACCGGAGATGACGTACAGCAACGGAATCCTTCCGTGGGGTCTGTTGAGCGGGTATGACGCCCTGCGGGCCGACCAGCGGCGGGTCGATCGCCAACTGGCCGATCAACGTCGGGACGGAAGAGCGGCAGTCGGCGATACGAAGGACAGCGCTCCTTTGTGCCGCGAGCTCCTGGAAGTAGGTCTGGAAAGCCTTGATTTTCTGATCCGGATCATGACGGATGAACAGGGCCGCATTCGGCCCGTCGGCAACAGGGGCTGGTGCAACCCCCGTTTCCGGGCAAAGTGGGATCAACAGCCGATCGAAGTGATGAAATTGGCTTTGGCCACCTTCAAGGCGTACCGGTTGACCGGCAGGGAATCGTACGCGGATGTGGTCCGGCGCTGCAGGGGGTGGTTTTACGGCGAGAACGACTGCGGCATGCCGATGTGCGATCCCTCGGAAGGAAGCGGATATGACGGATTGGGGGAAAACGGACGCAATGTCAACCGTGGAGCGGAATCCACCATTTCTTATCTGTTGACCGAGGTGCTGTATCGGAAGTTGATGAGAGAAAACGGGAAGAGGTGATGGGATTCATGGCTCTCGTTCAAAGAGCGCGCGATCAGATGCCGTCGAATGCGCTGCCTTCGCACGTGTTCCGGGAATACGATATCCGCGGAAAAGCGTACGACGACATCGACCTGACCTTCTGCTACTGGCTCGGCTCCGCCTTTGGCGAAAAGGTCCGGGCGGGCGGATGCGAAAAGGTCGTGGTCGGGAGGGACAACCGCCATTCGTCTCCCGATTTTCACCGCGCCCTCATCTGCGGGCTGCAGGAAGCCGGGTGCCAGGTGGTGGATATCGGTGAGGTGTCGACCCCGATGTTTTATTTCGCGCTGGAGCATCTGCGCATTCCGGACGGCATCATGATCACCGCCAGCCACAACCCGGGCGGCGAAAACGGCTTCAAGATCGCCATGAACTACTCCACGATCTATGGCGAAGCGATCCAGAAGCTGCGCCGGTCCATGCGCATGAGGATGGAAAAGCTGGATGCGCCGGCCCATTTCCGGTGGAGCGCCTCCCGATTGAAGCGGGTCGACATCGACACGGCCTATCTCGACATGCTGAAGGAAAAAATCACGTTTGGACCGAGAAAATTGAAGGTGGTGGCGGATTGCGGCAACGGAACGCCTTCTCCCTTCGTGCCCCGGGCGCTCAGGAACTGGGGCTGCGAGGTCGTCGAGCTGTACTGCCAATCCGATCCCGATTTTCCGAATCATCATCCCGACCCCGTCGACCCCGCCAACCTGCGCGATCTGATTGACAAGGTCAGGGAAGAAAAGGCCGATCTGGGCATCGCCTTCGACGGGGACGGCGACCGGCTCGGCGTGGTGGATGAGCAGGGCAACGTGCTGTGGGGCGACCAGCTCATGATCCTGTTCTGGCGGGAAATTTTGCCCCGCTATCCCGGATGCACGGCCCTGATCGAAGTGAAGTGCTCGCAGGCTCTGGTGGAGGAGGTCAAACGGCTTGGGGGCAAACCGGTGTTCCACCGCACCGGGCATTCGCACATCAAGGCATCGATGAAAAAAATGAACGTGCCTTTTTCCGGGGAGATGTCCGGACACCTGTTTTTCCGCGACGAGTATTACGGATTCGACGACGCCCTCTATGCGGCGGGCAGGCTGCTCAGAATCCTGTCGCACACCGGTCGGCCGCTGTCCGCGCTGTTTGCGGATGTGCCGCGCTATTTCTCCACGCCGGAAACGAGGGTGCCCTGCGCCGACGATGCCAAGCAGCGAGTGATGAGCAAGATCAAACAGTTTTTCCAGGGGAAAAGGGAAACGATCGATGTGGACGGAGTGCGGGTCCTCTTTCCCCACGGCTGGGGATTGATCCGCTGCTCCAACACGCAGCCGATTCTCGTCCTCCGGGCCGAGGCGGACACGGAAGCGGGGCTGGGCGAAATCAAATCCGAGCTCATGAAGGCTCTTCATTCCTGCTCCGGCGGTCTGCAGGTCAACGTCAACTGGTAGCATTTCCGATCGGGACCTTTGCGCCAGCCTTATCCGCATATATGGGGAGCGCATCATATGGGGACAACGCTGCGTGCATCGGAACCGCCGGATCGAAAGCTCCGCTTTGCCGCCCCGTATCCCGTTCTGTTTGAACCTTGCTGCAAGGAGCGGGTGTGGGGCGGACATCGGCTGAAATCGTGGTACTCCCTGGATATTCAGGCGCCGGTCGGGGAATATTGGTTGGTGTCGGCGCATCCCGCCGGGCCGAGCGTGGTGAAAAACGGCGTTTTTCGAGGCAAGACCCTGGAGGATCTGGTACGGCTCCACCCGCGCGCGTACCTGGGCAGAACGCCTTGCGACCGCTGGCTGCATGAAATTTCGCCGCAGTCTGGCGATTCACGGCATATGGACGACGAATCGCTCAGGCGGAGGTTCCCTCTGCTGATCAAGCTGATCGAGGCCTCGGACCATTTGTCCGTGCAGGTCCACCCGGATGACGGTTACGCGCTGAAAAAGGAGAAGGATTTCGGCAAAACCGAGGCCTGGTATATCCTCGATCCCGGGGAAGCAGGGGAAATCATTTACGGGCACCGGTTCGATTCCGCGGAACAACTGCTTCGCGCCGTGCGGGACGAAACGATCGGTCCATTTCTGGAGCGGGCAGCCATCCGGCAGGATGAGCTGGTCTATGTCCCCTCCGGCACCGTGCACGCCATCCTGAAGGGCACGGTGCTGCTGGAAATCCAGCAGAGCTCCGATGTGACCTACCGGCTGTATGACTGGGACCGGAAGGACGCAAGCGGAAAGGGGCGGGAACTGCACATTGAACAGGCCGTCTCCGTCATGCGGTTTGGACCATCGGAGACTGGAACTGCGCAGGAAGCCGTCCAGCCGTCCGTGCGAATTGCGAAAGACGGAGGGCTGATCCATGACCGGCTGCTGAGCGGTCCCTATTTTGCCATTGAGAGGATGGAGGCCGAAGCGGGATGGGAGTGGACGGTGCGCCATGGGCGGGAAGGCAATCCTGATGTGCTGATCATTCTGGAAGGCGAAGGAGAACTCGCGTGGGCGTGGGGCAGTGTAGGAACCGGCGGCGGCCACGGTGAAGCCATTGGCGGGCAAGGATCCGGTTCCGCCGGCAGTTTTGCCCTGCGGAAAGGCGACGCCGTCCTGGTGCCTGCCGGACTTCCCGGCTATCGCCTGCATGCCTTCAGCCGGATGAAAATCATTCGGACCTATTATTGAACGGATTGGGGGGATCATCATGCCCATTTCCCGTTATCCCGGCAATCCGATCATTGAGCCGAAGGACATCAAACCTTATTTGAAAGATTATGAAGTAATCGGCGTATTCAACGCCGGCGTCATCCGCTACAAGGACGAGATTTTGCTTCTCCTGCGCGTGGCGGAACGGCCGGTCGAAAACGATCCCAGATACGGGCTCAGCCCCTACTATGATGTGGTCAACAAGCGGATGGAGGTCAACCGGCTGGAGAAAGGCATGCCCGGCTACGATTTTTCGGACTCGAGAGGAATCGGCACGCCGGAAGGCTCGCTTCTCACCTCCCTGTCCTACCTGCGCATCGCCCGAAGCAAGGATGGCATCCATTTTTCGATCGACGACCGGCCGGCGCTTTTTCCGGAAAACCAGTACGAGATCTACGGCATTGAGGACTGCCGCATCACCCATATTCATGACACGTACTACATCAACTATTCGGCGGTGTCCAACCTGGGCATCACCACGTGCCTCGCTTCCACGAAGGATTTTGCCCTGATCCAGCGGGAAGGTGTCATCTTTCAGCCGGACAGCAAGAACATCGTTATTTTCCCGCAAAAAATCAACGGCCGGTACTACGCCATCCATCGGCCGTCCAGCAGCAGCTTCGGCAAGCCGAGCATGTGGATCGCGGAATCGCCGGATCTGCTCTGCTGGGGCAACCACCGCTTTCTGATGGGATGCCGCTCCGGCATGTGGGATGAGGTGCGCATCGGGGCGAGCTGCGTTCCGATTCCGCTGGAGGAAGGCTGGCTCGAGATTTACCATGGCGCGGACCGAGGGAACCGGTATTGCCTGGGGGCGGTGCTGCTCGACCTGGAGCAGCCGTGGCAGGTCATCGCCCGCAGCGAGGCGCCTCTCCTGGAGCCGGAAGAGGATTATGAGAAGGAAGGATTTTTCGGCAACGTCGTGTTCAGCTGCGGCGCGCTTTGCGAGGATGGCAAGGTGAAGCTGTATTACGGCGCCGCGGACACGTCGATGTGTTACGCGGAAATCGGGCTGTCCGAGATCATGGATCAGTTGAAGCCGGCGTGAGGGCGGGAGAGCGTGAAGGCGGATCTGGGCGCGGGGGCCGGCCATTTCATTGCTGAGAGAAGCAAAATGCTTCTCTCGATGGTCAAAAGGCGGTGATCGGCTGCGCGAGAGAAGCAAAATGCTTCTCTCGGAGCGCCGGATCCGGCCAATCCACCGCTGAGAGAAGCAAAATGCTTCTAGAATAAAAAGTGGACACCCTCCGATGGATTAACGGATAATGAACCTATACCTAATTGGGGGTGTTCACCATGGGTGAAACCAAGCAACGCTACAGCGAAGAATTCAAGAAGCAAGCCGTAAAGTACATTCAGGAACAAACAAAATCCGTCAACGACATTGCGGAAGAGTTGAACATTCCTGCAGCCA
>Ga0207866_1001087_pt1 | contig 29537 bp, 46 predicted proteins | sample HigsolmetaAR203D_FD_184835 | JGI IMG/M metagenome (GOLD analysis project Ga0207866, IMG submission 184835) | Ionic liquid and high solid enriched microbial communities from the Joint BioEnergy Institute, USA - AR20-3-D (SPAdes) (version 2) ...
GAGCGGGGCAGTCACTTCCGTGACTCGGGCCAACTCTTGGAGCGAAAACTCGCGTAGCGTGTCCTCTCGGTGGGTATCGAACAGCCCGCAGATCGCCACGCCTGTTACGTCCCGCAGCGTTTCCCGCAAGCGAGCCCCATCCTCCCGCGCCGCTTCGAGGGCGGCGGCGGCTTCTTCCAACAACTTGTCTCCGCCGCTTGCTTTGGCTCTGGCACGCAGCTCCGCGATCAGATCAGTCATTGCAGCCCTCCGGCTCGTACTTGCGAAACAGCTTCCTCTGTTCTGCCTTCGCAATGGCGATGACCCTTAACGCCGCCTTTTGGCCGCTCTCCGAAACCGGCGCGGTGCTGCCTTCCAAGATCTCGACAATCGTGTCCCAGACGTACAACTCCGCAAGGGCCTCGGCTTGTTTAGTGGTGACAAGGCGCGGGGTGTTAGCCATTGCAGTCCTCCTGGGCCAGCGCGGCGGCGAGGTAGTCGGGGAGCGGCGGAAGTTCGCCATGCATGCCGGATTCAATCCATGCGATCAGGTCCAGCGCGACCCCGGAGTCCCAGCCCTTGCCCAGTCCGCCCCACCGGTGAGCGCGGCGCAACGCCTCCGCCAGCCGCTCGGCTCGCTCAATCTCTTTGCGCCACCGGGCCTCCAGGACGTCGATCCCTTTACGGGCATCCGGCCCGAACAGCTCCACCAGAACCTCGGACCAGTACGCAGACCCCGGTGCCCACCGAACGGCACTGGCACCATCAGTTCGCAACCTCTCCACCTCCGCCCGCAACGCCTCGACCTTGGCCACCAGCTCGTCTCGCTGCGCACGGATGCAGCCCGGGCGCTCGCACGAATAGCTGCACGTGTGGATCGCCTCGGCGGTCATGGGGCGGCTCCTGGTGTCGTTTGTCGGCTTGTGGCTCATGCAGCCCTCGCCAGTTGATTAATGACCGGGTCGAGGTTCGCTTCGGCCAGTGCACGCAGCGGCGGCGGGCTGACGCTGTTGCCGACCATGCGCACCGCGTGAGTCGCGCTGATCGGGCGGCCGTCGGCGGTCCGGTCGATGACGTAGTCCGGGGGGAAACCCTGGGCGCGGAACAGCTCGTCCGGGCGGAGCATCCGCAGGCGGATGTCGGTGATGACGTATGGCGTCCCGCGGACCATGACTGTGACCAGCGCCATGCGGTCCCGGGTGGTCACGGTGTCCAGCGGCTCGCGCAGATCCAGCGCGGTGCCGTTCCCGTAGTAGTTGACCAGGAAGGCGGCGACGCGCTCGGCGCCGGCCTGCTGCTCCGGCGACAGCTCCACGGACACCAGCCGCTGGATGCTGCCCTTCGCGCAGATGGTCGGCGCTGGGTCGCGCAAGGCTTGGCCGGCGCCGCTGTAGTAGCCGCCGCATGCCTGCTCCAAGAATGCAGCGACCAGCGCATGGTGTTCACCTCCTGCGGCCACGGTGCGCAGCGGCGACCTGACGCTGGCATCGCCCATGTTGTTGCGCAGCACTGCCAGCGTAGGCGCCACCACGGCGAAGTGCCCACCCTTCACCCCGGCACACTGCGTCCGCAGAGGCTCCATTGGCGACCATGTGCGGCCGTTGCTCGCGTTTGCGAACTCGGTCAGGAAGAACGGCTCGGCCGCCTGCAGGACGTGCTTGACCACGCCTCGGGCGATTCGGCGCAGGGTGGCATCCGCCAGCGGCCGCGGCCGGTCGAAGATCGAGCGCCCCAAGTCCGAGAAGTCGATCGCGGCCGCGGCCGGGACGTAGGCCGACGCGCGGCCGGGCCCGTGCGTCGGCTCGGGCCAGCGGATCGGTTCGCCGTCGCGCCGGGCAATCAGGAACAGGCGTTCGCGGCTGGTGCCGGCGCCGTAGTCGCAGGCGCGCAGCTTGCGCCACTCGACCTGGTAGCCGTAGGCGCGCAGTGCGGCGACGAACTGCCTCCAGGTACGCCCGGCGCGACGTTTGTCCGGCACCAGCTGCTGGTTCTCGACCGGCACACGCTCGCCGGGCGCGGCGACGCTGCCGTCCATTTTGATGACCCGGCCAGTGGCCTTGTCCCGCTTGGCAACCAGCGGCCCCCACAGCGTGATCTGCCAGACGTTCTCAATGCTGATGATGCGCGGCGCTAGGCCGACGCGGTCCAGCTGCCCCACCCACTTCAAAACCACCCAGGACAGTGCCCGGATCTTGCGGTTGCGCGGCTGGCCGCCCTTGGCTTGGCTGAAATGCGTGCAGTCCGGCGAGGCATGGAACCAGCCCACCGGCCGGCCTGCCACGTCCACGCGCGGGTCAGCGTGCCAAATGTCCTCCCGGTGGTGGATGGTCAGCGGGTGGTTCGCGGCGTGCATGCCGATCGCCCACTCGTCGTGGTTGTAGGCCAGCGCCGGGTCGATACCGATCGCCTGTTTCAGCGCCTCGCTCGCACCGCCGCCGCCGGCGAACAGGTCGATCACGATCTCGCCGGGGCGAAGGCGCGACACCTGCGGCGGAGGGAAGTTGAAGGCGCGGGAGCCGTCAGCCATTGCAATCCTCCTCACTATGGGCTCCTGCATCTCCGAAGTCAGCGAAGCTCGCGCCGCGCATCGCCGCGAACGTCTCGAAATCGATGACCTGCGGGGGCGCGTCGGTTTGCCGGTCAGCCATTGCGGGCCTCCTGCTTGTGCTTCTCGCGCAGCTCCAGCAGCGCGGGGATGTAGGTGAAGCGCACCAGTGGCTCGTCGGCGCGCTGCTTCCTCAGCGTCTCGATCGCCGCGTCCAGTGCAGCGACCACGTCGTTCGGGTGGGTGCTCATTCCGTTCCTCGCTTTCCCTCGAGCGACGAAGGCGGCGTAGCTCGCCTTCGCCTTCTTCGACGTCGCGTGCGGCCCGTATCGCCAGGGCGACTTCCATGCGGCCGCCCTGGCATGGGCGGACTGCCGCGGGTTGACAGGGTCGGCCGGCATCAGGCCGCCGCCTTCTGCACGAGGCGGGCCGGTGCCCGCTGGATCAGATCGGCTAGCGCGCCGCAGATGCGGGGGAAGTCATCAGCGGCATACAGTTTGGCGGAGCGATCGTTGCCAACCGGGCGGAAGCCGAGCGAGGCCAGTCCGTCCGCGGTGATCGTCAGCGGGGCGATCGCCGCGTTGATGTCGCCGAGCTTGACCAGCGGCGCGCTACGGCCGGCAGCGCCATTCGCCGCAGTGGGAGCAGTGCCAGTGCCCGCAGGCACGGCAGCGATCGGCGCAACCGCAACCTGCTGGCCTGACTTTCCCATCTGTGCGGCCTCGCGCTCCTGCTGCTCGCGCGCCAGACGCGCCGCCTCCTCCTGGCGGATACGCTCGCGCTCGGCCGCCATGCGGGCCTCCTCGCGCTGCCGGAACTCGGCCACGCGGGCCACGGCCAGGTTGCGCAGGTCCTCCGGGGTCTTGGTCGCACACAGCTGCACGCGGTCGGCGAACAGGTGGCCGTGCTCGGCGAACTCATTCAAAACAGCGACGCAGGCCCGGACGCGTTCCGCCTGCTGGCTGGCCTCGATCTTCTTGGCTGCCACCGCAGTGTCGATGGCATCGCGCATGCTCACGATGGACTTCTTGCCCTTGATGGCGGCGGCCAGGTCCATGACCAGGGTTTGCGGAGCATGCATCCGGTGCTCGCCAAGGGTCGCGTTGATGGCTTCGTAGTGCTCGCGCACGGCGCGGGCACCAGCCTGCACCAGCTCCTCCTTGCGGCGGTCCTTCTCGGTCTTGACCCGGCGCTCCAGGTCCAGGCGGGTCTCGCGGAGCTTGGCGGCGACCTCGTCAATGGTCCGCATCACCGCGTCCACATCGGCCATCTGCCCGAGGATCTGGGCCTTGGCAGCCTCCAGCTTCTCCTCGCCCTCCTTGAACTTCTTGGCCGTAAGCTCGGCCGTGGCGAAGTCGTCGTCGGTCTGCAGGTCGCGGTTGACCGCGGCGATGGCCGCCAGGGCCTTCTCGCGGAACTCCAGGTGGTTGGAGAACTCAACGATGCCGCGGGCGACCACGGATAGGGTCGGCAGGGCGTCCGGGGCCTGGCCTACCGGCGCGGGCGCGGGCGCTGCCTCCGGTACGTAGGCCGCCACATCGGCGTCGAACTGCTGCCATCCGGCGCGCAGCTGAGGGATCAGGCCCTCAACCTCGGCGCGCTGGATGTCCAGCCTGGCCGTGCCCTCGTCCGTGCCGTCGCCCACCAGGTAAATGCAGAGCTTGGCCTTCTCGCACACCGCGAACTGCTGGACGATCTGCCACAGGTCGGCCGGCGGGATCTCGCCGCGGGCGATGCAGGCCTGCTTCTCGGCGTTGGTCTGCTTCGCCTCAAGGATCACATCCTCGGACAAAGTCACGCCGTCGAAACTGGCGCTCAGGTAGCCGTCGTCGGAGACGGCGACGACAGGGTACAGGTCCTCGCCAATGATGCGCTCAGCCAGGGCGCGCAGGGCTGGCTCCACAGCGTGACCTCGGTCGAACACCGCCTGGGTGGCGGCGTCCACCTCTCGCTCCACGCCCGTGGCGCGCTGCCGGATCAGCTGGGATCGGGTGACGTAGGGCGAGGCGCCCATCATCGCGGGCGCGTCGCTGGCGTTGCGGGCGGTGCGGCGGTGGGCCAGCCACTCGGAGCTGCCCTGCTGCAGCTGCAGGATCTTCATTCGGCGTTCTCCTCGGCTTCGTCCTTCGGCGGATTGCGGATCTGTTCGAGCTGGTCATCCGTGAAACGGGCCTTGCTCTGGAGCATCGCGATCAGCTCGTCCGCCGACTTCCGCCCGCTGGAGATCAGGTCCCACCACTTCGGCAGGTTCTTTGCGAACTCAGCCTCGGGGTACGGCGGCAGCTCATGGGCAATCGCTGCCTGCTGGCCGGCCTGCACCGGCGTGGCGGTGCTTTCGATCACCAGCGACTTGCCCTCCATCTCCTCGGCTGTCGGCTGCGCGCCGATGGCTTCGGGGAAGGCTTTGCGCAGCGCCAGGGCCTCGGCGCACTTCTCAAGCTGGCCGAACGGGCGCTTGCGCCACATCGCATTCGGAGCGTCAGTGTTGCGGCCGGCGGTCGAGTAGGACTCCAGCCAGTACACCTTCGCGGAGTAGGGCACCCGCTGGCCGCCGGTGAGCCTGTACACGGTGACCTTGCACCACTCAGGGAAGGTGACATCGGTACCGCCGAGCTTGGCCTCGCGGGTCGGCCCGAACTCGGCCTCATCCTGACCGGCGTACTCGCCAGTACGGTGGGCCTTGGTGCGGTACAGCTCGATGCCCGGCAGAACGACGTCCCGCCACTCGTACTGGTCGCGGGTGCCGGGCACCTTCACGTTCATCGGGACGATGTGCACCGGCTTGGTCAGCGGGTCGAGGCCGGAGGCCTGGCAGTAGGCCAGGACCATTTCGATGCTCTCGTCCGAGGCGCCGGGGTAGAGGCTGGTCTTGAGGGCGGTGCGGATGGCCTCGGCCTGTTCCGCGGTGGCCAGCGCGCCCTCACGCTGTTGCATTCGTGCGATGGCGGTCATGCGTGTTCCGTTTGTTGGGTGGAAAAGATCCCGGCATTGCCCGGCCGGGACGGGTGGCGCGGGGAGAGAGAGCCGCGCCTGGGTTCAGGCGGTGCTGGCAGCGCGCGCCTTGCGGTACTCGTGTATGGCGTCGGCCAGGAAGGCCACGACGACCATGCCAAGGCCTGCGGCGTAGCCGTAGGCGCCGCAGCCGAGGCAAAGGATTGCCAACATCAGGCAGAAGGCGCAGACGATGCTGGCCACGATCACGGCCGCGAAGCGGGCCAGGGGCGGGATGGCGTGGCGGTCGGTCATGCCAGCTGCCCCTCCGCATTGCCCCGCAGCTCAGCGCGCATGTCCGCGATCACCCGCGCCGGCGACACCCCGCCAGCCTGGTACCGCTGCCGCGCGCGCTGCGCCGCACGCAGCGCCAGCGTGTCGCTGTAGCCGAGGCGCCGCGCCGCGATGTTCACCGCCGCAAACACGCCCTGGGCCTTCGCCTGCCGGGTCTCGTGCATGTGGATGACGGTCGCGCTCATGCCGCCCTCCCCAGCGAGCCGTGCTCGCTCACCAGGTCGGCGTTGCCGCGCAGGATCGGATCGTTCACCGCCGGGCCGTACACGGCGCACAGCTGCTCCGCTGCCTCCAGCGGCGACAGGTCGAACTGGTTCTCCCGCGCCTCCAGCAGCTCGGCGACGTACCGGGAAAGCGCCAGCTCGAACACCCGGCCGGCCTCGGCGGTGTCGCCATCGACCAGGGCCTGCGCCACGGCCGCGGCCTCCTCGTCGTTCATGGCGACCTCGGCCACCACCGCCGGCATGGCCTTCAGGCGCTGCATGGCGGCGTTGAGCTGCTCCTGCTGGCGCTCTGCGGCCCGCTCGTGCCGGCAGCAATCGGCGCAGGGGCACATCGGATCGTAGGGATGGGTCACCGTGTCTCCTTCGCCCCAGCCGCCGGGGTGGCGGGGTCAGCGGGGCGGCAGGAGCACAATAGCGCCGCTAACTACCCATGTCAACAGCAATGCTATTTAGGCCGGCGCGAGAGGTGGGGGGCAGGAGATGGGGCCCGTTCAGGAGGGGTTCTTGCTGTGTGTACTAGGTAGAACTTCCGGCTACCGTTCGTCGGGCGGGGCTAGGCAATCCGCCCCCACAAAAAGCAAAGCCCCTGATCGCTCAGGGGCTCAAAGTCGCCGCACCGGGATTGCAATCTCCGTGGTGCGGAGGCCTCCGGCGGGCGGACCTTGCCGGAGGACTTTAGCCCGATGCCGGAGCAGAGCGGGGACGCCCCGATTATGCGTTTTACAGGCCAGAAGTCAAGCGAGACAGACCCATCCCGTTCAGCACGCAGACCTGAACCCTGCGCAGATCCTCGTCCGAGATGTGCCGGACGTGATACGACCGCTTCCCCTGCCTGTCCTTCCCCTCGTGCGGCACAAAGAGCCGGTCAAAGGACACGGTGCAGATCATGTCCGCCTTCACCCACATGCATGAGGCGCTGTAAGGCTTCGGCATCACCGGCTCGAAATGGAGCTGGCAGTGGTAGTCACAGACCGTCCTGGGCTGTGTCGTGCTAAGCGGAACAACAGTGCAAAGCCTGCCCCGCTGCCGGAACCTCGGGGAGATCACAACTACAGGGCGCCTCTTCACCATCTCAGGTTCGCGGAATCCGGTGAAGTCGCAGATCAGGACCGTTCCAGGGTCCGGGTGGAATCGGATCGCCATTGGGCAAGTTGGGGATGGCGGCGGCCGGGAGGGCCGGCCGCCGAGAGGGGCGCCGCGAAATCAGCGGCGTGGATCTTGGATCAAGCGAGCAGGAGAGCCGTACAGGACCAAGACTCGATCACCTGGGGCGAAAGCTGGCGACGCCCCTTGGACGATGGTCATGAGGTTCCCGTTGGCAGTTTCGACTACGTACTCCATGCCTGACGTTTCTGATGCCTTGCGCTCGGTTGCAGCGCCAGCGATGGCTCCAACGACCATGCCGCCTATTGCGCCGATGGCTGACGCAGCATCGCTGCCGCCGGCCTGAGACCCAGCTATGGCGCCAACAGCGCCCCCAGCCAGCGCACCGCCTCCTTTGGCTCCGTTGATGGTCACGGGGCGGGCGCTCACGACTACGGCAGCGACTGAGCGGTTTACCTGGCCCACGGCCCCGACGGAGTAGCTCTCAGGACGGACGTCAGGCATGCAGCCGCTTGCCAGCAGAGAAACGGCACATGCCAAGGAGATTGCCCGCATCATGGCTGCCCAGCCTCACGCGTGGCCGGGAACATCGGGCGGTTCACATCGACTGTTTCCAGCGACTGAAGAAACTTGGCGATGTTGTTCTGTACGGCACGGTTGATGGACTCGCGCGCGCGCGTGACTCCGGCGAATGCATAGTTGAAAGGGACTTCGCCGTCGGCCGCGATCTCTTCGGTATAGATGATCGAGCCATCTTCTCGGTCGATGATCTCATAGCGCGCGATGGTCGAAGTCTTCATCGATGCGCCGAAAGCTGGGATGTCGAGCTTCAGGACCTTCACCGAGAGGTTGACCTTCCGCGGGGATGAGTCGCTGAAGATCACCATTCGGTTCAGCGCCTCTGTCAGCGCTGACTGCCACATTTCGGGCACCTGGTGTTGCGCGGCTGCTGGCATCTCTCCCTTAGCTTCATCCGGCCTCGCCAAAGACACGGTGATCGACCGCAGGTCGGCGTCCACCTTGCGTTGCGCCACCCCTACGTTTGGGACGGAGAAGTTGAGCGGCGGATTGGATGCACAACCCGTCAGAGACATAGCAACGGCTACTGCTCCTGCAAGAGCGATCTTCTTCATGGTTCCCCTCAGCTATGACACGACGTCGAACAGGCGGCCTCGGATGAGGCCGGCATCTTCAAAACTGATTCCTTCGGCGATGCATTCCCGCGCGCGCTGGAGATCGTCCACCAATATGGTCAACTCCCGATCGTCCAGGTCCTCCAGCCTGGACTTCCCGACCAGCGCTTGGTTGATGATGAGATCAATCCCGTAGGCGGAATATGCCCGCTCCAGGCTTCTGATCAGCCTGATGTAAGACGACCTGACGGGGGGTGCAAGGCATGGGCCTTCCGGCAGCCGCTGTCGGACAACCCGCAGGCGGGGGGGCTCAGGCCTAGCCCCCTTGACGCGCTCCGCGATGGCTCTTGCCAGAGCCTCCAGCTCCAAATCCATTGGCTTCTGACTCCCCCTTGCGTTGCTCCCTCAGTGCCTTGGTGAAGTCGATGACGTTGTCCGCGGAGACCTGCCGCTGCCCACGCCTCACGAGGAACTGGTAAGCCAAGGCCGTGGGCACCCCGTCCTCCTCGGGGTCGTGGGGCACTTCCAGGTGCTTGAAGGTGAGGCGGACCAACCTCATCGCCGCCGCCAGTATCTGGGGGTCCAGTCCAACAGGGTGAGACTGGCCGAAGTGCTCCTGAATGCGCCGGTACTCGGCGCTGATCTCGGCGGGTGGGATGCCCAGCGCGGACGCCAGCACCTCGGCACGGTCCCAAGGCACGGGGCGGTATCCGTTCGCGTACTGGCTGATCAGCCCCGGGGTGACGTCCAGGAGCTCGGCTAGGTACGCCTTGGTCGCGCCGGCGCGGGTGATGGCCTCGGACAGGCGGCGAGCCTCGTCAGTCTGGGGGTTGGCAGGCCTAGGCATACAGCAACGCTATTCGATCGATGCCGGCCGGGCGATCAGCAGAGCTATTTACAACCGTAGATAGCCGCGCTATTGTCGTGGCATGAGCGCACACCTCCTGAAACCCCTGATTGAGCAGGCAGGCTCCCAAGCCGAATTTGCGCGCCGAATTGGCGCCGCACCGGCGCTGGTCTGGCAGTGGCTCGATGGCCGACGGCCAGTGAGTCCCAAGTTCGCGCGGGAGATCGAGGCCAAGTTCGGCCTCTCGCGACATGACCTGCGTCCCGACATCTTCGGGCCGCCTCCCTGTGAGCAGCAGGAGGCCGCCTAAGCCATGCGTCCTGCGTTCTTCCTCTAAGCGATCCATCCGGGCCGTTCCTACGGGGCGGCCCTTTATTGGGCCCAATGGGCCTTGCAAAGGGTAGCTAACAAATGCAAACCGCCGCCAACCAAGGGGAACTGAAGCTTGCCTTCGGCGTCCACCACGCGCCGAAGGATGCCCCCATGCAGATCGTGCGCCAGTGTGAGACGGAGGCTCAGGCCCTGGCCGTCTCCATTCGCGCCGGCGGGCACAAGCTCGCCTACATCGCCAAGTGCGTGAACCGCTCGGTTCCGTACATCTCCCAGCTCCAGAACGGCCGGCGCCCGATCCCGGACCGCCTCGTGGGCCCGTTGTGCGCCGCGACGGGCTCGAACCTGCTGCGCCAGGTCCGCGACCTGCACCGCGCCCTTGAGGCTCAGGACGAGGTGGCGCGCCTGGCCGAGATGCTGAGGGCCGCAGCATGAGCCGCCTGCATCGCAAACCCGAGCGCATCCAGTGGCCCAAGGACCCCACTGCGCGGGCCATCCAGGCTGTCATCGCCAAGTGGCACATCGCCGGCTGCCTGCGGCTGCTGAGGGGGGAAGGCCATGCCGCAGCCGCGCAGGCGGGGGGGCAGTCATGAGCCGCTACCGCAAGATCGAGGTCCGCACCTGGACCGACGCGAAGTTCCGCAAGCTGACGCCGATCCCGCCCTGCGGGCAAGGCCTGTGGTTCTTCCTGCTCACCGGGCCGTTCACTGGCCCGATTCCGGGCCTGTTCCGTGCCGGTCGCGCGGCGATGGCGGAGGAACTGGGATGGTCTACGGAAGCCTTCGACGAAGCCTTTAGGGAAGTCTCAGAACAAGGCATGGCCGAAGCCGACTTTACGGCCCGCCTGGTGTGGCTGCCGAAGGCTCTCAACTACAACCGTCCCGAGAATCCCAACGTCGTCAAATCGTGGAGGGCGGAACTGGACCTTTTGCCAGAGTGCGAGCTCAAGCATCGCGCATTGGCCGCTATCCGGAAGCACCTGCAAACACTTGGAAACGCTTATGTGGCGGCGCTCTTCGGCGATGAAAGCCCGGTCGAAAAGCATATCGAGAAGCCTTCGCCGAAGCCTTCCGGAAAGCCTTTGCCGAAGGATATGCCGAATCAGGAACAGGAACAGGAACAGGAACAGGAACAGGAGAAGGATATTGGGGGTCACCCTGCGGCTGCCCCCCAGCTCCCCCTGCCCGGTGACCCACCGCCGCCTGCCGACCTGGCATCGCGGAAGGCCCAGCGTCTGCAGCAGGTCGCCGAGGATGCGCGGGAGGCCTACAACCGCATCCTCGCCAAACCCCACGGGCTGCTGACCGCCTGCACGGTGCTGAACAAGCCGCGGCTGAAGGCCGTGGAGAAGGCGCTGCCGACGGCGAGGGCCATCTGCCGGCAGCTGTCCGGCGATGACCGTGTCACGCCGGAGTTCTGGAACGCGCTGTTCGAAGCTGCGGCCAAGGATGATTTCCTCGCCGGGCGCGGCCCGTATCGGCCGCCGCACGAGAACTGGCGGCCTGACTTCGAGTACCTGCTGCGGGAGAGCGTGATCGCCAAGCTGTTCGACCGCGAGATGACGGAGGACGCGGCATGAGCTGGCGCAACCGTGACGAGGCGGGGCTGCGGGTTCCGCCGCACAGCGTGGACGCCGAGCAGGCGGTGTTGGGTGGCCTGCTGCTGGTGCCGCAGGCCCTGGACGAGATCGCCGACGCGCTGACCGAGGAGGACTTCTACCGCCGCGACCACCAGCTGATCTGGCGCGCCATCGTGACGCTGGCGCAGGCCCGCCGGCCGGTGGACGTCGTCACCGTGGGCGACTGGCTGCAGGAGCAGGGCCACGTCGATTCCGCCGATGGCGGTGCCTACGTGGTCGAGCTGGCGACCACCACACCGTCGGCGGCGAACATCCGCGCATACGCGGACATCGTGCGCGAGAAATCGCAACTGCGCCGGCTGATCGCGATCGGCACGGAGCTGGTGAACGCGGGGTTCGAATCCGGCGGCCGGAGCGCGACCGAGATCGTCGGCGAGGCGCAGAGCCGCATCGGTGGCCTGCTGGACCACGAGCCATGCGAGCTGGAGCCGGTGGCGCCGGTGATGCAGCGAGTCTGGGACCGGCTGGAGCGCCGTGCCAGCGCGGAGGCCAGCGATGGTGTGCACGGGCTGCGCACCGGGCTGGACGAGCTGGACCAGCTGCTGGGCGGGCTGAAACCGGGCGGCCTGTACGTGCTCGCGGCCAGGCCGAAGATGGGCAAGACCACCCTGGCGCAGAACATCGCGGAGCGGTGCGCGCTGGGCGGTCGGCCGGTGGCCGTGTTCTCGTTCGAGATGCAGCCGGAGGAGCTCGGCGAGCGGATGCTGGCGAGCATCGGCGGGGTGAGTGCTTCGCGGCTGCGCGCGGGCGACCTGGCGGACGAGGACTGGTCGCGTGTGACCGCCGCCATGAAGAAGCTGCGCGGCGCCCCGATCACGATCAGCCGGCCGCGGAATGCCAGGGTGGAGCATGTGGTGGCGCAGACCCGCCGGCAGCACGCCCGCCAGCCGCTTGGCCTGGTGGTGATCGACTACCTGCAGCTGATGGTGGTGGACGGCGACAACCGCGCCCAGGGCATCGGCGACATCACCCGCGCGCTGAAGCTGATGGCCGGCGAGCTGGAGATTCCGGTCCTGCTGCTGTCTCAGCTCAACCGGGAGGTTGAGAAGCGCCCGGACAGGCGGCCGATGGCGTCGGACCTGCGCGACTCCGGCGCAATCGAGCAGGACGCCGACGCGGTGATCTTCATCTACCGCGACGAGGTCTACGACAAGGCCAGCCCGTACCGCGGCACCGCGGAGCTGATCGTGCCGATCCAGCGCAACGGTCCGCCGGGTGATGTCCGGGTGCAGTACATCCCGGAGCAGTTCCGGTTCCAGAACCTGCCGGAGTGGTGGCGGCCGGAGTTCCCGGTGGAAGACGAGACGCCGCGGCCGTCTGGGTTCAAGCGCTTGGCGAAGGGCAGGACCGCTGCGGCAGCGCGGGAGGTGGATGGGGCATGACCACCGAGGCCGCGAAGCGAATCCGCGCCAAGCGCGCCCGGCGGCCGGTGTACCTGTTGGTGCGCCGGCTGGCCGACCCTGAGACCGGCGAGCTTGTCGGCGCGCTGGTGCCTGCCAGTGCCATTGACGCCCGCCTGTTGCGCGAGCGTGGCTTCCATGTCGGCCGCGAGATCCGGGCCGAGCTGAAGCAGCCGCGCAACGTCGCCTTCCACCGCCTGGCACACGCGGTGGGGCACCTGCTTGTGGACAACGTGGAGGAGTTCCGAGACCTGACCGCGCACGAGGCGCTGAAGCGAGTGCAGCGCGCGGCCGGCATCTGCTGTGAGCCGTTCGAGATCGACCTGGGCCCGCTTGGGAAGGTGCAGGCGATGCAGGCTCGCTCGTTGGCGTTCGATGAGATGGAGGAGGACGAGTTCCGGGTGTTTTTCGAGGGGGTCACCGCGTACATCGAGGAGCACTACGCGCAGGTGATGCTGGATGAGGTGCGCGCGGAGTTCTGGGAGATGGTCAACGGCAACAGGATGGCTGCATGAAGCGTGAGCAGGCGATCCATTCCGCGCGCGTCTACTTGGCCGAGGCGCGCAACCGACGCGGGGAGCGTTTCTTCTGGGTGCTGCTGGCGTGGGCTGCGAGCGCTAGGCGGCGCGCCGCCGCCTTGCAGCCCAAGGTGCAGTTGGAGCTGTTCTGATGCGCCGTGGTCGATCCACAGGAGCCCCTACAGCTGCTCAGCGGGCGCGATTCCTCGCAATCCAGGAGGTCGGCTGCATCGTCGCCCGGGCGCTGGGTCTTGGCTACGTGCCGGCCGAGATTCACCACCTGACCGTCGGGGGCAAGCACGGCGCCCCGCGGCGAGGGCACGACTACACGATCGGCCTGAACCCATGGAGCCACCGCGGCGTGCCGTTCGGCGGCATGACCGCGGCGCAGTGCTATGCGCGGTTCGGGCCGAGCTATGCGCGCGAGCCGCGCCGGTTCCGACAGGAGATCGGCAACGACGACTACCTGCTGGATCTGCAGAACACGTTGATCGAGGAGTACAGGAGGAAGACAGCAGCATGAAGCGCCACTACGCGCTGGCCTACGAGCAGGGCCGCCAGGCCCGACGGGCAGGCAAGAACCGCAACGCGAATCCGTTCCGCGGCAGCGCCAAGCTGTCGCGCGACCTGCACGCGGAGTGGGATCGCGGGTGGGTGGACGAGGACATGGAGCGGAAGCGGGGGAGGGCGGCATGAGGGGTGTGAACCTGCTGCGCGACGGCGCGCGTGCGACGGCCGAGGCAGTCAAGCGCCGGCTGAGTGGCATGAGCGAGACCTGCCACGTCTACGTCTCGCCCGACGGCGAGGTGGCGATCGAGCGTCGGGCCGACCCGCGAACGAAGCGGGAGCGGCCGGCCGAGTGGCTGGTCGGCACCTACAGCAGGAAGTCCTCGGTCTCCGACCTCGAGGCGGACTTGGAATGCCGACTGGATGAGATCCGCATGCGGGAGGCCGCGTGACGCTCCGAGTCACATTCGGCATTGACCCAGGCCTGAGCGGTGCTGTCGCCGCGCTGGTGGACGGCGAGCCGGGCCCGATCCTGGACATGCCCACGGCGCAGGCCGGGGAGTGGCGCGAGGTGGACGCGGCCGCGCTGGCGGACTGGCTGGACGGGGTGCGTGCCCAGCACCCTGGTGCCTACGTGTCGGCCTGCATCGAGAAAGTGGGCGCGCGGCCTGGCGACGGCGGCACCAGCGCCTTCCGGTTCGGCGACAGCTACGGCCAGGCCCGTGGGGTGCTGGCGGTGCTGGGCATCCCGTACAGCCGGGCCATTCCGGCTGTGTGGAAGCGCCACATGGGCCTGCTGGGCACCGACAAGGACGCGGCCCGGCAGCTGGCCATCGCCCGCTTCCCCGGCGCGGCGCCTCTGCTGCAGCGGAAGAAGGACCACGGCCGAGCCGACGCGCTGCTGCTGGCGCTGTGGCACGAGAACACGCAGCTGCTGGGGAGGATGGCGGCATGACCCGATCGCTGGACCCGCTTGGCCTGAGTCGGCCGGAGGCAGCGGCGGAGAGCCGGATGCGGGAGCGGTACCGCGCAGCGCTCCGGGAACGCGGCCTGTGCGCGTTCTGCGCGTGTCGCGAGGAGACGTTCGCGGTGGTGCACTGCCGGGGCAAGCCGGAGCGCCAGCGCGGCATGTGCCAGCACGACGGCCGGCAGCCGGTGTTCCGGCTGGACGAACAAACCCTGATGGAGTTCCGAGATGCCGCCTAAAGCAGACGACCCGATCATCGAGCAGCTGCGGCGGTGGGGCGCCGCCCAGGTGAACCGCTACGCGCTGTGCCGCTCCGACCGGAGCAGGCATGTGCTGGAGCAGGCCCGCGACTTGGCGCCGGGCACGATGGAGCGCGCGCTGCGCCAGCTGGTCGGCCGAGATGGCCGCTCCCGCCGGAAGTTCATGGCGGAGCGGTCCGGGGTGCAGGGGATGCGGATCCTGCCGGTCTGGGCGGTGGATCCGGTGCGGGCGGCCAACGACGCGGACAAGCCACACGACAACCCGGAAGTGGCCGTGGACATGGGCATTCCCGATGACCTCCGCTGGCTGGACCGGGCCATCGCGTCGATGGCGCGGCAGTACCCGCTGCGCGCACTGATCGTGAGGACGGAGTTCACCGTGTCTGCCAGCCAGGCGGTGAAGGCTGCGCAGGTCCGGCAGCAGTACGGCGGGGCTCTGTCGTTGTGGCAGTACCGCCGGGAGCTGCAGCGCGCTGTTGACTGGCTGTCCGGCCACAAGCAGGCGGCGTGATCGCCTGGCCGGCTGCTGCGCGTGAGCGTTTATGTATCGTTCATGTATCGCATGCGCGCGAGGATGTGCGGCTATTCCGGCGCGCCCCCTTGCGTCGTTGCACACGCAGGAGTAGGGTTTTTGCGATCGTCAGAAAGTGTATCTCGAGCCCGGCAAAAGCCGGGCTTTGCTTTATGCGGGTTCCGTTCGGCGCGGCGGTCGTCGAGCGGACGCAAGGGCCTGGGTGGAGGCCGCCCGCGCCCTCTCTCCGGTGACCAGCAGCGGTCGGATTGGCGCCCCGCCTCGGCGGGGCGTCTCTTTTCGCGGACAGGCGATGGCAGAACTGAAACGCATTCTGGCCGACGCGGTCGAGCCGGCGCTTGGCCTGTTGCCTAGGCAGATGGACAGCGACAGGGCGCGCTTGATGCTCTTGGCCATCGGATTGCAGGAGAGTCGATTCCAGCACCGCCGGCAGATAGGCGGCCCTGCGCGAGGGTTCTGGCAGTTCGAGCGCGATGGCGGCGTGCAGGGCGTGCTGCGGCACCAGGCGACGTCCAGGCTGGCCAGGACAGTGTGCTCGCGGCGAGGCGTGGCGCCGGCTCCTGATGCTGTGTACCGGCGGCTGGAATACGACGACGTGCTTGCCGCGGCGTTCGCCCGGTTGCTGCTGTGGACCGACCCGCAGCCGTTGCCGGCGCTGGGGGATGTAGCGGCGGCGTGGCAGTACTACCTGCGCACCTGGCGCCCTGGCCGGCCGCATCGGGAGACGTGGGACGGCCTGTACTCGCAGGCACTCGAAGCTATGGCGCAGCATGAGCGAGATTGATGTGGCGGCCCCGTGGTGGATGGCCGGCGGCGTCGCGGCGTTTTGGCTGCTGCGCGAGACGTGGGGCGCGATTCTGAGCCGACGCAAAGAGCGTACGGAGACTGACGCGAACGTCACTCTGGTCGCCGGGCTCAAGGAACGCATTGAGGGCCTGGAGACGAGCCTGCGCAGCATCGAGGAGAAGCTGGATCGAGAGATGGAGCTGCGCAGGCGAGCAGAGGAAGAGGCTCACAGGCTTCGGTTGCGTGTGCAAACACTGGAGTCGGCGCTGCGCAGGCTGGGAGCCGTGATCCCGCCGGAGGTGGCCGGATGACCCGATTGCTATCGGTTGCCCTGGTGATGACCGCCGTGGCAGCTCTGCTGATGGGCTGGCGCGGCTCCGCGGCGAACGCGCGCGCTGAACGCCTGGCCCGCGAACTCGCCGCGGTGGAGGACGCGGTAGAGGACCTGAGCCGGGCGCTGGATGCAGAGCGCGCCCGGGCCGCTGAGGTGGCCAGGATCGGCGCTGAGCACGAGGAGGCGAGACGTGACGCTGAGACTGTCCCGGCAGCTGTTGCTGCTGATCTGCGCGCCGGCACTCTCCGGCTGCGCCGGGAATGGGCGAGCTGTGAAACCGCCCGTCTGTCCGACGCCGCCGCCGCCGCCGCCGAGCGTGATGCGCTCGCCGGACTACGAGCAGAGGCTGCGGGCCGAATTGTTCGAATCGGGCGAGACGCAGACGACCAGCTCCGCGCATGCCAGGCCGTGATACGGGCGTACCGCGGGGAGAGCGGACAGTGACGCGTCTCCGGGCAGCTCCTCGGCGGGTTTCCCCGGCCCCGAGCCGGCTGCGGCCGGCCTCCACCCTGAGCGATCAGCGCATCACGGGCAGGCGGCTGCAGGATCGGCGGCTGAGGCTGTGGGCGGCGCGCCCGCACTGTGCGGCTTGCGGGGCTCTGACGCGGTATCCCGACGGGTTTGAGCTCGATCACGTGGTCCCGCTGGCGGCGGGCGGAGCAGACACTGACGACAACTGCCAGGTCCTGTGCATCGCGTGTCACGAGAGCAAAACGAGAGCGGACATGAGCGCACTCCGCGTGTCCGGCCCGGCGGGCTGGACGCGTGGGGCAGGCGGCAGCAGCGGCGGTGGCAGGCAGGGCGGGCCAGCAGGCCGATAGAGGGGGGCTATCGAAAGTTCCAGAGTTGATAGCCGGGAAGCCGGCCGCCCCCGCACGCGCGAGAAATTTTGGTGAGCGAGGAAATCAAATGGCTGGCGTGAAGGGTCGAAGCGGAGGCGCCCGCGAAGGTGCCGGTCGCAAGCCGGCGCCGCCGCGGAAGACGCGGGCCAAGGGGTACATGACGGACGACCCGGACGAGTTCCTGCGGGCGGTCATGAAGGACCCGAATGCGGACTTCAAGGACCGGATGGCGGCGGCTCTGGCGCTGAAGAAGGGGACGAAGGGGGCCGGGTCGCTCGGGAAGAAGGAGGAGGCGGCGGAGGCGGCGCGGAAGGTGATGGGTCAGCGTTCGCTGGCCCCGGTGCCGCCGCCGTGTAGGCCGCGGCTGGTGGCAGTGAAGTGACCATGAGCTGGACGACTGCGTGCCCGGACTGGCGTGAGCGGATCCGGGAGGGTCGCTCGCTGATGCCGTGCCGGCCGATCTTTCCGGAGCAGGGGCGTATCGGCCTGGAGGTGTTCCACAGTCTGAGGGCGGTAGGTGTTCCGAACCCGCAGCACGCGGTGGACGACGTGGGTCTGCCGGTGCCGCCGACCTACGGGCAGATCTGCCGGCCCTGGATCAGCGAGATAGCGGAGGTTGTGCACGGTGCCTACGACGTGGAGACCGGAGAGCGGCTGATCCGCGAGGTCTTCCTGAAGGTGCCGAAGAAGAACTGGAAGTCGGGCCTTGCGGCGGGGCTGATGCTGTCGCTGCTGGTGCTGAATTGGCGCCAGTCGAACGAGGCGGCGGTGATCGCGCCGACGAAGGAGACGGCGGACAACGTGTTTCGGCCGCTGCGGGATGCGATCCGGGCGGACGCGGAGCTGAACGCGCTGTTCCACATCCAGCCGAACATCCGGGCGGTGACACATCGGGTGACCGGCATCACCTGCCGGGTGTACGCGGCGGACACGGACACGATTGCCGGCAAGGTCTGGGCATTCGTCATTTTCGAGGAGCTGTGGCTGCTAGCGCAGCGGAAGGGGGCGGCGGACCTGATTCTGGAGGCCACCGGCGGTCAGGCGTCCAGGCCAGAGGGCCTGGTCATGTCGATCACGACGGAATCGGACTCCGAGCCGGTCGGCGTGTATCGGGAGAAGCTGGAGTTTGCCCGTGCGGTCCGGGACGGGCGGATTGAGGCGCCGCACTTCCTGCCGCTGCTCTACGAGTGGCCGGAGGACATGCTGGAGTCTGAGGCCTACCTGGAGCCGGCGAACTTCCCGCTGGTGAACCCGAACTGGGGCGCCTCTGTGGACCCGGCGGACTTCATGCGCCGGTTCTTCGAGGCGAGGCAGGCCGGCGGCGACTCGCTGAAGGTGTTCCTGGCGAAGCGGCTCAACGTGCCGCCGAGCCGGGTGGCCGGTGGCGGCTGGGTGGGCGCGCAGTTCTGGCCGCGCGCGGTCGAGCCCGGGCTGACGCTGGAGGCCGTGATGGAGCGGTCGGAGGTCTGCGTGGTCGGGATCGACGGCGGCGGCCTGGACGACCTGCTCGGCCTGGTGGTTCTTGGGCGTGAGCGCGGCACTCGCCGCTGGCTCTGGTGGGCGCGCGCCTGGGCGCACCGGATCGTGCTGCAGAGGCGGAAGGACATCGCGGAGCGGCTGCAGGATCTGCACGCCGACGGCGAGCTGGCCATTGTGGAGGCCCCGGGCGGGGACGTCGCGGAGCTGGCCGACATCGTGTGCCGGCTGCAGTCGGCCGGTTTGCTCCCGGACAAGAACGCGATCGGCGTGGACCCGGCCGGGGTGGGCGCGATCGTAGACGAGCTGACGGCGCCGGATCGCGGGCTCAATGCCCAGCAGATTGTGGCCGTCTCGCAGGGTTGGCACCTCAACGGGGCGATCAAGACGACGGAGCGCATGCTCGCGGGCGGCGACCTGGTGCATGGGGGCCAGGCGCTGATGGCGTGGTGCGTGGAGAACGCGAAGGTGGAGCCGAGGGGCAACGCGACCACGATCACCAAGGCGGTGAGCGGGAGCGCGAAGATCGACCCGCTGATGGCCGGGTTTTCCGCGGTGTACCTGATGGCACTGAATCCCGAAGGGAAGGGCTCGATGGACGACTGGCTGAGTAACCCGGCGAAGGTGGAGCGCGCATGAAGCCGCAGGCCGTGAAGCGCCCCGGGCGCATCAAGGCGTCGTTGCTGAAGTGGCTGGGCGTGCCGTTCGACCTGACCAACGACGAGGCCTGGGCGGCCGTCGTGGGTCGATCTGGCCCAGCCGGTGTCAACGTGACGCCGCACACTGCGATGCAGGTTTCCGCCGTCTGGGCGTGCGTGCGCCTGATCTCGGAGACGATCGCCACGCTGCCGCTCGGTGTGTTCGAGCGCGGCCCTGGTGGTAAGCGCGCGGCTCCGCATCACCCGTTGCACTTCATCATCCACGACCAGCCGAACGCCACCACCACGGCCTCTGTGTTCTGGGAGGCGTTCGTCGCCTCGATGCTGCTGCGTGGCGCAGGCCGGGCCGAGAAGCTGATGATTGGCAACCGGCTGGTGGGCCTTTCGTTCCTCAACCCGGACCGGCTGAGCTGGTCGCTGGACGCCAACGGCCGGAAGGAGTGGCGCTACACCGAGAAGGACGGCCGGCAGCGGGTGATCCCGCGCAACCGGATCTGGGAGGTGCCGGGCTTCACCCTGGACGGCGAGAACGGTGTCTCGGTCATCACCTACGGCGCCCACGTGATCGGCGGCGCGATCGCGGCGGACCAGGCAGCCGCGCGGACCTTCAGCAACGGCATGCTGCAGACCGTCTACTACAAGGTCTCGGCGTTCCTGCAGCCGAAGCAGCGCGAGGAGTTCCGGAAGAACGTGCTGGGCGCGGTGGAGCGTGGTGAAACCCCGCTGCTGGAAGGTGGGACGGACGTCGGCACCATCGGGATCAAGCCCTCGGATTCGCAGCTGCTGGAGTCGCGCGCGTTTTCGGTCGAGGACGTTTGCCGGTGGTTCCGCGTGGACCCGTCGCTGGTCGGCCACGGCCAGAAGGACAGCAACTGGGGCACGGGCCTGGAACAGAAGATGATCTGGTTCCTGACCTTCACCCTGGCGCCCTGGCTGAAGCGCATCGAGCAGGGCATCCAGAAGGACCTGATGCCCCCTGGCGACCGGCTGCGGTACTACCCGAAGTACACGGTCGAGGGCCTGCTGCGCGCGGACAGCAAGGCGCGGTCCGAGTTCTACGCCGCCATGGTCAACAACGGAATCATGACCCGCGACGAGGTCCGCGAGCTCGAGGACCGGGAGCCGATGGGCGGCAACGCCGCGGTGCTCACTGTGCAGTCGGCCATGACCACCCTGGATTTGGTCGGGCAGGTGCCCGGCTCCAGCCCGTAACCACGAGGACTGAACCCCATGACGATCAAGAAGCTGCCGGGTGCGCCGGAGGGTCGCGTATGCGCCGGCGTCAGCGCCCAGATCCTCCCGCGGGCGCTGGACCGATGGAATCCCGGCGTGCGCGCCGCGGCCACCGGCGAGGACGATCGCTCGATCGGCGTGTACGACGTGATCGGCCAGGACTTCTGGACCGGTGAGGGCGTCACCGCAAAGCGTGTGGCGGCGGCGCTCCGGCGCATGGGCCGCGGCCCGGTGACCGTGAACATCAACAGCCCTGGTGGGGACATATTCGAGGGGCTGGCGATCTACAACCTTCTGCGGGAGCACGATGGCGAGGTCACGGTGAAGATCCTTGGCCTGGCCGCGTCGGCCGCCTCGATCATCGCCATGGCCGGCGACACGGTGCAGATCGCCCGCGCCGGCTTCCTGATGATCCACAACGCCTGGGTGGTTGCCGCCGGCAACCGCAACGACCTGCGCGAGTATGCCGACACCCTGGAGCCGTTCGACCGCGCGATGGCGGACATCTACGCCGCGCGCACCGGCGCCGACCAGAAGGCGATGGCGAAGTTGATGGATGCGGAGACCTGGATCGGCGGCAGCGATGCCGTGGAGGAGGGCTTCGCGGACGAGCTGCTGCCCTCCGACCAGGTCGAGAAGGGCGCCGGCAAGGCGAACGCCGCCGCGGTGCGCCGCGTCGAGGCCGCGCTGCGCGCCTCCGGCATGCCGAAGTCCGAGGCCATGCGCCTCATCTCCGAGATCAAGTCCAGCGCGGGCGATCCCGCTGGCAGCGGTGAGGGCGACCCCACCGAACGCCGGGATGACCCGGTCAACGAGCAGTGCATCGCTGCCTTCCTGCAGCACCCCCTTATCGCAAACTGAGGAAAAATCGAATGAGCACCCCCGAGAAGATCCAGGCGGCGCTGGACAAGATCAGCGACCAGATCAAGGCGCAGGCCGAGCTGGCCGAGAAGGAGATCAAGGCGCACGCCAAGCTCTCCGAGGAGACCCGAGCGAAGGTCGATCAGCTGCTGACGCAGCAGGGCGAGCTGCAGGCCCGCCTGCAGGCTGCCGAGCAACTTGTCGCCAAGCTGGAGCAGGGCGGTGGCGGCGCCGAAGGCCCCCAGTCCATGGGCGAGCAGTTCATCCGGAACGAGGAGTACCAGGCATGGGCGCAGCGCCCGACCGCCCGCTTCTCGATGGACGTGAAGGCCGTTGTGACGAGCGATGGCGCCTCGGCCGGCGACCTGATCGTCCCGGACCGCGTGCCGGGCATCAAGGCCCCGGGTCTGCGCCGTCTGACGATCCGCGACCTGCTGAACGTGGTTCGCACCACGTCCAACTCGGTCGAGTACGTGCGTGAGACCGGCTTCACCAACAACGCTGGCCCGGTGGCGGAAAACCCGAGCGGCCTGAAGCCGGAGTCGAACATCACGTTCGAAGCCGACTCCGCGCCGGTGGTCACCATCGCCCACTGGATCCATGCCTCCAAGCAGGTCCTGGCCGATGCTCCGATGCTCCGCGGCTACATCGACGGTCGCCTGCGCTACGGCCTGAAGCTGAAGGAGGAGGAGCAGCTTCTGAAGGGCTCTGGCGTTGGCCTGAACATCAACGGCCTGGTGACCCAGGCGACCGCCTACGCCAACCCGGGCGTGACGGTGCAGGCCGAGACCCGCATCGACCGCCTGCGCCTGGCCCTGCTGCAGGTCGAGCTGGCCGAGGCCTACGCCGACGGCATCGTTCTGTCGCCGATCGACTGGGCCGCCATCGAGCTGACCAAGACGGCGGACAACGCCTACCTGTTCGCCAATCCGCGCGGCATCGCCACGCCGGCGCTGTGGGGCCGCAACGTGGTCCCGACGCAGGCGATGGATGCCGGCGAGTTCCTGGTGGGCGCGTTCGGCGGCGGCATCGCGGCCGAGATCCATGACCGCGAGGACCTGACGGTCACCGTGGCCACCCAGGACGACCGCGACTTCGTCAAGAACATGATCAAGATCCTGATGGAGGAGCGCCTGACCCTGACCGTGTACCGTCCGGAGGCGTTCGTGACCGGCGACTTCACCGGTATCGCCCCGCCCCCGTCCACCCCGTGATCCCGCAGCAGTGACAAGGGGCGGCTCCGGCCGCCCCTTGTCGTAGGAGGCGACCATGAAACAGGTCCAGGCACTGCGCGGCTTCATCCACGGCGAGCCGCGCAAGCGCAACGAGCGCTTCAGTGTGACGAACCAGACGGCGGCGGAACTGGAGCAGAAAGGACTGGTCCGAATCCTGAGCGACGAAGGTCCGACCGAGGAAACCCCTTCCACCGCAGATGGCGAGAGATCGTCTGCATCGCCAGCGGCCCCGGACTTGCCGCAGACGAATGCGAAGCGGTCCGGGCGTCGGAAGAAGGACGCATTGGCATGAGACTGGTCACGCTTGAGCAGGCCCGAGAGCATTGCCGGGCCGACCCTGCGGATGACGCCATGGTCGAGCTGTACGTCACTGCGGCCGAGGATGCCGTGGAGGCGTTTCTGAACCGGAAGGTCTATGCGTCGCAGGAGGAGCTGGCCCAGGCGGTCGAGGATGGGACGGCTGGCGACATGCCGATGGTGGCGAATGATGCGATCAGGGTTGCCGTGCTACAGCGTGCGGCGGGCATGTACCGGAACCGCGAGGATTTGAGCGGGACGCGGCTGCCAGCGGCGATGGATGACGCGGCTGTTCGGCTGTTGTGGCCGTACCGCGTGGGCCTTGGGGTGTAACGATGGCACTGAATGCAGGCGACCTACGCCGGCGCGTCCGTATCGAGCGGCGCGGCACCGGCACCGACGCCATTGGCCAGCCGCTGGACACCTGGGAAGAGGTCGCAACGGTCTGGGCGGACATCCGTGGGTTCACGGGGATTGGCACCATCTCCCGCCTACAGGAGGGGGTCCCGGGCAGCGTGGATCGGTACTCGATCCGGATCAGGTACCGCGAGGACATCGTGGCCGGCATGCGGGTCGTCCACGGCGGCCAGGTGTTCGATGTGCGGCATGTCCGGATGGACTACGCCGGCCGCGAGTACACGGACCTTGTCTGCGAGCTGGTGACCCATGCCGGTTAATGCGTCTGTGGATCTGTCGTCCGTGCTGGCCGGGTTGGACCGGCTGTCTGGCGTGTCGGAGAGCCTGGCCAGGTCAATGGCCGTTGCAGCCGGGCAGGCCGTGCGCGATGAGGCCAAGGCGCGGGCGCCCGTGGACACGGGCAAGCTCAAGGGCGCGCTGTACCTGGCCTATAGCGATCGCAGGTCCCGCGAGTCCACGGTGGTCTACTCGGTGACCTGGAACTCGAAGAAGGCGCCGCATGGGCATCTGCTGGAGTTCGGTCACTGGCAGACGCATGCCATGTACAAGGGCCGAGACGGCGAGTGGTACGTCGGCGCGCCGCTGGCTCATCCGAAGTGGGTGCCGGCGCACCCGTTCCTGCGGCCAGCGTACGAGGCGGTGGCGCCGCGGATGGCGCAGATCATGGTCGAGCGTGGCCGAGAGCGGCTGCCGGAGCTGCTGCGCGGAGCAGCCGGTGACGTGGAGAGCGACTGATGAGCTTGCCACAAGAGGCGCTGCGGGAGCTGCTGAACCCGCTGGCGGCCGGCGGCGCGTGGCCGACGCGCCCAAACGAGGCGCCGGTTTACCCGCTGATCATCTTCCAGCTGGTTGGTGGTCGGGCGTTCTGGCACTTCGAGAAGCGGCTTCCGTCCCACCGGCACTACCGCGTCCAAGTCACGGTGTGGTCGCCACGGGAGGCCGAGGCGATGCGGATCATGCACGCCGCCGAGAAGGCGCTGTGCGAGAGCGCCCTGCCGGCCGAGCCCTATGGGGCGGCCGTGGCGATGGACGCGAATCTGGACCCGAAGAAGCTGTACGGGTTCCGACAAGACTTCGGGGTCTGGTTCCCGGACTCCTGATCCCCCCGGCCCGCCAGAGCGGGCCATTCTTTTGCGCGCAGAGGAAACGGAAATGGCACTCAAGTTCCCCAACGGCTCCCAGTTCGGCATCTCCACGGCGATCAGCTCGGTCATCGAGGCGTCGGCGATCACCAACAGCAATCCGGCCGAGGTCACCACGGCGGGCGGCGCCCTGTCCGAGGGCGACGTGGTGGTGATCGAGTCCTCGCACCCGATGCTGAACAACCTGGCCGCGCAGGTCGGCACTGTGGACGGCACCGAGTCCGAGCTGCTGGGCCTGGACACCTCGGACACGAACATCTACGACGGCCTGGGCAGCGCCACGGTGCGGCTGTTCAAGGCGTCCGGCTTCGTGGACTTCACCCAGCAGGGTGACCCGACCATGAGCGGCGGCGAGCAGCAGTTCTGGACCGGCGTGTTCCTGGAAGACCGTACCGGCCAGCAGATCAGCGTGCCGACCTACAAGAACGCGAAGAGCATCACCATCCCGCTGTACTTCGATCCGAAGGCGGAGTGGTACGAGGCGGCGCGCAAGGCGGACCTGAAGAAGTCGCCGGTGGTGCTGCGGTGCAAGCTGCCCGACGGCGACGCGATCTACCGCTACGGCTACCTGTCGTTCGACGCGGAACCGAACATGGCGGCCAACAGCCCGATGACCAACACGGCCACCTTCACCCCGCTGGGCCGCGCCATCCTGGTGGAGGCGGCCTGATGAGCCTGAAGAAGGGCGGGGCGCCCAAGACGCTCAAGACGACCCTGACCATCGTCGGGCAGGGCTCTGCCGACAAGCTCGAGATCACCTACCACAACCGCAAGACCAGCGAGGTGCAGAACACGCTGGAGGGCGGCTGCTCGTTGGCTGGCCTGGTGGTTTTCCTGGTGGAGTCCTGGAGCACGGACTTCGAGCTGACCGAGGAGGGTGTGCGCGAGGCCGAGGACGAGTATCCCGGCCTCGTGGACGCCATCATCACCGGCTTCCACCGGGCCAGGCGGAAGGAGCTGGAAAAAAACTGAGGGCCGCGACCGAGGCGCTGTACTGGACGGCGCCTTCGGAAGCGGAGCTGGCCGGCACCGGTTTGAAGCCGAAGCACTTCCGGGAGCCGGAGGTTGAGGTCTGGGAGGAGAACTGGCCCGCCATCCAGTGGTTCATCCGCTTTGCTACGCAGTGGCGGATGGGCATGGGCGGGCCAGTCGGCCTGGACTACTCCGTGATCCTGCACGAGATGGACAGGCAGGGATTGTCCGGGGAGGAGCGCGACAACCTGCTGGACGCCCTGCAGGTCATTGAGAGCGCGCGCCTCGATCAGATCTACAAAGAGTGACCCCCGCCACGCGCGGGGGCCCCCTTACTGGAGCACGACGTGGCAGAAGAGCATAGCATCGGCGCTGCCCGAATCGACATCGTGGTCGATACGGAGCGGATGCGTGCCGACCTGAAGATGGCCGAGTCGGTGGTCCGCCAGCTTGGCGATGACTACGCGGCTGCCTTCAACAAGATGTCGGCGGCGCAGAAGCGCGTCGAACTGGAGGCGCTGCGGTTCGCGGCCACCCAGGGCAAGAGCCGGGACGAGATCCGGTATATGCGGCTGGAGGCCATGGGCGCCTCGGAGGCGGTGCTGAAGCTGGCGCGCGAGCAGATGGCGGCGTCGCGCGCTGTCAGTGCGGCGTCCCAGAACATCAACGCTGCCACGGTCAACGTCAAGCAGCTCCAGCAGGCCATTCGTTTCCTGCCGGCGCAGTTCACCGACATCGCCACGTCGCTGGCCGGCGGCATGAATCCGCTGCTGGTTGGCCTGCAGCAGGGCGGCCAGATTCTGGACCAGTTCCGGCTGGCTGGTGTGGGCGCCGGCGGAGCGCTGCGGCACATGGCCGGCTTCCTGCTTGGGCTGATCAACCCGGCGACCCTGAGCGCGGCTGCACTTGGCACGTTGCTCTATGCCTGGGAGCGAGGCGCGCGTGAGGCGCGGGCGTTCAACGAGGCGCTGATCCTGACCGGCCACTACGCTGGCCTGACCGCCGCGCAGTTGGCCGACCTTGCCCGCGAGATGGACGAGATGGACGGGGTCACCCGAGGCAGCGCCTCGGCGGCTCTGACAGCGGTGGCCGGCACTGGGCAGTTCGCCGGAGAGCAGCTCGAGCTGGTGGCCAAGGCCGCGGAGCAGATGCGGGTGGCGACCGGCCGCGCCATCGAGGAGACGGTCCGGGAGTTCGAGCGCCTGCGGGATGACCCGGTCCGGGCGATCCTCGACCTGAACAGGAGCTACCACTTCCTGACCCAGGAGACCTACGAGCAGATCAAGGCCCTGAAGGAGCAGGGACGCGAGGCTGAAGCGGCTGCGCTGGCGATCAGAACCTACGCCGACGTCATCAACGACCGGACGCCCAAGGTGGTGGAGGACCTGGGCTGGATCGAGAAGGCGTGGCGCGGCATCAAGGACGCTGCCCGCGAGGCGTGGGACGCCATGCTCTCGATCGGCCGGGAGCAGACCCCCGGCGAGCAGATCGAGATGCTGCAGGGGTACCTGCGGAACCTGGAGGCTGGGCGCGGCCTGTACCGCGACCTGAGCCCAGCGGCGCGGGAGCGTATAGCGGCCACGTTCCGGGAGCGGATTGCCGAGCTTCAGCGCCAGATGACCCCGGTGCAGGTGCAGTGGGCCGGCATCTACGCGCCAGTGGACAGTGCCGCGGAGAGGGCGCGGCAGGAGGCCGAGAAAGAGTGGGAGCGTCTCCGGCTCTCGAACCTGTCGAAGGCTGAGAAGCTGGAGCGCGAGATCCAGGAGATCCGCAAGGCTGGGCTGGCAGCCGGCAAGACGGAAGCCGAGATCGAGAGGCAGATCGCGGCGGCGCGCGCGAGGTACAAGGAAAGCCTGCCGAAGGGCGAGGGCGAGCGGGCGGCCGAGTCGCTGATCGCATCCATTCAGCGCCAGATCACCGCGAACCGCCAGCTGGCTGAGACCGGGGAGAAGGTCACGGCGAGCGACCGGCTGCTTATCCAGGCCCGTCAGCTGCTGGCCGACAAGACCGGCACCATGACCGCCGCGACCCGCGGCCTTCTGGAGGCCCTGTTGCCGCAGCTGGAGGCTTCGGCACGCGCTGCTGAGGCGACTGAGCGGCAGGCCAAGGCGGCCGAGGCGCTGGCCCGTCAGAACGCGATCCTGGCGCAGCAGGCGCAGAACCGGCGCTATGCCAACGAGCTGGACCTGCTTGCCTTCGGTCGCGGCGCGGACGCGGTGGCCCAACTCCGCCGCCGGCTCGACATCGAGCGCGAGTACGCGGAGGAGATGAAGCGTCTCGGCGACCGCTCGGTGGCCGACGACAAGGAGACCTGGGACCGGATGGCCGAGAACGCCCGCCGGCACCGGGACCAGCAGCTGGCCGAGGAGGAGGAATTCCAGCGGCAGCGTGTGGCCGCGATGCTTGACTGGGAGCGTGGCGTCCGCGGAGCGTTCGAGGACTACGCCGAGGTCGCCATCAACCAGGCCAGCCAGGTCCGGGATGCGCTCACCGGCGCCTTCAGCGCCGCCGAGGATGCGCTGGTGGAGTTCGTCAAGACCGGCAAGCTCGAATTCACCAACCTGGCCGAGTCGATCCTGTCGGACCTTGCCCGGATCGGCGTCCGCATGGCGGCCATGAACCTGCTGGAGGCCAGCGGGCTCCTGGGGCTGTTCCGCACCGATGGGCTGACCGGCTTTGCCTTGGGCGGCGCGTTCGACAGTGGCGGGGTGCACGCCTTCGCCAAGGGCGGGGTGTTCACCAACTCGATCGTCAGCAAGCCGACCCTGTTCAAGTTCGCCAAGGGCATCGGTCTGATGGGGGAGGCCGGCCCCGAGGCCATCATGCCGCTGACCCGGACGGCAAGCGGCCGTCTCGGCGTCGCCGCGGTGGGTGCTGGCGGCCTACAGGTGCAGGTCAACAACTACACAGGCGCGAAGGTGGCTGCGCGGGAGGAGCGCGTGCAGATGCCTGATGGTAAGCAGCTGAAGAAGCTGGTGCTGGACATCGTGGCCGACGATATGGCGGCGGGCGGGCGCACTGTCTCGGCGCTGCGCGGGCGCTTCGGGCTGAGGGAGATGTGATGGAGACGTGGCCGACCTACGCGAGGTTCCTGATGGACGGCGCGGGCGAGACGCCACAGCCTAACTTCATCCGGTCGGAGATGGAGCGTGGCCCGGTAAAGGCTCGCCGGCTCAACTCCCACGCCAGGGTGCATCTTCCCGGACAGGTTCTTTTCCTGTCGCAGGCTGACATCGCCGCATTCGACGCCTGGTACTTCGACACGATCAAGGAGGTTGGCTGGTTCACGTTCCGCCACCCGCGCACCGGCCAGCTCGTGACGGCGTCCATCGTTGAGCTTGGCACCCGTGTGCCGCTGGCCGGCCAGTATGCCGTCGCTTCCCAGCCGGTGACGCTGGAATACATGAGGTGACCCTGTGACATTCATCGAACGCCGCCAGCGCGTCACTGACACGGATGGCGTGCTCGTGTTCCTGGAGATCGCCTGGCCCGGCAGCGCCGATGTGCTGCGCATCGTCAACGACACCCAGGATTGGGTGAGCAACGGGCAGACGTACATCGGGTTCCCGTTCCGGTTCCAGCCGCCCGAGGACACCGCCGGGCAGTCTCCGCGTGGCGCCATCGAGATAGACAACATCGGCCGCGGGATCACTGCGGACCTGGAGAGCTGGCAGCCGGGCCAGGTGCTCAACGCCCGCCTGATGGTGGCCGACAGGGCCGACCCGCACACCTACATGGTGGACATGCCGCTGCCGATCATGCGCGTCACCACAAACGAGTCGGTGGCCCGCGCCGAGGGCGGCTGGGACATGCTGCTGCGCCAGCAGGTGTCGCGGCTCCGGTACACCCCGCACGTTGCCCCGGGGCTGTTCTGATGCGCCTGGCAGACGTCGAGCGCTTCGTCGGCATCCCGTACAGCCAGGACAGCTTCGACTGCGCGGACCTGGTGATGCTTGTCCAGCGCGAGCTGTTCGGCCGCGACATCGTGCTCCCGAACGGCCGGCCCCGTGGTG
>Ga0207866_1001088_pt1 | contig 29497 bp, 27 predicted proteins | sample HigsolmetaAR203D_FD_184835 | JGI IMG/M metagenome (GOLD analysis project Ga0207866, IMG submission 184835) | Ionic liquid and high solid enriched microbial communities from the Joint BioEnergy Institute, USA - AR20-3-D (SPAdes) (version 2) ...
TTGGTATTGCCTACTGGCAACAACAAGGGCTGATGAGTTTGATACAGCGATATTTCACACTTCGTCAAGCTTGGTGAACCGCCGTATACCGGTCGGTACGTACGGTGGTGTGAGAGGACGGGGGTTAACCACCCCCTCCTACTCGATTCTGTTTCTGATTGTCGGCTGCCGGCGTGTGCTACTCCGGCAGGTAAATGGCTTCCGTCCGGTAGATGCGCTGTCCGCGCGAGGAGAAGCGCTCCTCGTACTCGGTCATCACATTGTCCTCGGCAAATGGCGAATGGTGCAGGTCAAATGTGATGTGGCGCAGCTGAAAACGCTGGTCCGAAAATTGGTTGAGCGAGAACTCAAACAACTGTTCGTTGTCCGTTTTCAGGTGAATCTCTCCGTACGGCTTCAGCACCTGTTTGTACCCCATCAGAAAGTTGGCGTGGGTGAGGCGCCGTTTGGCGTGCCGCTTCTTCGGCCAGGGATCGCTGAAGTTGAGGTAGATGCGGGACACTTCGCCCGGTGCGAACAGGTCAGACAGGTTTGCCGCATTGTACTGGACAAAGGCCAGATTGGGGATTGCCCGCTTCTCCGTCCGCTGGGCGGCGCGCAGGATTACCTCCGCCTTCAATTCCACGGCGATGAAGTTGATGTCCGGATGTTTTTCGGCCAGCGTGTTGATAAACCGCCCTTTGCCACAGCCAATTTCCACATGAATGGGACGGTCGTTGCCAAACCGCTCGCTCCATTTGCCGCGATAGGAGTCCGGGAAGTCCACAAACGTGGGATATTCGCGCAGGGCCTCTTCGGCCCCAGGGATGTTGCGCAGTCGCATGAAAACATGAACCTCCTCTTTACCCGACACGCGCGCTTTCTCAGCACGCTGCCCATGACAAGCTCCTATATACTGTACGACGAGTCGGTCCAGGTTGCAAGCATTCATCCAGGCAGACAGGTTACTTACAAATAGTTCCAGTTATTCTGCGATCAATATGGAATGTGTTGGGAATCATCCGGGACAAAAGCCGTATGGCGGTTGAACAAATGAGGATAATGCTGGACAAAATTGGCATACAGGGGTAGCAGTTTTTGGAAAACGGGAATGAAAAAAGGAAGCAGGATTCCCCGCCGCTATGGGAACGACAGTGTCAAGTAGAAATAGCTGACAGCCACGATCGGCGGAATTGCCAGGAATTTGACAATTATCAACCGGTGACGCGATGGTAGAGTAGAGGACAAGCGTGAAATCGGCGATCGATTTTTCAACAAGGATTTTGCAACAAGGGAGGAGAAACAGCATGAAACTTCGCAAAACGCTTGTCGCCATTTTGTTGGGTACAGCCCTCGGCGTCACCGGGGTGGTGGCTCCACTTCCCGGCAACCACGGTGTGGCTGAGGCAAAATGGACCCAATCCCGGGCGGATAAAGTCATTCAAGTGGGTACCAAATATCTCGGCACGCCGTATAAATTCGGCTCGAAAAGCAGCACGACGCGCACGTTTGACTGCTCGTCGTTTGTTCAGCGCGTCTACCGTGAAGCGCTGGGAATCAGCCTGCCGCGCACGTCCCGTTCGCAGGCGAAAGTCGGGGTCAAAGTATCCAAGAGCAGCTTGAAAAAGGGCGATCTGGTCTTCTTCCGCTCGTCCGGCAGCAAACCGACATCCACCTATATCACGCACGTGGCGATCTACGCCGGCGACAACAAACTGCTGCATACCTACGGCAAACCGGGCGTGACGTATACCAAATTCCGCGGCACGTCGTGGGAGAAACGCTTCGTTACGGCTCGCCGCGTCCTGTAACAATCAAATCGGGAAATAATGATGCGGTCATAACAACAAGTCGTCTGATTTTGGAAAATTTGAAATTGAATGATTCCCCGCCAGACCTCCCTGTGGTATAAAGAGAGTGCAATCACCAGCAGGCTGTCAAATACCACTGGGGGAAAGGAAGTCTGGTAGCATGAACGCCGAAAAGATCGTGCTCCGCAAGATGAGCATGCAGTTAAAAGCGCCGTTTCAAACCAGCTTTGGCACCGAGATCATCCGCGATTTTATCCTGGTGGAGGTTCACACCAAGGATTTTGTCGGCTACGGGGAGTGCGTCGTTTCCGGCAAACCGCTCTACAGCGAGGAGACGGTGGGAACGGCATGGCACATGATGGAGGATTTCCTCGTGCCGATGCTGTTTGAATACGGGGAGATCGCCCATCCCGACGAGGTGGGGCGCCTGTTTGCCCCAATTCGCCGCAACAACATGGCCAAATCCGCTCTCGAAGGCGCGTACTGGGACTTGTACGCCAAACAGCAGGGGATTCCGCTGGCCCGAGCGCTGGGCGGCACCAAGGACAGGATCGAGGTGGGCGTCAGCCTGGGGATCGAGGCGGACATCAACGATTTGTTCCGCAACGTGGAGAAATACCTGGAGCTGGGCTACCGCCGGATGAAAATCAAGATTGCGCCGGGCAGGGACGTGGAGGTGATCCGCGCGCTGCGCCAGCGATTCGGCGACATTCCGATGATGGCCGACGCCAACTCCGCCTACACCCTGAACGACGTGGATGTGCTGAAGCAGTTGGACGAGTTTGATCTGATGATGATCGAACAGCCGCTGGCCCACGACGACATCATCGACCACGCCAAGCTGCAGCGGGAACTGAAGACGCCGATCTGTCTGGACGAAAGCATCCACTCGTACGAGGATGCGCGCAAAGCGATTGAGCTGGGCAGCACGCGGATCATCAACATGAAGGTGGGCCGCGTCGGCGGACTGTCGGAGGCGAAACGGATTCACGACCTCTGCGTGGAAAAGGGGATTCCGCTCTGGTGCGGGGGCATGCTGGAATCGGGCATCGGCCGGGCGCACAACATCGCCGTAACCACTCTGCCCAATTTTACGCTGCCTGGCGACACGGCGGGCTCGTCGCGCTACTGGCAGGAAGACATCATCGACCCCTGGGTGGAAGTGGCCGCCGATGGCACGATTGCCGTTCCCGAGGCGCCGGGGATCGGATTTGCGCCGGTGCCGGAGCTGTTGGACAAGTACACGACGGCGGTCCGTGTGCTGACGAGATCTTGATCAAACGTACGGGCACCTCTTTGTGAGGTGCCCGTGTTGTTTTGGACCGAAATCAGATTTTCAGCACGCCGCCCTGGCTGGCGTTGGTCACCAGCTTGGAGTAGCGGGCTAGGTAGCCGGTTTTTACCTTTGGCTCGAAGCCGTTCCAGTTGGCCCGGCGGCGCTCCAGTTCCTCGGGAGAGACATGCAGGTGGATGGAGCGCTCCTCCAGGTCGATGCTGATGATGTCCCCGTCCTGGACGAAGGCGAGCGGTCCGCCTTCCGCCGCTTCCGGTGAGACGTGGCCGATGCTGATGCCGCGGGAGGCGCCGGAGAATCGGCCGTCGGTGATGAGGGCCACTTCTTTGCCCAGCCCCATGCCGACGATCTGGGAGGTCGGCGCCAGCATTTCAGGCATGCCGGGGCCGCCCTTGGGGCCTTCGTAGCGGATGACGACCACGTGGCCCGGCTTGATCTTGCCGCCCGCGATGCCGGCCAACGCTTCATCCTGCGAGTCGAAACAAATGGCCGGTCCCTCGTGCCGCTTGATCGACGGGTCCACGCCGCCCGTCTTGATGATTGCGCCCTGCGGCGCCAAATTGCCGAACAGGACGGAGAGGCCGCCCGACTCGCTGTACGGGTTGTCCAAACGGCGGATGACCTTGTCGTCCTTGATCTCCGCCTCGGCGATGTTTTCCCCCAGTGTCTTGCCGGTGACGGTGATGCGCTCCAGGTGCAGCGTCCCCGGCTTTTTGGCGATTTCCTTCAGGATGGCCGATACGCCGCCCGCGTTGTGGCAGTCCTCGATGTGGTAGTCGGAGGCGGGGGCCAGCTTGCACAGGTGCGGGACGCGTTTGGCCACTTCGTTGATGCGCTCGATCGGGTACTCGATGCCCGCTTCCTGCGCGATGGCGAGCGTGTGCAGCACCGTGTTGGTGGAGCCGCCCATCGCCATGTCCAGCGCGAATGCGTCGTCGATCGCTTCCAGCGTGACGATGTCGCGCGGTTTGATGTCGCGTTCGATCAGCTCCATCAGCTTTTTCGCTGACGCTTTGACCAGTTCCCGGCGCTCCGGCGAGACGGCGAGAATCGTGCCGTTTCCGGGGAGCGCGAGGCCCAGGACTTCCGCCAGACAGTTCATCGAGTTGGCCGTAAACATCCCGGAACAGGAGCCGCAGGACGGACAGCCGTACTGCTCCAGTTCTTCCAGCTGCTTGTCGTCGATCAGGCCGGCCTGGTAGGCGCCGACGCCTTCAAAGACGGACGAGAGCGAGATGGAGCGGCCATCGCTGGTTTTGCCCGCTCTCATCGGGCCGCCGGTTACAAAAATGGTGGGAATGTTGACCCGCAGCGCGCCCATCATCATGCCGGGTGTGATCTTGTCGCAGTTGGGAATGCAGATCATGCCGTCAAACCAGTGAGCGGAGACGACCGTCTCCAGGCTGTCGGCGATAATTTCCCGGCTGGGCAGGGAGTACCGCATGCCGATGTGTCCCATGGCGATGCCGTCGTCCACGCCGATCGTGTTGAATTCAAACGGTACGCCGCCCGCCTCCCGCACGGCTTCCTTGACGAGCCGGCCAAACTCCTGCAGGTGCACATGGCCGGGAATGATGTCGATGTACGAGTTGCAGATGGCGATAAACGGTTTGTCAAAATCCTCTTCTTTTACTCCGGCCGCGCGCAGCAGACTGCGGTGGGGGGCGCGGTCAAAGCCTTTCTTGATCATGTCGCTTCTACGTTTGACCACTATGAAAAACTCCTTTCCAGTCAAAAACCTGCCGTGTTTTGAACTATCTTATCACTTTTTCACAAGTACAAACAACCGTAAGAGTCTGAACATTCGCTCAGAAAGGCGGCTGCTCAGCGCGGGTGAAAAAGCGGAACGTGAAATCGCGTCGGCGTTGTTTTAGAATAAGGAAGTGAATGCTATTTTTGCGTGGAGTGAACAGAGATGAACGAAGAGTGGAAAGCGATCTGGGAAGAAGGGAGTGACGAGGAGCGGCAGATACTGGAACTGGCCCTGCAGGCCATCCGGCAGCGGCGGGAGCGGAACAGCGCCTTTCTGTCCGGATTTCTCGGCTTGAAGGGCGAATTTGTCGATGAAAACACGTACCGTTTTGATGTGCCGCTGACGCCGTTCATGCACAACTCGCTGGGCGTCGTTCACGGCGGCATCCTGGCGACGCTGATTGACTCGGCGATGGGTTCCCTGATCAACCGCAGCCTGCCCCCCGACCGGTACGCGGTGACGACCGAACTGAAGACCAACTACCTGCGTCCGGGCAAAGGGCAGCGGCTGCGTGCGGAAGCCAGTTTTCTGCATCGCGGGCAGACGCTGGTCGTGATGCAGGGCAGCGTGTACGACGAACAGGACCGGCTGATCGCTCACGGCACCGGCACGTTCATCGTCCTGAAACGGTAGGGACATGCAGGCGAAAGCGGGCCGCGAATAACGAAGCATCCCTGGGCACGCCGGGGCGGCATAGAGGTGTTTTACGTTACGTGATCGCCACGAGCCCGCTGTATTGGGCGATGTACGACAGCATTTTGGCAGAGAGCGGGACGATGAACTCCATGTTTTCCCGTTCGACGACGCCCGAGCGGGTGACGATGCGGGCCCACTTTACGGACAGCTTGTAGTAATCGGAGCCAAACGCGGATTGAATGACTTCGTTTTGGCGACGAAAGGAGATCGGTGAGCTGTCCAGCTTTACCGGCACCATGCTGACGATGTCATGCAAAAACAGGTGGTAGGTCATGTGCGGCTTTTGAAATACCAGTTCTTTGCTGGTGACGGAGCAGCCCAGGTTTTTGTTCATCTGGGTCAGCTTCAGTTCGCCTTCCAGATTTTTCAGACGAATAAAATCGTTGTTCATGTGGTTTCCCCTCCTGCGGCAGAAGGACCCGTCTTGTAAGCAGGGAACGGGATTCCGCCCGATATTGGCTTGCGCGGGCGCAAAGGCGACCGCCAAGCGGCTGTTGGGGCCTCGAAAACGGGTGTCTCTTAATCATAGGAAAAAAACCGGGAAAAGCGCAAGGGAAAACCATGGATGAGGACAGAGAAAAGGAGATGGAGCATCATGCTGGACATTGCAAAAGAAGCCGCAAGCCAGGCGGGCGCGTATTTGCAGGAGCGGTTTTTGGAGCGTCTCGTGCCCGATGAGGAACTGCACAACGACGTCAAGCTGCCGGAAGACAAGGAGAGCGAACGGCGCATCATCGAGGTGCTGCGCCGTCATCTTCCCGGACATGCGATCTATTCCGAAGAGATCGGCATGGTGGAGGGCGACGAGGAATACCTCTGGATCGTCGACCCGCTGGACGGCACCAACAATTACTTTATCGGTTTTCCCTACTTCTCCGTCTCGATCGCCCTGCAGCACAGAGGCGAAGTCGTGCTGGGAGTGGTGTACAACCCGGTGGCCGGCCAGATGTTTTGGGCGGAAAAGGGCAACGGGGCGTTTTTAAACGGCAGACGACTCGCCGTCAACGAGCGGGACGATTTGACGAGAGCGGTCGGCACGTACATTCGCGGCCGCAACACGGTGACCAAGGAGGAAGAGTGGGCGTTTACCCGTCCGTTCGCGCTGAACACCAAGCGGCTGATGCGCAACATCGCCCCCGCCCTGGACTGGTGTCTCCTGGCAAACGGATGGCTGGACTACATCGTCATGCAGCGCTCCGGCATCATGGATGTGGCCGCCGGCATCCTGATTGCCCAAGAGGCGGGGGCGATCATAACCGATTGGGAAGGGAACCCGTACCGACACGCGTCGTTCAGCGCTGATCATTTCCCATCGCTGGTGGCCAGCAACGGCCGGATTCACGAGCGGATATGCGGTTTGATTGGCGGATAGGCGGCGCTGATCAGCTACTAGGTGCGCAAAAGAAAAAGCTGAACAGGGCGGCGGATTCATGGAGACGATCGGGAATCGGCTGCCGGCCGGTAAAGTGTTGAATGGTTGTGACAAAACGCCGGGTGTGTATAGGCTTCTGCGAGCAAAGCATGCGGTGCCGTTCGCGTTGGGCCATGCATGCCCGGTCTTTTTTTGTTGACGGACGGAGCGAATGACACTATAATTCCTAGTAACTATATAGGAATTATACATCATTGAGAAAGGGGGATTTGCATGACCGATGCGGCCGTGCTGGTCATCGCCCACGGCTCGCCCGACCCTCATTGGATGGAACGGGTGGAAGAAGCGGTCCGTCCCTACCGCCGCCAGATGTTGATTCGAGTCGCCTACTTGGACGGGGTGGAGGGGCGTGGCATTGCCGATGAGGTAGAGCGTCTGGAGCGGGCAGGGGTGGAAACGATCGCCGCCGTGCCGCTGTTTGTCACCGCCGGGAGCACCCACGTCAGCGAAATCAGGGGGATGCTCGGGCTGGAGCCGGATGCCATAACGCCAAACGTCAAACCTGTCGCCACGCGGGCTCGGTTTCTCTGGTGTCAGCCGCTGGAGGACCATCCGCTGGTGGAGCAGATCGTCTGCGAGCGGCTGCAGGCTCTGTCCGTCGATCCTCACCGCGAAGCGCTCCTGCTCGTCGGACACGGCAGCGACCTGCCAGGGTATCGGGAACGCTGGGAGCGCCTTTTGCACCGCTTGACGTTCCGCCTGCAAAACCGCTTTTACTTCTCTGCCGCGGGCTATGCCACGCTGCGGCCGGATACGGTCGCGACCCGCGCCCGGCAGCTTGCATCCTGCGGGGAGCTGGTCGTGCTGCCGCTGTTTGTCAGCCAGGGGTATTTTACCCGCCGTGCTCTGCCGGAGCGGCTGGCAGGGGTGTCCTACCGGTACGACGGCAGCGCGTATCTGCCTCACCCGCTGATTGGCGAATGGATCGTACAGTCGGCAAAGACGGCGTTTTTGTTGGACTATCAAACGCAAAGGAGCGTGATTGGCGATGGCCAAGCAACGTAAATGGAAATGGGCGGATGATCCCAATCTGAACAAAGTGGAGCTGACCAAGCTGGAAAAAGACGGGTTGGACGTGATCGAGACAATTATCAACACCTATTCCAAGCAGGGGTACGACTCCATCGAAGCATCCGATTTCGACCGGTTCAAGTGGGCGGGCGTCTACCAACAACGGCCCAAAGAAGGCTATTTCATGATGCGGGTGCGCATTCCTGGCGGGATTTTGACCAGTGAACAGGCCCGTGTGCTGGCCGGTATCGCCCGCGATTACGGCCGCGATCTCGTAGATGTGACGACGCGGCAGGCCATTCAATTTCACTGGCTGACGGTGGAGTCGCTCGCCGACATCTTCGAACGGTTGGGCGCCGTTGGTCTTTCCTCGTTTGAAGCGTGCGGCGACTGTCCGCGGACGATCATGGGCAACCCGCTCGCCGGCATCGATCCGCATGAAGTGATTGACACGCGTCCGATCGTCAAAGAATTGGAGCAATTCTTTTTGCTCAATCGGGATTTTTCCAACCTGCCGCGCAAGTACAAGATGTCGATCTCGGCCAACGTGTACAATGCGGCTCACGCGCAAATCAACGACCTGGCGTTTACCCCGGCGAAAAAGACGATCGGTGGAGAAGAGGTGATCGGCTTCCACGTCTGGGTCGGCGGCGGCCTGTCGGCCAAACCGTACCTGGCGCAGCAGTTGGACGTCTTCGTCCGCCCGGAAGAGGTGGTCAAGGTGGCGGCCGGCGTCACCACGCTGTTCCGCGACTACGGCTACCGGTACAAACGGACCCATGCCCGGCTCAAGTTCCTGGTCGCCGACTGGGGAGCGGAGCGGTTCAAGGAAGAGCTGCTGAAGCTGACCGGCGAACTGGAGACGAGAGGAGAAGACCTGCTGAAGGGCTGGAACGCCGGTTACTTTTACGGCATTCACGAGCAGCGGCAGAAAGGCTTTTACTACGCCGGGCTGTCGGTGCCCATCGGCCGCATGAACGCGGATGAACTGCTGGAACTGGCCCGGCTGGCGGACGAGTACGGCGACGGAACGATTGGCACCTGCAACACGCAAAACGTGCTGATCCGCAACATTCCGGCGGAAAAAGTGGAGGCGTTCCGGGCTGAGCCGATCGTGGTCAACCGGTTCAAGCTGGAGCCCAACACGTTTGTCGGGTATGCCGTCTCCTGCACGGGGATCGAATACTGCAACCTGGCGATCGTGGAGACCAAGGAACGGATGCGGGCGCTGGCGGAGTACCTGGATGCGACCGTGCCGCTGGATACACCGCTGCGCATCCACATGGTGGGGTGTCCCAACTCGTGCGGCCAGCGGCAGATCGCCGACATCGGTCTGCAAGGGGCATTGGTGAAAACGCCGGAGGGCATGGTTGACGCCTTTGACGTCCACGTCGGCGGCACGCTGGAGGACCCCCGTTTTAACCAAAAGCTGAAGGCGCGCATTACCGCCGACAAACTGGGACCGTTCCTGGCACAGCTCATCACCGCCTACAAGAACGAGCGGCTGGAAGGGGAGCCGTACTGGCGTTACGTGGAACGCGTCGGCATCGAGGCGATTCAGCGGCAGGTGGACGAGATTTTGCAGACAGCGTAAGCGGTGCCGAGGAGGAGACGAGATGGCGGAAGAGCAAGCGGAAACGTTTTTGTACAAATTGGAAGCGGAGCTGGCGGACCGGCTGTTGACGATCGTGGTTGTCGCACAGTCGGACGAACGGGCGTTTAGCGCAGCGGAGAACAACATTCTCCGGCACACGGTGGCGCCGCCGCAGATCAAACAGCTCAGCCTGGTGGAAAAAAAGCCGTTGGGGCGGCAGGGCGTGGGCTATGTGATTGAAACGGCGCAGTTTTGACAGGCAAAGGCGCGGCGGTTGCGGCCCGCCGCGTTTTGAGGGAGCAGTGATCAGCGGCGCGCCTTGCCGCGTCAGACAAGGAACGGGTACAGCTAGGAGGGCGGTTGATGAAAAAGACAGGCAGCGTCATGTTTGTGGGGGCTGGCCCGGGTGATCCCAAGCTGCTCACGATTAAAGGCAAGGAGGCGATCAAACGGGCGGATGTGGTCGTGTACGACCGGCTGGCCAATCCGCTGCTGCTCGCCCACGCCAAACCAGACGTCCGGCTGATCTACGTCGGCAAGGAAGCGGATCGTCACTCGCTTCCCCAGGAGGAAATAAACCGGCTGCTCGTACGGGAAGCGCAGCAGGGCAGCCTGGTCGTCAGGCTGAAAGGCGGCGATCCGAGCATTTTCGGTCGGGTTGGCGAGGAGGCGGAAGTGTGCCGGCAGGCAGGGATTCCGTTTGAGATCGTGCCTGGCATCACTTCGGGCGTGGCAGCTCCGCTGTACGCGGGGATTCCGCTGACGCACCGGGAGTACAACTCGGCAGTAGCGTTTCTCACCGGCCATCAGTGCGAGCAAAACGCGGGCAGGGAGTTGGACTGGGCGGCGCTGGCCGCGATGGAAACGCTGGTGATTTACATGGGCGTTAAAAACTTGCCGCACATCCGGGAGCGCCTGCTGGCGCACGGCAAACCGGCCGATACGCCGGTTGCAATGGTGCGTTGGGGCACGCTCAGCGTGCAGCAGACGCTGGTCGGTCCGCTCTCCACCATCGATCGGCAGGCGGCGGAGGCGAAGTTTCACGCGCCGGCGATCATCGTCATCGGCGAGGTGGTCAGACTGCGCGATACACTCGAGTGGTACGAAACAAAGCCGCTGTTCGGCTTGACGGTGGCCGCGGCCGCCGGCGATCCGGAGCAGGAAGACCGTTTGTTGGCGGAGTTGGAATCGCTGGGGGCCGACGTCCTGCCGGTGGCAGTCGAAGCGCGGGCAGCGGAGGCTGATGCAAACGCGGAACGCCTGACCGATGAGCTTCTGGCATGCCGGTGGCTGGTATTTGCCGACGAGCGGCAGGTGGACTTCTTTTTTCGCACGCTTCGCGAACGGCGGATCGATCTTCGCCGGATCAAGGCTCGGATTGCTGCACGCGGCGAGCGGACTGCCCAGGCGCTCGAAAGCCGGGGGTTGCCGGCAGAGCGGCTGTTTGCCGCAGACGAACCGCTTGCCGCCGTCTCCCAAAACCTGCCGCTCGACCAGGGAGACCGGGGGCTGTGCCTGAGCGGCGGACCGAGCGGGATCGCTGCGTCTGCCGACGGGGTGGTTTGGCGCACGGCTTCCGCAGGCCGGCTGTCATGGGTCGACACCCATCCTGCTGCCCCGCTGCTGCGGGCCCGGCGATTTGACTGGCTGGCTGCGGATGATCCGTACCATCTGGAGGCGCTGGCGCAGTTTGCCGGGGAAGAGTGGCAGAATCAGCCGCTGCTCTGTGTCGGTGAAGAGACGGCTGCCCGTGCCCGTTCCATGGGCTGGAGGCAGGCAGTGTCATGTGAGCGGGGAGCAGCGTGCGTCGTGAGAGCAGTTCGGTCAACGAACAAGGAGGAGGCATATGAACTGGAATTATGAATCGGTGACGGATGCCGAGCTCGTCAAGGTCAACCGGGAGATGGAGGGCAAAGACGCGCTGGACGTGATCAAGTGGGCGTACGGCACGTTCGGCGATGACCTCGTGTACGCCTGCAGCTTTGGCGCGGAAGGCATCGTGCTGCTTGACCTGATCAGCAAGGTGAAGCCGGATGCTTCCGTTTTTTTCCTCGACACCCATCTTCATTTTGCCGAAACGTACGACCTGATCAAACGGGTCCGGGAGCGCTTCCCAACGTTGAAGATCACGATCAAGGAACCGGCGCTTTCCTTGGCCGAACAGGCGGCCGCTTACGGGGAGGCGCTGTGGGAGCGGCAGCCCGACCAGTGCTGTCACCTGCGCAAGGTGGAGCCGTTGGCGTCAGTGCTGGAGGGGGCGGTCGCCTGGTTGTCCGGTCTGCGGCGGGAACAGTCGCCGACGCGGGCCCACGTCCAATACATCAACCGTGACGATCGCTTCCGTTCGCTCAAGGTGTGTCCGCTGATTCACTGGACGTGGGAGGAGGTATGGCTGTATATCCGCACGTTTGACCTGCCGTACAATCCGCTGCACGACCAGGGATACCCGAGCATCGGATGCGCTCCCTGTACGCGCGCGGTTCGGGAAGGCGAGGATGCGCGTGCAGGCCGCTGGGCCAATACGGGCAAGACGGAATGCGGCCTGCACGTCGCGCCCGCTTCGGCAACTCGATCGAATCCAAAGGAGTGAAGAACCATGACAACAAGCCAACCACACGGCGGCACACTGATCAACCGGTTCAATCCGGAAGCAGACCTCACGCTGGCAGTGCGCGAGGTGGAACTGGATGCGTTTGCGCTGGCCGACCTGGAGTTGATAGCCATCGGGGCGTACAGCCCGCTCACCGGCTTTATGGAGCGGGGGGATTATGAATCGGTCGTAGAGCGGATGCGGCTTGCCAACGGGCTGGTGTGGAGCATTCCCGTCACGCTGCCCGTTGCGGAAGAGGATGCGGCCGGACTGAAGGTCGGCGATTCCGTGCGGCTGTCGCACCAAGGAACCGTATACGGCCTCTTGGAAGTGCGCGATATCTACCGTCCGGACAAACAGGTGGAAGCCCGTCAGGTGTACGGCACCGACGAAATCAAACACCCGGGGGTAAAAAAGCTGCTGGAGCGTCCGAATGTGTATCTCGGCGGTCCGATTACACTGGTGAAACGGCCTGACAAAGGCGTGTTCGCCGCTCATACCCTTGACCCGGCCGAGACCAGAAAGCGGTTTGCCGAGCGGGGCTGGAAGACCGTGGTCGGCTTCCAGACGCGCAATCCCGTTCACCGTGCGCACGAGTACATCCAAAAGTCGGCATTGGAAATCGTCGACGGCCTGCTCCTCCATCCGCTGGTCGGCGAGACAAAGGCGGATGACATCCCTGCCGTCGTCCGCATGGAGAGTTACCAGGTGCTGCTGCGCCACTACTATCCGCCTGAACGCGTGCAGCTCGCCGTGTTTCCCGCCGCAATGCGGTACGCTGGACCGCGCGAGGCGATCTTTCACGCGATGGTGCGAAAAAACTACGGCTGCACCCACTTTATCGTCGGCCGGGATCATGCCGGTGTAGGGAATTACTACGGCACGTACGACGCGCAGCGCATCTTTCTGAACTTCACGCCGGAAGAACTGGGCATTACGCCGCTGTTCTTTGAAAACAGCTTCTACTGCCGTGCCTGCGGCAGCATGGCCTCCAGCAAGACCTGCCCGCACGGAGCAGAACATCATGTGGCGTTGTCCGGCACCAAGGTGCGGGAGATGCTCTCCCGCGGAGAAGCGCCGCCGCCGGAGTTCAGCCGTCCGGAAGTCGCCAAGGTCCTGATCGAAGGACTGCAGGCGCTGTCCGTCTGACAGAGGGGAGGAAATGCGATGAGCAAAGCGGGCACCCATGTGGTTTGGCATCCGACGACAGTGACGAAGGCGGACCGCCAACGGCAAAACGGCCACAAAAGCTGTATCCTCTGGTTTACGGGACTGTCCGGCGCGGGCAAATCGACGCTGGCCAACGCCGTGGATCAGCAGCTCCACGAGCGCGGTCTGAAGAGTTACGTGCTGGACGGCGACAACATTCGGCACGGCCTGAATCGCGGGCTGGGGTTCAGCCCGGCTGACCGCAAGGAAAACATCCGGCGGATCGCCGAAGTGGCCAAGCTGTTCGTCGACGCCGGCGTGATCGTGCTGACGGCCTTTATCTCCCCGTTTCGCGAGGACCGCGAGTTGGCGAGGGGACTGGTGGAGCCGGACGAATTTGTGGAGATTTACGTCAAATGTCCGCTGGAGGAGTGCGAACGGCGCGATCCAAAAGGCTTGTACCGGAAGGCGAGAAGCGGAGAAATTGCCGAGTTTACCGGCATCACGTCTCCCTACGAAGAGCCGCTCTCCCCGGAGCTGATCGTGGAAAGCGGCACGCAGTCGGTAGAGGAGTCGGTCCAGATCGTCCTGCGCTATCTGGAAGAGCGGGGGATCATTCCGGCAAGCCGGTAGGCTGATTATAAAATATAATGAAAAAACAGGCATGGCGTTTTCGGCGCCATGCCTGTCATACGTTATCCGCTTACTTTTTCGTCTCCTGTTCCATTGCCTTGAACTGCTCCAGGGCCTGGTGCTCTTCCAGCGCTTTTTCTGCGAACACCCGCAGGAAGCCTTTTTCACGGAATGCGTCGAGCGCTTTTTTGTCTTGTTTCAGTTGGTCGAGCGTTACAGCGGCGTCTTTGGACGGAACGTCATACTTGGTCGCTTTGTTGAAGTTGTAGCTGTACTGATCCGATTCCAGCCCGATGGTCAGCGGCTGTTTCATTTCCGGAACCTGGAAGGTAACGTTCAGCGTGCTCTTTTGACGAACCGGCAGTTTTTCTTCGGTGATGTAGAAGTCCATGTTCAACGTCACGCCATGGAAGCCATTTTGTTTAGCCTTTTCCAGAAGTTGTTCCGGTGTCTGCTTTTTGCCCTCGGTATCCAGCCATTGCTTGGCTTTTGCCAGACCGGCGGTTACCATCGCTTCGGCGACTGCGCGTTTTTCCGCTTCGCTGGTTTTCTTTTCCGGGTTGAGCAGTTCTTCATTCAGGCTGTTGGAGAGCACCATCATTTCGATGGCGAACTTTTTGACCTCCTGGTTGGTTACCGCGTCGTTGGCGGTGTAGAAGAACATGTTGATCAGTTCTTTGGCGTCAAGATTCACGGCTACGTGGGTTGCCTTTACCTTTTCGCCGTTGGGCAGCTGCACGGTTTCGGTGCCCAGGTTTTTCGCATTGGACAGCTTGTAGCCGTATGTAGCGAAGTACTTCTTCATGAAGTCAATCGCCAGTTTGTTCATCTTGTCCTGATACTCTTTGATTTTGGCGGCATCCACTTTGACGTTTTCGCCAAGAGCAGCCGCGTTGATCACGTTGGTGTCAAACAGCAGGTACTTTTGATCCAGCGGCGTTTTTGCAAACAACTTGCCGTCGTTGATCACCACTTCCAGCGCGGCTTTTTTGTCGCCGGTCCAGAACTGTTTTTCGCGAAGCAGTTTGTCGTCGTTCACTTCCACATTGAACTTCATGTTTTTCGTGTCAAGCACTGTGCCTTTCACGGTTACGCCTGCTTGTACAGCGGCCAGGATTGCAGCAGATTCCTTGTCCTGCTGCTGTTTTCCAAGGGCGGCCGGCAGCTTGTCAATGTCGCCGGTCAATTTGATTGTTCCTTCAAAGTCGTAGTTATGTTTCTCCAGCGATGCCACCATGGCGTCACGCACGAGCGATGCTTCACCGGCGCAGCCGGTCAGCAGCAGCATCAGGGCGAGAAGCAGGGCACTGCCCTTTTTCCACATGTTTCTCATCCTCCCTTAGATTGTCTTTTCATTCCCAATATCTACTACGTTTTATGAAAAAAAAGGTTGCGGAATTTTAGAAAAAAACATTGGGCGTAAAAACCAGCGGATGATTCATGCTAATATGAAAGAGAAAATCACTCGATACAAAAGGTAGGTAATGAAAGAAAGGAACGTTGCAACATGTGGTCGTGGCTGCAAAAGATGATCCGATATGTGCTGGGAGAAGAAGAGCAGGAGCGAGAGCTGGAGCGTGAAACCGTCCGTTATCGCCCGCCTGCCGGACCAGCCGCCGGTCAACTCCGGGCAAAGACAAAGAACATTTACCCGAAACAGCGGGGCGACGAGCAGGAACCGGAGTTTCCGAGAAGGGAGAGGCAACGCCATTTTCGCTTTCCCGTGATCTCGGACGAGGAGCTTCACCGGCCGAAGAAGAGAGAGCCGGTGGAGATGGACAAGCCCGGGCGGGGTGACAGTGTGTACTCAGGGCCTGATCTGGTCTTTCGCAGCGGCTCATCCGCCCGCAGCATCGCCGACGGTATGAAGGCCGGCGAACAAGTGAAGCCGGAAGTGATTCAAGAGAAGCGGGGGGCTGAGCATACCCCGCGCAAAATAGATCGCGTTAAAACAGAAACGGTCCGACGTGAGGAGAGAAAAGCCGAGCCGTTGCGCCCGGCGGGGGCTGCTGCGGAAAAACGTACATATAAGCCGTCGGAGTTCATCTCCCCGGTATACGGAAAAATGACGCCGTCCACGCGGGAGACGGAGCACCGGATTCACACGACGTCCGGGATCTTCTACGCCGGAGCGGACAACAAGCGGGAATTTGTAAACACGGAGGAGGCTGCGGACCGTCCCGAGTTGACGGCTAAAGCGGAGACAGACGCTGTTTCGGCGGAACTGCAGCCGAATGAACCGGCGGCAGAGACGGCTGCAACGCTCCCGTGGACCAAACAGGAAGTGCCCGCAGCAAAGAACGGTACGGATGCGGGGGAAGCTGCTGAAGCACGGGACGTTTCGGAGGTACAAGCAGAATCGGCGGCCTCCGATGAGCTGACAACACGTGATGTGGTGTTCAATAACACGGCAGCAGCCGAGGCTGTGACGAATGCGGAGACGGTGTCCGAGACGGCGCATGAGATGGAACCGGGGCCGGAGACAAAGATGGTGCCGGAGACAGACGCGGTACTTGAGACAGAGTTGGTGGCAGAGACAGAAACGTTGCCTGAAACAGAGTCGGTGCTGGAAACAGAGACGGTGCTGGAAACAGAGACGGTGCTGGAAACAGAGACGGTGCTGGAAACAGAGACGGTGCTGGAAACAGAGACGACGCCGTCGGAAAAATCAGAGGCGCCGATGGATGTCGCGTGCGAATCGCCGGCAGTGCCCGTCCAATCAGCGGACGAAGATGCAGACGAGGTGCCGACAGAACCGGGAAAAACGCAGGCGCCAGCGCTGTCGGACGAATCGGCGGCCAAGCCGCTCTCCCCTGCATGGGAGGCGTCCGCTCCCGAATCGACTGCTTGCGACCTTGCGGAACAGCCTCAAGCCGCCGAGTTGGAAGCTGCTGCAGGATGGGCAGTCCGGGAACAGGAGATGAGCGCAAAAGAAATCGCCGCCTCTGCCGCCGTGCAGGAAAGGGCATCGTCGGCTGCAGGAACTGCGGAACCGTCTTACGAGCTGCCTTCGCTCGATCTGCTCGACCCCTGCCCGCCGATGAGCGAAGACGACGACGAGCACACGCAGATTCAAAAAATGCTTTTGGAGGAGACGCTGGCCAACTTCAACGTCAACGCCCAGGTGGTGGGCATCGTCAAGGGGCCGTCCGTCACGCGTTTTGAACTGCAGCCGGCGCCTGGGGTCAAGGTGAACAAAATCACCAGCCTCATTGACGACATCAAACTGAACCTGGCGGCCAAGGACATCCGCATCGAGGCGCCGATCCCCGGCCGCAACGCCGTCGGGATCGAGGTCCCCAACCTGACCAGTCAGCCGGTCCTGATCAGCCGGATCATCGGCTCGGTGAAATTCCGCGAGCATCCGTCACCGCTGGCCGTGGCGCTCGGCATGGACATTGGCGGGGAGCCGATCGTCGCTGACATCAAGAAGATGCCGCACGGACTGATCGCGGGTGCCACCGGCTCGGGGAAAAGCGTCTGCATCAACTCGATCATCGTCAGCCTCTTGTACAAGGCGACGCCGGAACAAGTGCGGCTGCTGTTGATCGACCCGAAAATGGTGGAACTGGCTCCGTACAACCATCTGCCCCATCTGGTGACGCCAGTGGTGACAGACGCCAAGCAGGCGACAGCCGCCCTGAAGTGGGCGGTGGAGGAGATGGAAAAACGCTATGCGCTCTTCGTCGACGCGGGTGCGCGTGACATCGAACGCTATAATCAGACCGTCGACCAGCCGCTGCCGTACATCGTAATCGTGATCGATGAATTGGCCGACCTGATGATGGTCTCGCCGCAGGATGTGGAGGAATGCATTATTCGCATTGCGCAAAAGGCGCGGGCTTGCGGCATTCACCTGCTGCTGGCCACGCAGCGGCCGTCCGTGGACGTGATCACGGGCAACATCAAAGCCAACGTGCCCACCCGTCTCGCCTTTGCCGTTTTTTCACAGGTGGATTCCCGCACCATCCTCGACCAGTCGGGCGCGGAGCGGCTGCTGGGACGGGGCGACATGCTCTTTTTGGAGAGCGGGGTCACTCCTGTTCGCCTGCAGGGGAACTACGTCTCGGACGACGAAATCGAGCGGATCACGCGCGCGATCAAACAGCAGCGAAAGCCGTCTTACCTGTTTAGCAAAGAGGAACTGGAGCAGCAGGTCCAGTCGTACGACATGGGCGACGATCCGCTGTACCACGAGGCGCTGCTCTTTGTCGCGGAACAGGGACAGGCTTCCGCCTCTGCCCTGCAGCGCCGCTTCCGCATCGGGTACAACCGGGCGGCCCGCCTGATCGAGATGATGGAGGCGGACGGCTACGTCGCCGGTCAGAACGGCGGCAAGCCCCGCGCCGTGCTGATCACCCGCGAGGACGCGGAGGCGCTGGCAGAAGGATCGTCACTGTTCTAGCATATCAGGAATGTTGCAAAGGTCTTGCCGATTGGGCAAGGCCTCAGCGTGTAGACAATGTTCGCGGCGCATGGGAGATCGGGCCCGCTCGCTCGCTTGACGCCCAGCACAGAAGCGGATGAAGTCCGCTCCAAAACGCGACGCAGGCAGGGGACAAACATCTGGGTGTTTCGATGAAGTGAGACTTGTGTCCCCTGTTGGTCCCCGCGTCATCGTTTTTCCGCTGAGCCGGTCGTCAAAGGAGCTCGCTTGGCCCATCTCTCCATGCGATGTACGTTGTCTACAGTTTCGGTTGATGAATGGTCAGGCCTTTCGGCCTGGAAATCATTTTCTTATGGACGCTTATACAATGAACCGTTTGTCTTCAGTCTGAGGTCTTGCCGATTGAGCAAGGCCTTTTTTACGCTTGCGGGGACAGCCAGGTCGTGAGTGTGCACAAACAGACAGACAGATCTTGCTGAAACACCCATTGTCGTTTTATTCTGAAAAATATTACGAAAAGAAACGGAGGTACGCACATGGACCCGCTGAAAAAGAAGTACCAACCGATTGACGAACAGATTGTCCTGTTCAATGACGAGTATTACCTGAGTGTGCAAAGGCTTGACGTGTCGGAATTGGACGCGAACGCGAGAGAGTCGCTGTTCAACCATCTGTTTGCATTTGACAGCAGTGATATCGAACTGGAGATTGACATTTCCGAGGAGCAGCGGGGGGTCTGGTACCTGCAGCTGCTCGTTCCGCACGTGTTGACGCTGCCGGATGCGGCGCGTAAACGGCTGGAGAGAGGGGCAAAACAGCTTGCCAGCTATCTGATGCAGCAGCCGCATCGTCCGGCGTCCAGCGGGGTGGGCGGAGACGATCTGCTTTGGTATGTGCGGCGCTACAACCCCGATGTGGAGGTAATCGCTTGACGGTTGTCCGGGGAAATTCACGGGGATTTCGCGGGCTGCCGTGAAGGAGAGAGGGGGAGCGAGCTGGCCCGGTTAATTTGCAGCCGAGTTTGTGCTATCATACGTGGTAGACAAACTTGTACGAAAGGCGGGCTGCTTGTGAAGCTCAAAGAGATTTGGGATTGGATTAGTTCCATCGTCTTCGCGGCATTGCTGGCGCTGGTTCTGGGCGTCTTCGTTTTCCAACCGTTCAAGGTGGAAGGCCACTCCATGGACCCGACGCTGCATGATCAGCAGAGGATCTACGTGTCCAAACTCTCCCACACCTTTTCGTACCTGCCAGATTACGGCGACATCGTCGTGATCGACAGCCGTGTAAACCGAGAGCGCACAATCCGGGATGACCTGATGAACCATCCGTTGATTCACCTGATGCTGGGCAATCAAAAGGAAGATTTCATGTACGTCAAGCGCGTAATCGGCAAACCGGGCGACGTCCTGGAATTTAAGAATCACCAGGTGTACCGCAACGGCAAGCCGCTGGACGAACCGTACATCAAGGAGACAGCCCAGTACGACGGCTTGGAAAAAGTCGTCGTGCCCGACAACCACATCTTCGTGATGGGGGACAACCGCAACAACAGCCGGGACAGTCGGGACATCGGCTTTATTCCGCTCGACCACGTGATTGGCACCAAATTGGAATGGCCGTTCTGAAGGCGGATTTGAAGGCGGATTGACAAGCGGCCGCACTGCTGCATTCGATGGTCATGGAGAAGCGAACGACGAAAACGGAAGCGGCCCCAGATAGGGGACTTGCTTCCGTTTCGTGTTTTTCAGCCGCACGTGTGCGGTAAACGCCGCCGCATGAGCACGAGTGGCGGGCGCGATCACATAATCCTATCAAGATTGGAGGATTTTATTGTGAAACAGCTGAAGAAAGTTTTCACAATGGCCATTCTGTCCCTGTTTGTAATCACGGGTTGCACGCCGGATCATCGTGATGCTTCTTTGCACATTACCAGCAGGGAAGGAGAAACCGTGACAGCAATAACAAACGTAGACGATGCCGTAAAGGCTTCTGACCATGTCGTGATTGGCGAAGTAGTGGATGAAGCGAAATTCAGCAGCACCAACACCTACCGATACACTGTCGCTGTGAAAACGGAATTGAAAGGGAATGTAAACGCGAAGTCAATTGATGTGTATGAAGCGAAAGATGCGTTGAAAAAAGGGAAAGAGTATTTGTTGTTTCTGGAATACTGGGAACATGAGCTGTATCCCCGGCCTGTCTATACGCCGATCGGAGAGGAGACGATCATTGAAATCGACAAGAATCAATTACGTGGCAATGAAAACATTGTGATGAACAGAAAGAAAGACGACATGGTGACCTACATTCAAAATTCTCCGGAGGCAAAGCGGCTGACGAAAAAGAACGTTCACATCGTAGAGAAGGCGAGCAGTACGGAAGAATTGATAGATCAGTCCGATTTTGTGCTTCATGTCATGCCTGTGGAAATCGTGCATGAAAACGAGTATGTAAAGACCGTTACGGCAGACATTTTGCAAGCGTACAAAGGAGAGCTCGACCAGGACAGTGCCATCATCAATTTGCCGGCTGATGTGGAGGTAGGCAAGGAATACCTGGTGTTCTTGAAGGGAGAAAAGGATTTCCGGCTGACGACTAGACAGGGAAGTGTCATCTCCAAAGACCATGAATCACAATGGAACGTTGTATTGAACAGCATCAACAAATAGATATTGAAAAGACCACCTTGACGTCAGGTGGTCTTTTTTGCTGCACGGACGAGGATGGTGCTGCCCAATGCAGCGAACGATTTTTTATGAGGTTGCGCGGGCGGCCGCGGCGGACAGCTTGAGCTGTCTGCGCTGATAAAGGTTGTTGGCGATCAGCGCCGCGATGATCAGGAGCGTTCCCCCCACATCAAACAGGGTGAGGCGGTACCCCTGCATCACGGAGATGACAAAGGTGGTGACGGGCACGAAGTTGATAAACAGGATGCCGTTGATTGGCGTCAACAGCTTCACGCCCGCATTCCAACTGACCAGTGCCAGCACGCCGGCGACCAGGATCATGAAGCCAAGCTCGGGGCCGGCCGACCAGATCGACGGCAGCGCAGGGACGGACAACATGCCGAAAGCAGACAGCACGAGAACGATTGCAAGCGAAGTGGCGGTGCCCAGCACGCAGCTCAGTGTGGAGTAGCGGAGTACGGACCACTCGGCGAAAACATTGCCGCCAATCGTGTAGATGACCCAGCCCAGGACGCCGACAAAAATCACGAGAACCGGAAACAGCCGGTCGGTTCCCAGGAGAAATGCGTGCAAATCCCCTTTGGTAATCACCAGAAAGCAGCCGACCAGGGCCACCGCGATGCAGCCGACAGTAAACGGCGCCGGCTGCTTCCGGCTCCAGATCCACAGCACCAGCACCGAAATCATCGGCATCAGCGCTTCCATCACCGAAGCGAGAATCACGCCCGACGTGCCCAATTGGTTTTGGCCCCAAAAGATTAACAGGTTGTAGACGGTAAACGCCATCGTGCCGAAAAACCAGAGCGATGCGCCGCGGCCGTCAAAGCGAAGCGCCCGCCCGCCTTCCTTCAGCCACAAGAGGACCAACAGGATGACGGAGACGGCGGAGTAGCGGATGACGGAAAAGAAAAACGGATCGAGATGAGCAAACGCGCTTTCGGCCACGGGAAACATTGCTCCCCATGCGACGCTCGCGATCAGGCACAAAAATGCCCCTTTGAGAATGTGGTTGGTATTCATGTTGCTGTGATTGCCTGCCTTTCCATTGCTTTGACTCATTCACGATCTCCATCATATTCCGGAATTTTTATCATGTAAAACGATTGAAAATGATTGTACTCATCATTATGATTGATACCAGAGTGGAAGAGAGAGGAAGGGGGAGGAGCGGCGTGGAACTGAGTGATCTGCGCATTTTTCAAACCGTCGCTCAACACGGCAGCGTCAGCCGGGCGGCCCGGGCGCTTAATTACGTGCAGTCCAACGTGACGGCGCGCATTCAGCATATGGAGCGAAAGCTGGGAACGCCCTTGTTTTATCGGCATTCGCGAGGGGTGACGCTGAATCCCGAGGGCAGAAAGCTGCTTTCTTACGCGCAGAAGATTTTGGCGATGATGGACGAGATGGAAAAGGCGTTTCAGGACGAGGAGAATCCGTCCGGCCCGCTGTTGATCGGCTCTGTCGAGACGGTCTCCGGCTTGCCGGCGATCCTGTCTGTCTACTGCGGGCGGTATCCGCGCGTCGATCTGTCGCTGGTAACCGGGGTGACGGAACACCTGGTGAACGATGTGCTGGCCTATGAGCTGGACGGCGCGTTTGTCAGCGGACCGATCGAGCATCCGGAGATTGCCCAGGAGCTGTTGACGGAAGAAGAGCTGGTCCTGATCGCGAGCGGCGACGGTGCTTCCCATACACTTGACGAATGCAAATCCAGACCGCTGCTCGTGTTTCGCTCCGGCTGCGGCTATCGGGCCCGGCTGGTGCAGTGGCTCGCGGCGGAAGGGATTACACCGTCGCGGATCATGGAGTTTGGCACGCTGGAGACGATTTTGGCCATGGCCGCCTCCGGATTGGGGGTCTCGCTCGTGCCTAGGGCAGCTGTTGCTCACCTGGAGGAGGCGGGACGCATCCGCTGTCATTCCATTCCGCACGAGTTTGGCCGCGTCTCCACGGTGTTCATTCGCCGACGCGACGCGATTTTGTCCAGTTCGATGCGGAAACTGCTTGAGACCATTCGCCAGTTTCGTGACGAAGGGGGCACGGGTACGTCCCAGCCGGAAGCAGCTGCCCGCAGCTGACTGGACGAAACGAACATGGAAGCCCTGAAGAAATAAATAGAAAAACGGCCGGTGGGGGGAATGAAGGGATGAAAGCGATCGTGGTCACGCAGTTTGGCGGACCGGAAACGATGATCTACACGGACGTGGAATTGCCGGAGATCCATTCTGGACAAGTATTAATTCGTGTCGAAAAAACCAGCGTAAATTTTGCTGATATTAAATCGAGGTACGGGAAAAAGGGGACAGGCACGCTCCCGTTCATTCCCGGCCTGGATGCGGTCGGAATTGTCGAGCGGGTGGGGGCCGACGTAAAGCGCGTCAAGGTGGGCCAGCGCGTGATTGCGTTTCCGCAGCACGGATCGTACGCGGAGTATGCGGTCGCGGACGAACAGCTCACCTTTGCACTCCCCGACGAGGTGGATGTGGATACGGCAGCGGCCTGTCCGGTCGTTTCCTTCACATCCTACAAACTGCTCGCCGATGTGGCCAGACTGGAACCGGGCGAAACGGTCCTGATCCATGCCGCGGCAGGCGGCATTGGCACGACGGCGATCCAGTTGGCCAAAATTCTGGGCGCTGGCCTCGTCATCGGGACGGTCGGCAGCGAGGCAAAAGCGGCGGCCGCTCTGGAAGCCGGTGCGGATCACGTCATCTGCTACGAGCGGGAAGACTTTGCGGAAAAGGTAAACCAGCTCACAAACGGGGAAGGGGCCAATGTCATCCTGGATTCGATTTCCGGATGGGTCTCGGAAAAAAGCATGACCTGCCTCGCTCCGTACGGCAGGCTGGTTCACTTCGGAAATGCAGGCGGGGCCGTCGGGACGTTTGCGACAAAAGACTTGCACGCAAGCTGCCGCTCCGTGCTCGGATTCAGCTTCGGCACGACCCGGAAAATGCGTCCCCATCTCTTGCATGATACGGCGGAGCAGGTGTTTCGCCTTCTGGCCGACGGGCGTCTGCGCATCAGGATCGGGAGGCGGTTTCCGCTGGAAGAAGCGGCCAAAGCCCACGAGTGGGTGGAGAGCAGACAAAGCACAGGGAAAGTATTGCTGGAAGTCAGGGGATAGCCATGACAGCCTGTCCCAGACCGGCAGACTCCGATACCCGCTTCGCGTGATGAGCAGCGTGATGTGCGGGGGATTTCGCGTCCCATGTCCCACGTGTCATTGACGCAAACGTTGGACGATTTTGTGTGGTAGTCGAAAGCAGCATGGAAAAGTTGAGCTGGAGGTGTACAGGATGGATAACAAGACGATCTTTAAGGACGTGGTGACCGCCGAGGCGGAGCTGCGTGAACTGTTGGGCGAGCCGAGGGAACTGGTACGGCGCAAGGCGATTGACCGCCTGGACGGGCACTGCCGTGCGTTTATTGCCAAATCGCCGTTTCTCGTGCTGGCCACGGCAGACGCCGCCGGAAACTGCGACGCCTCGCCGCGCGGGGACGGGCCGGGCTTTGTGCACGTGCTGGATGACTTTCACCTGGTCATTCCCGAACGACCCGGCAACCGGCGGATGGACTCGATGCGCAACATCCTGTCCAATCCCCGGGTAGGGGTGATCTTTCTCATCCCGGGTCTGGAAGAGACGCTGCGCGTCAACGGCCGGGCCTGCGTCATCCGGGACGCCGACATTCTGAGCCGGATGGCGGTAAACGGCAAAGTGCCGGCCGTTGGCATCGGGGTGCGGGTGGAGGAGTGCTTCGTCCACTGTGCCAAGGCGTTCAAGCGCTCTGGCCTCTGGCAGCCGGAAGCGTGGCTGGACAGGGAGCAGCTGCCGGCCATGGCCCAGGTGCTGGCCGACCACATTAACATGAACGCCCCAGGGATTACTACCGGCAAGCAAGTGGAGGAAGCGCTGCAGGAGAGCTATACAAAGCGGTTGTACTGATGAAAGGGAAGGCATCCGGTGAGGTCGCCCATCTCCGGATAAAGCGGGTTCCAAACAGTTACCGCCTTTTTTTGGAAGTATGGTTGTGTTACACTATATACGCTTATACATATTGGAAAAGACGGGAGGAGATCCAAATGGCAACGCATATCGGAGACAGCACTGTATTGAACAACGGAGTCAGCATGCCGTGGCTGGGTCTGGGCGTCTACAAGGCAAAAGAAGGGGAAGAAGTGCAGCGGGCGGTTCGCACCGCCATCGAAGTGGGCTACCGCAGCATTGACACGGCGGCCATCTACGAAAACGAGACCGGCGTCGGCACAGCGATCAAGGACAGTGGCATCGCCCGCGATCAGCTGTTCATCACGACTAAGGTGTGGAATGCTGATCAGGGGTACGAGACGACATTGAAGGCGTTTAACGAGAGCATGAAAAAGCTCCGCCTGGAATACCTCGATCTCTATCTGGTGCACTGGCCGGTCAAGGAAAAGTATTTGGAGACGTGGAAGGCGTTGGAGAAGCTCTATCGTGAAGGATACGTGCGGGCGATCGGCGTAAGCAACTTCCAGGTGCACCATCTGGAGGAGCTGCGCAAGGTGAGCGAGATCGTGCCGGCCGTAAACCAGGTGGAGTGCCATCCGCTTCTGACCCAGCGGGAACTGCGCGCATACTGCAAGGAAAACGGCATCCAGCTGGAAGCGTGGAGCCCGTTGATGAAAGGCAATCTGGACCTGCCGCTGCTGACAGAACTGAGTGAGAAGTACAGCAAGACGCCCGCACAGGTCGTCCTGCGCTGGCATTTGCAAAACGGCGTGGTTATCATCCCGAAATCGGTCACGCCGGAGCGCATCCGTCAAAACGCGGACGTATTCGATTTTACGCTGAGCAGCGAAGACATGGAGCGGATCAGCGCGCTGAACCAAAACAAGCGGTTCGGTCCCGACCCCGACAATTTCGATTTCTAACAAGCGCCAGACATTCCCGTACCGATGGACATACACAGGCAGCCGCTTTCAAGGCGGCTGCCTCAGCGTGTAGACAAAGTTCGCGGCGCATGGGAGATCGGGCCCGCTCGCTCGCTTGACGTCCAGCACAGAAGCGGATGAAGTCCGCTCCAAAACGAGACGCGGGCAGGGGACAAACATCTGGGTGTTTCGATGAAGTGAGACTTGTGTCCCCTGTTGGTCCCCGCGTCTTCGTTTTTCCGCTGAGTCGGTCGTCAAAGGAGCTCGCTTGGCCCATCCCTCCATGCGATGCACATTGTCTTCCGCTTCGGTTGATGAATGGGCAGGCCTTCCGGCCTGGAAATCATTTTCTTATGGACACTTATTCAATGAACCGTTTGTCTTCAGTCTGAGGCAGCCGCTTTCAAGGCGGCTGCCTTTTGCTGTTGGGGGCAGTATGGCGGGTCCCCTGCAGGAACGATGCGGCCGTCCATCGTTTTACTACCTGGAACGGCGCTTTTTTTCGCTTTACGTGTGTCCGCCTTTTTTCTATACTGAAGAGTAGAACCATATTTCATCTAGTGAAACGATCGGTGACATTCCAACATGAAAGCGGGTGAGAACAGATGGAAGAGGCAAAAACGAACGTGCGGGCGGTGGAGCGTGCGCTGGACATCCTGCTCTGTTTCACGGATTCGACTGATCTGGGCCTCAGCGAGATCGCGAGCCGCCTTTCCCTGCATAAAAGTACGGTGCATCGGCTGCTGGCGACCCTGGAAAACAAAGGCTTCCTGATCCGCGACGCACAGACGGAGAAATACCGGCTCGGCTTTCGGATCTGGGAGCTTTCGGCCAATTTGACCCATTCGGATGACCCTGCCACCGTTCTGCTTCCGGAGATGGAGCGTTTGCGCGACCTGGTGGGCGAGACCATCAGTCTGTACGTGCGGGACGGCAACGAGCGGATTCGCATCCAGGCGGTGCAGAGCAACCAGCCGATCCGCCGGGTGGCTCCCATTGGAGCACGCATGCCGCTTTTCGTGGGCGCGTCCAGCAAGGTGCTGGTGGCGTACGCCGAGCCGGAGGTGCTCCAGGCTGTGCTGAACGATCCCAACTGGCCGGACTCGATCGATCGGGAGGCGTACCTGGAGCAATTGGAGCAGATTCGGGCGCAGGGGTTTGCCACCAGCGTGGAGGAACGGGAATTGGGGGCCGCCGCCGTAGCTGCCCCGATATTTAACCGCAACGGCAAATTGGTGGCAGCCATTGCCGCGTCCGGGCCATCCAACCGGTTGACGCCGGAAAAAATGCGCGAATTTGCCCGTCCGATCATGGAGGCTGCGTACCGGATGGGCAAAATGATGAAATAGCACACGACGAAAGCGATTATGTTCAAAACGAAGCTGCGCGCTGTCGGGTACGTCCGGCAGCTTTTTTGTTGCCGAAAAAACAGGCGTCTGTAGGCAAACAGACGCCTGTTTTTTATATGGGATGGTTTTTTCTAAAAAAACAGGCAAGTATTCGCTTGCCTGTCAAACTGTACTTTTAATCATTGAGTTCTGCCTGGAAACCGTTTCCGGTCGGAAAGACCTGCACATTGATAAACCGAAGGTGGAGAAAACGTACATGGAGTGATGGGCCAAGCGAGCTCCTTTGACTACCTGCTCAGCAGAAAAACGAACGAAAGACGCGGGGAAAAACAGGGGGCACAAGTCTCACTTCGTCGAACTACCCAGATGTTTCCCCTTGCCCGCGTCGCGTTTTGAAGCGGACCCTGCCAGCTTCTTTGCTGGTCGTCACGAGAGCGAGCGGGTCAGATCACCCATGTACGGACTTTGACTACAAGCTGAAGGCACTTCATGAAGAAGTGCCTAGAAAGAATTACTTTAGTGAATCAATTGCATCCAATAGATCTGCCTCGTTTATTGAAGGAAGAGCATCGTCCTCTGTGATATTTTCAAATTCAGTGTTATTTGATTTCCAGGAGGCCAACCTACTGGATTTTTCCGCTTTAAATAGCTGATTTGGCGTGTTGGGTATAAGAATTAATTTATTTAGATTATCGTCGAATTGTCCGTTAAGAAATAAGAGGTATTCTCCTTCGTGGAGGGATTGATATTTAGGTGCAACAATATTCGCCATATCTTTACCATCCTTGCTTTCTACACCGACGAGGCGGTACATCTCGACAGTTTCCCCTTCTTTAATCTCTTGATCGGTGAGGTTGTTATACAACTTGATAACCTGAACATCATAAACATGAAAAACGATTTCACCTACAACTTCTTTTCGATATTCTTTGGGTACTTTACCCTTTATGATTACTTTAGCATCTTTCACAATATCGTCTATCGATGAGAATGTTTTAGCCAATGCAACACTATGATTGCTTGCACTGTTCAGTTCTTTATAGGCTAATCCCGCTCCAACACCTGCAACCATTGCGGCTACAGTCACAGTCGTTATCATTTTTTTCACTGATAACACATCCTTTCAAATTATCGACCGTAGAGTTCGCGAATATTTTTCTTGTCGTAACTTGTTGGTCCGTCTATATCCCAGTCAAATACGTCTGCATAGTCCATAATAGAATCAATTTTTCTACTATCTATATGTGCAAGCCCAAGAACATGACCAAATTCATGGGTAATCATGTTAATAGTGTCATCCTCGTCCAGTTTGTCACATAAATATCGTACAATAACAACATCGGCTGATGCATATGGAGAACGGTTCTCTCTTCCTCTGTCATCATAGGGGATTGCGTAACCATAAGTGCCACTCCAGCCAAGATAATTATCTTCTGCTCTAGGTAGATGTTTTACTGCAACATAACCAGTTTCATCCGAATCAGCAGGTGAAAGATCAAAACTACTACTAATTCCATTCCATTTATCAACAGCAGTCCAAAGAACGCGAGAGTACTTTTTCTCTAAATTAATGTTTTCATAAATAATGTTTGAGATCTCCCACTTCCCCCCTAGGAAGTTTGCAAATGCACTAGTAGTAAAGAAAGAGAGTGAAGCAACAATCGTAAATAGACCAGCTGCAACTTTAACCCTTTTGCGCGACATAGAGTTTCCTCCTTCTAAAAATTTACATCAATTCAAATACACACCTAAAAACCAATAATTGTAAACAGAGGTATTTTGTTAAATGAATGTGATTAAGAACACTAGAACCTATGTGATGACGGATTTTTCAAAAGCTGGCGAAAGAGCTGAACTCTCCGGATGTGAAAAAATTTACCGAGAATAAGAATAACGGAGGGTTGTGCCGGCTTTCTAATGCCGTCCCTCAGCTGACGTACGAATCCGCTGATTTGGTCGTTTTTTGTTTTGCCCCGTCCAGCTGTGCACAAAAAAAGGCACTCCATCATGAAGAAGTGCCTGGGGCTGAAGACAATGTGCCTTTTTATCAAGAAGGTTCCAAAGCAACCGATCTACCATCGTTTCCAGGCTGTCAACGCCGACTTTATTTTGACCCACCATCGCCGGTTTAGAATTGACCCACCCGGCGATTTTTTGTTGGTTAGGTGGTAGAGGGGGAGCCGTAGGCTCCAGTCCTCATCTTCTCACGAAGTCGGT
>Ga0207866_1001090_pt1 | contig 29430 bp, 33 predicted proteins | sample HigsolmetaAR203D_FD_184835 | JGI IMG/M metagenome (GOLD analysis project Ga0207866, IMG submission 184835) | Ionic liquid and high solid enriched microbial communities from the Joint BioEnergy Institute, USA - AR20-3-D (SPAdes) (version 2) ...
TTATGCTAAGATGGGAGTAGCTCATGAATGGATCCTCCTGTACGAATGGGTGTTGTGGTGACTTCCATTTTACACGAATCCATCCATGGGCTCCTTTATTTTTATCTGTCGCACTTCATATTACAATCTGTCATATGAAAAATGATTGCCGCGGCATGACAACATGGGTGACGGGTACTTGCTACCATCGATCAAACAGGGAGAGTGTGTCTGGATGAAGAAGACGGGCAAGAAATCTCTCGTCGCCCTCCTGTCGGCGCTGCTGGCCGTCAGCGTCATGCTGAATGTGGCGAGCGCCGCGAGCCTGGTCGAAATTACGGCCTATCTGAACAATGAAATCAAAATCATGCTGAACGGCAAGTTGTTCGAGCCGAACCTGGCCGACGGTACGAAGATCGTGCCGATCACGTATCAGGGTACGACCTATCTGCCGCTGCGGGCGATCTCCGAGGCCGTCGGTCTGGAGACAACCTGGGACGGGGCACGAAGACGGTGTATCTGGGGAGCAGAAGCGGACAGCCGACCGGCAATCAGGAGCAGGCCATCCGCGTCACGCCGGAATTCACGCGGGGCGGCGAGACGCTCTACCGGACAGCCAGCCGCACGCCCGAATATCTGAACCGGGCGCCGGGCCGGACGTTCGAATACGGCTACGCCGGCGACCCCGACTACTATGCCGGCATCAGCCTCTACGTGCCGTTGAACTACGAGTACAAAAACACGCTCCAAATTTGGGCGCAGGGGAGCCTGACGATCATCGGGGAGCCGGTGCTCGTCAAGTAAAGTCCAAGTAAAGTCCGCGGACATGCGCCAGCCGTTTGCCGGAAAATGCCGACCAAAGCGTCGGCATTTTTTTCGGCATCCCCCCCTTTACGAAATTTGTTGTACGTGCTATATTGATTTCGAACCGAATAAGAAAGCCTTTTCATTGAATATAAGAAAAGTTACCCTTTTCTTATTGGCCTCAATGGAAACCTGATGAGTTTGGACCTTGGGATCCGTGCGTCCATGTGACGCCGAGTCCGCATGGCATCCCGGTCCGGACGAGTCAGGTTTTTCTATTTTCTCGGGAGTGTGGCTTCCATGAGCAAACTGAAAACTGTTGAGGAAGTGCTTCCGCTCATCCGGTCCGGAAGCACGCTGATGGTGGGCGGATTCGGTCTGGTCGGCGCTCCGTTGACCCTGATCAAAGGGCTGGAGGAGCATGACGTCCGCGATCTCACCATCATCAGCAACAACATCGGCGAACCGGGAAAAGGCCTCGGCAAGCTGCTTCGCGACGGGAAGATCAAGAAGGCGATCGGCTCGTATTTCACCAGCAATCCCGAAGTCGGCGAACTCTACAACCAGAGCCGGCTGGAAGTGGAGCTGGTTCCGCAGGGAACGCTGGCGGAGCGGATCCGCGCCGGCGGCGCCGGGCTGGGCGGGTTCTACACCCGGACGAGCGTCGGCACCCTGCTGGAGAAGGGGAAGGAAAAGCGGGAGCTGAACGGAGCCGTCTATGTGCTCGAGTACCCGCTCAAAGCCGATGTGGCGCTGATCCGGGCGCACAAGGCGGATGAGCTCGGCAACCTGGTTTACTACAAGACGGCGCGCAATTTCAATCCGATCATGGCCGGCGCGGCCGATCTCGTAATCGCCGAAGTGGACGAGATCGTGCCGGCGGGATCGCTCGATCCGGAAAGCGTCGTGACGCCTCACTTGTATGTGGACCACATCGTGAAGGCAACCGTTCGGATTGAAGAGGTGTTGAACAATGGCTGACTTGTCCGTATCGGACAAAATTGCGAAACGCGCGGCGCAGGAGCTGCGGAGCGGTGACGTCGTCAATCTCGGCATCGGGATTCCGACGCGCGTGACGGATTTTGTTCCGGAGGACCTGAACATCCATGTGCACACGGAGAACGGCATGCTCGAAGTCGGGCCGTCTCCCGCCGCGGATGAGGTCGATCCGAATCTCGTCAACGCCGGAAAGCTTCCCGTCACCGAGAAGATCGGCGCGAGCTACTTCCACAGCGCGGACTCCTTCGCGATGATCCGCGGCGGCCACGTTGATGTGGCGATTCTCGGCGCGCTGCAGGTCGACCAGGAAGGGCGCATCGCCAACTGGGCGATACCCGGCCAGACGATTCTCGGCGTGGGCGGGGCGATGGATTTGCTCGTCGGCGCCCGCAAGATCATCGTCACGACGACGCATACGACCAAGAAAGGCGAGCCCAAGATCGTCGACAAATGCACGTTCCCGCTGACCGGCGACCGGCCGGCCGACCTGATCATTACGGATCTGTGCGTGTTCAAATGCGAGAACGGCCGGCTGACGCTGATCGAACTGATGCCGGGCGCGACGTTGGAGCAAGTGAAGGAGAGAACGACGGCACGATTCGAAATTGCCGTCGGAGCGAAGGAGCTGAAACCATGAACCAGGCGGTCATTGTGGCGGCCAAGCGCACCGCGGTGGGCAAGCTGGGCGGCGCACTGAAGGATGTGCAGCCCGATGATCTGGCCGTAACCGTGGTCGGGCGCTTGTTGTCCGATCTGAATCTGGAGAAGGACGCGGTCGACGAGGTGATATTCGGACACGCCAAGCAAAGCTCGGACCAGCCGAACATCGCGCGCCTCATCGGCCTGAAGGCGGGACTGCCGGTGGAGACGCCGGCCTATACGGTCCACCGGCAGTGCGGATCGGGCCTGCAGGCGATCGTCAATGCCGCGCAGCAGATTTGGCTCGGTGAAAGCGATTGCATCATTGCGGGCGGAGTGGAGAGCATGAGCACGGCGCCGTTCTATATCCGGAACATCCGCTACGGCGTCGGCTCGGGCAATCAGCTCATCCTCGATCCCAACACGGAGAGCCAGCCCCGTTCGCAGCCCTCCGAAACTTACGGAGAACTGACCATGGGGATGACGGCCGAAAACCTGGCCGAACGCTACGGCATCAGCCGCGAGGAACAGGACGCGTTCGCGCTTGAAAGCCAGCTGAAAGCGCTTCGCGCCATCGCCGAGGGACGGTTCCGTGACGAGATTGTGCCCGTGACCATTCCGCGGCGCAAGCAGGAACCGCTGATCGTCGACACCGACGAGAATCCGAGGCAGACGTCGATGGAAGCGCTGGCAAAGCTTCCGCCGGTGTTCAAGCCGGGCGGAACAGTAACCGCGGGGAATTCGTCCACCCGCAACGACGGGGCCAGCGCCCTCGTGGTGATGTCCGAGTCCAGGGCGCGGGAGCTGGGCCTCAAGCCGCTCGCCCGCATCGTATCCTATGGCGCGGCGGGCGTATCGCCGGAGATCATGGGCATCGGTCCGGTGCCGGCGACGCGCAAGGCGCTGGAGCGCGCCGGCCTGAAGCTGGACGACATCGGCTTGATCGAGCTGAATGAAGCGTTCGCCGCGCAATCGATCGCGGTGATCCGGGAGCTCGGGCTCAACACGGACATGCTCAATGTCAACGGCGGCGCCATCGCGCTCGGCCACCCCATTGGCAACAGCGGCGCCCGCATCATGGTGACGCTGATTCACGAAATGCTTCGCCGCGGAACACTGTACGGCATGGCCACACTATGTATAGCCGGTGGATTGGGCATGTCGGTTATCATACAAAACTTGCAGGCTTGAGCCGCACAGTGGACAGCATTGAAATTCACAGGAGGTCAGCAGAAGAGATGAACACAAAGAAAGCGTTGTTGTTGGTCGTCGCACTGGTGCTTGTCATTATGGCGGGATGCTCGGCGGGCAATTCGTCGGGCGGCAATTCGGGCGGTTCCGGATCGGGATCCGATTCCGGATCGGGCTCCGGCGGCACAAGCGGCAATCTTCCGGAGGAAATCACGATCGGCGCGCTCATACCGATGACCGGTACCGGCGCATCCTATGGCGTAATGGACCAGAACGGCGCCGATCTGGCTGTGGAGCAAATCAACGCGGCCGGGGGCGTCAAGGGCATCAAGATCAAGGTGAAGTATGAAGACCATCAGGCGAAGCCCCAGGTCGCCGTCAACGCGATCAACCGTCTGATCAGCGTGGACAAGACGCCGTACGTGCTGTCCAGCTACAGCTCGGTCAGCCTCGCGGTCGCGCCGATCGGCGACAGCAACCAGGTCGTCGTGATGAACGCCGGCGGCCAGAGCGACAATCTCGCGAACGCGGGCGACTATTTCTACAACAACATCCCGCTGGTCGGCGGCGAAGTCGAAATCATCGCCGATTACCTGTACAACGAAATGGGCTTCAAGACGGCGGCGGTGGTCTACGTGAACGACGACGGCGGCCGCAGCAGCCTGAACATCTTCAAGAAGGAATTCACCAAGCACGGCGGCCAGGTCGTCGCCGAGGAAGCCACCGAGCTCGGCGGCGCCGACTACCGCGCGGCTCTGACCAAGGTCAAGTCCGCCAATCCGGACGTCGTGTTCGTCGGCGCGTACGGTCAAGACACGGCGCTCATCATCAAGCAGGCGCGCGAGCTCGGCATCGAGGCGCCGATCGCGGAAACGTCCTGGTCCGTCATTCCGGATGTATACGCGCTTCCGGAAGCCGAAGGACTCATTCATACGGCGCTGCATTTCGAACCGGACCAATCGTTCAAGGACGCGTTCATCAGCAAGTACGGCACGGAACCCGCGCTGTACAACGTCACCTTCTACGACGGCGTCATGATCTTCGCCCAGGCGCTCGAGTGGGTCATTGACAACAACAAACCGATCAACGGCGCATCCATCAAGGAAGCGATCGACACCCTCAAGCGTTTTGACGGCGTGGCGGGCGACATCGTCTTCCGCGATGACCACACGACCCTTATGGACGTCGACATCAGCGTGCTGAAGAACGGTACGCCCGAAGTCGTCAAGACATACAAGGTCAACTGATCTTTTCCGGAACGGGCGGCTGGTCCGCCCGTTCCCCTTTCCACAATGGAGGGTAGAAAATGGAACTTTTTCTGCAGCTTATGGTCAGCGGGCTGGCCATGGGTTCGCTCTACGCGCTGCTCAGCATGGGCTACGGGCTGATCTACGGCACCACCGGCGAGTTTCATGTCGCCCACGCGGGCATTTTCACCTTCACCGGGTATTTCGGCTACATCGTGTACGAGAAAATGAACCTCGGGTTGCCGGCTGCGATCCTGATTGCCACCGTGTTCGCCGCGATCATGGGCGTCGTCCTGCAGAGCGCCGTCTATGAGCCGATGCGCCGGAACAACGCGTCGCATCTGTCCATCTTCATCGCGGCGCTCGGGCTCATGATCCTGCTGGAGAACGTCGCCTCGATCCTCTGGGGCTACTCGCCGCTTCAATTCACCGACAACGGTCTGAAAAAGCCGATCCGCCTGGATCTGTTCTCGTTCACGCCGCTGCAGCTCGTCATCGTGCTGACCGCGGCGGCGGTCGTGACCATCGTGCTCCTGTATCTGAAAAAATCGCGCATGGGCAAAGCGATCCGCGGGGTCGCCGACTCTCCGGAAATGGCGAAAATCATCGGCATGAGCCCGCAGAAGGTGTACATTGCGGTCTACGCGCTGGGATCCGCCATCTCCGCGCCGGCGGCGGTGCTGCTGGCGTTCGACTCGGGCGCGACGCCGTACCGCGGGACGATGCTGATTCTGCTGGCCGCCATCTCGATGATCCTGGGCGGGATCGGAAGTCCGGGCGGCGCGGCGCTGGCCGGCCTGATTCTCGGTCTGACGCAGAACCTCGCCTTGCTGTTCGTGCCGGCAGAATGGGCGAACATCGTCACGTACACGCTGTTCCTGGCCATCATCTTCCTGATCCCGACCGGCTTCTTCGGCGTGAAGATGGCCAAGAAAATTTAGGAGGCCTGGCATGAACTACCTGTACGATTTTGTGACGCTGCTATGCATATACAGCGTGCTGGCGATCGGTCTGAACCTGATGATCGGATACACGGGGATCTTCTCCATGTCGCACGCGGCGCTGCTCGGCGTCGGCGCGTACACGTCGGCCCTGCTGTCGATGAAGGCCGGCTTCCCGTTCCTTGTGTCCATGGTCTGCGCCGTCATCGTCGCCGCCCTGTTCAGCGCCATCATCTCGGTTCCGTCCCTGCGCATCGCCGGCGACTATTTCATCGTCGCGTCGATGAGCCTGCAAATCATCATCTACGAAATCTTCGTCACCTGGATCGAGGTCACGAACGGTCCGGCCGGCCTGCCCGGCATTCCGCGGCCGAACCTCTTCGGCTTCGTGATCAAGACGCCGCAGGCCTACATGTGGTTTTCCATCGTCATGCTGTCGCTGGTCGTCGCGGCGGTGTACGGCATCATCCATTCGCCGTTCGGACGCGTGCTGCGGGCGATGAAGGAAGATCCGATCGCGGTGCAATCGCTCGGCGAGAGCGTCGTGCGGGCGAAGGTGACGATCGCGATCCTGTCGAGCGCCATCGCCGGTCTCGCGGGCAGCCTGTACGCGCACAAAATGACGTTCATCAACCCGGCGACGTTCGACATCCACGAATCGATCACGATTGCGTCCATGGTCATCCTGGCCGGCGCCGGCCGCGTCTGGGGACCGATCATCGGCGTGTTCATCATCCAGGCGTTTCCGGAGCTGCTCCGGTTCCTGGAAATTTCGGGCTCCCACGTCGGTTCGATTCAGAAAGCGCTCTACGGGCTGATTCTCATCCTGCTCATGATGTTCCGCCCGCAGGGCATCTTCGGGAAATTCAAAGACACCACCCTTGGGGTGAACAAACATGTTGCTAAGAATTGAGCACGTATCCGTCCGGTTCGGCGGCATCGTCGCGGTGAACGACAGCAATTTCACGGTCAAGGAGAACGAGATCACCTGCCTGATCGGACCGAACGGAGCGGGCAAGACGACGCTGTTCAACCTGATCACCGGTTTTCTCACGCCCACGACCGGCTCCATCCATTTCCGTGACCAAAACATTACCGGCATGAAGCCCGAAAAGATCGTCCGGCTCGGCATCGCCCGCACGTTCCAGAATTTGCGGCTCTTCAACGACATGACCGTGCTGGAAAACATGCTGCTGGCCGTGCCGGGCAAGTACAACCAGTCGATCCTCCGGCCGCTGTTTCTCCGTCCCCGGCTCAAGAAGATCGAGGCCGGCAACATCGAGCGGGCGCTCGAGACGCTGGAGTATGTCGGTCTGGGCGGCAAGGCGGGGGAAATCGTCGACAACCTGTCGTACGCGGAGCAGAAGCTGCTGACGATCGGCCGGCTGCTGATGACGGAAGCGGATGTGCTGCTGCTCGACGAACCCGCCTCCGGACTCGACAAAAATTCGCTCGACCGCATCATGCCGCTGGTCCAGGATCTGAAGCGGCAGAACAAAACCATCCTGCTGATCGAGCACAACATGGATATCATCCGCAGCATCGCCGATCAGGTCGTCTTCCTGAACCAGGGCCAGGTGCTCGGCGTCGGAACGGCGGAGGAGATCATGTCGAATCCGGCCTTGACGGAAATCTACTTCGGGGGTGGCGCTCATCATGGAGAAGGCGCTTGAGGTCAAGGGTCTGGTATCCGGATACGGCAACAAGCAGGTGCTGAACGGCGTGGACCTGCACGTGCGGAAAAAGGAAGTCGTCCTGCTCGTCGGCCACAACGGCGCGGGCAAGACGACCCTGCTGAGCACGATATACGGGCTCATTCCGGCGCGCGGCGGCGAAGTGCTGCTCTACGATCAACCGGTGCAGACCCTGAAGACCGAGCAGATCGTGCGCAAGGGCATGGCGCTGACCCCGCAGGGGCACGGCATTTTTCCCCGGCTGACGGTGGCGGACAACCTGGACCTCGCTTCCTACTCCGTGTCCGACAAGCATTGGGCCGAACAGCGCAAGAAGGATATCTACGAGATGTTTCCGATTCTCCACGAGCGGCGGACGCAGCGGGCCGGCACGATGAGCGGCGGCCAGCAGCAAATGCTCGCGATCGGCATGTCGCTCATGTCCGACCCGAAGATGCTGATGCTCGACGAGCCGTCCATCGGACTTGCGCCGGTCATCGTCGAGAACCTGATGAACAGCATCCGCGAGATCGTCGAACGGTTCGGCATTTCGGTGCTGCTCGTGGAGCAGAACGTGACGCAGGGTCTCCGCATCGCGGATCGCGTCTACGCCATGAAAATGGGCGAAATCGTCGGCGAAGAGGATGCGAAGTCCGTCGATATGGACAAGTTGTGGCATATGTTCTGAGAGGAGTCAAGGAGTGAACATGCTGGCGGTAATGAAAACGAACGACCGGCGGGGAGTGGAGATCGCCGAAATCGAAAAGCCCGCGCCCGCCGGAGACGAGGTGCTCGTCCGGGTGGAGGCGGCCAGCATCTGCGGCAGCGATCTGCACATGTACGAAAGCCTGCACGGGTATGGATGGATCACGCTGCCGCTCGTGCTCGGCCACGAATTCTGCGGCATCGTGGAGCAGGCGGGCGGCGAGGCCGGCGAAGCGCTCGTCGGCAAGCGGGTGCTCATCAACCCGTATGTGCCGTGCGGCGTCTGCTACAATTGCCGGCGCGGCAACACCAACCTGTGCGATTACGGATTAGACGCGATGGCCAAGGTGCCGGCCAAATCCCTGAAATACGGATTCCGCGAGAACGGCGGGATGGCCGGGTACGCGGCCGTCAAGACAAGCAACGTCCTGCCGCTGCCGGAAGGCCTGTCCGCGGAGACGGCCGCCATACTCGAGGCGGTCGGGATCGGCGTCCGCGCCATCGAGCGCTCGAACGTCAAGCCCGGCGACCGGGTCGTCGTGATCGGTCCCGGTCCGATCGGGCTTTCCCTGGCGGCGTCGCTTTCCAATCTCGGCCTGGCCGAACTGATCGTCACCGGCCTCCGCAAGGACGAGCAGCGGCTGCGTCTCGCCCTCGAGCTCGGGGCGACCCGCGTCGTATATGCCGACGAAATCGACGACGTGGAGGCGATCCGCTGCATCACCGGGGGGCAAGGCGTCGATCATGTGTTCGACACGAGCGGCTTCCACGCTTCCGCCGTCTCTGCGGCGCGCATGTGCGTCAAGGGCGGAGAGGTGCTGCTCGTCGGCATTTGCCCGCAGCCGTCGACCATCCCGACGAGCGAGATCGTCCGCGGGGAGGTCACCCTGAAAGGCGTGTACGGCGTGACCGAACAGACCTTGCGGCGGACCATCGCGATGGCAGCCAGCGGAAAATACGGATACGAAAAGCTGGTCACGCATGTGTATCCGCTCGATCAGGCCGTCGAAGGGTTCGAGGCCGGACTGGCCAAACAGGCGGTCAAAGTGGTGCTCGTGCCCTGAGCAGGGTCATGAAGCGGATCATGTTATGCCACAATAGGAAAAGGAGACGGAAACCATGAACTACATCGATCTGACGCTGGAACTGTATGACGGTTTGACGACGTACAAATCCCATCCGCCCATCTCGATCAAGCCGTCGGCGACGTTCGAGACGACCGGGCACCGCTACGAGCCGCCGTGCCTCGGCTTTCGGTCGAGCATGATCGCGTTCTCGGACCACAGCGGCACGCATGTGGACGCGCCGTCGCATTTTCTGCAGGACGGGGCATCGGCGGAGGCGCTGGATGTCCGCAAATTGCTCGGCAGCGCGCTGGTGCTGGACGTCACGCCGTGGAAGAAGCCCGACGAGCCCGTGACGGCAGAGATGCTCAAGGAAGCGGAGAAGAAGCAGGGGCTGTATGTGGAAGAAGGCGACATCGTCCTGATCCGCACCTGGACCGGCCAGTGGGGCGACGAGGGCTTCTTCGAGGCGAAGGCGCTCGACGCAAGCGCCGGAAAATGGCTGGCCGAGCGCAACATTTATGTTGTCGGGCTGGATCTGCCGAACATCGACGTGCACGACAACATGAAGCGGGAAGTGCATCTGGAGCTGCTCGCGAAGGATATCCTCATCGTGGAAAATCTCGTGAATCTGGACAAGGTGCCGACGCATTCCCGGTTCATCTTCATGGGCATGCCGCTGAAGCTGCGCGGCGCCACCGCTTCGCCGATCCGCGCGCTGGCCATTCTGGACGCGCAATTCATTGATTGAGACGGGGGAAGCAACATGCGGGACATGTTCAGATTGGACGGGCAGACGGCCGTCGTGACCGGCGCGCTCGGTACGATCGGCCAGGCGTATTGCAAGGCGCTGGCGGAAGCGGGCGCCAGCGTCGCGATGGTCGACAAGTCGTCCCGGGGCGCGGACGAGCTGGCGGATGCGCTGACCCGGAAGGGCGTGAAGGCGAAATACTATCCGATCGACCTGACCGACGAGCAGGCGATTGCGGACGGCGTCGAGCGCATCGTCGCCGATTTCGGGCAGATCGACATCCTGGTGAACCATGCGGGCATGAATATCCGCAAGCCCGCCCTGGAGCTCACGCTCGAAGACTGGGACAAGGTCATCGGGCTGAACCTGCGGGCGATGTTCGCGATGGCGCAGGCCGTCGCCCGCCACATGGTGCCGCGGGGCAAGGGCAAGATCATCAACACCGCTTCCGTGTCCGCGGTGCGCGGCCACCCGCGCCTCGTCGCCTACGCCGCGAGCAAGGGCGGCGTCGTGCAGATGACCAAGGTGCTGGCCAACGAATGGGCGTCGCACGGGATCAATGTCAACGCGATCGCGCCGGGCTATATCCTGACGCAGCAGACGGAAGGATTCCTGTCCGATCCCGAGACGATGCGCTCGATCGTCGGGAAAATTCCGATGAAGCGGCTCGGCAAGCCGGAAGATCTGGTCGGCGGCCTCATCTATCTCGCATCAAGCGCGTCCGACTACGTGACCGGCCACACACTGTTCATCGAGGGGGGCAGGCTCATTGACTGAGTTCAATCCGCTGGAATATTTCCGCTCGGTCTATGACGCCGTGCCCGAATGGGCAGAGATGTTCCATCGCTTCAGTCCGGAAGGGTTCAAACACTATACGCTGCTGCGGAACGAGGCGCTGCGGGACGGCGCGCTTTCCCGCAAGGAGAAGGAACTGATTCTGGTCGCCATCAACGCCGCCCGCCGCTACGAGCGCAGCATGCTGTTCCATACGAAGGGCGCGGTCGATGCGGGAGCTTCGGTCGAGGAGGTGGCTGAGATCGCCGCCGTCTGCGTGCTGTCGCGCGGCATCCCCGCCTGGTTCACCGGCGTGGAGGCGATCAAGTATGCCGTGCGCTACATGGCGAAGAAGGGGATCGTCCGCGATCCGGTGGAAGCGGACGGCGATTCGGCCGTGAATCCCGCGCGTACGCTGAATGAGGCGCTGGACTATTTTCGCCGGGAGGCTTCGGGCAGCGTTCCGGAGTGGGCGGCCGCGATGGCATCGCTTCAGCCGGAAGCGCTTGTCGGTTACGCGGCGCTGCGACAACGGTTATTGCGCGACGGCGCCGTATCGCGTAAACTGAAAGAACTTGCTTTGATGGGGATCAACCTGGCCGAGCGCTATCCGAAAGGGGTCCGGCTTCACGCGGATGGCGCGCGCAAACACGGAGCAAGTGACGAGGAGATTGCCGAGACGGCGCTGACGGCGCTCCTGACAGGTGGCATTCCGGCCTGGTTCGAGGTGGTCGACAGCCTGAAACCGGACGCATAGCGGACGCCGCCATTCTTCCGCCACAAGGAGGTGTCTTCCCATGCAGACTGTGCTGGTAACCGGTTACTCCAAGGCGCCGAAGGGCACCGCCATGCACGAGAAATACAAATATACGGGCATTGTGCTGGAGATTCACAAAGAGACGGACATCATTCTCGACGTGGAATTCACGTTTGTCACCGATCTGGCCCGGAACTATCTGAAGCGGCTGCTGATGGGTTACGACATGAAAAACGGCATCGAACCGCTGGTGGATCTGATCAAGGAACATTATCTCGCGCCCTCGCAGCAGTCGGTCATCGTCGCGCTCAAGGTCGCGTATCAGCGCTACCGGGATTCCAAGAACGGGATCGACAGAAGCCGGCATGAGGAAAACGGCCAGCCCGATGACGAGCCGGTTGCGGTGGAAGCGGGCACCGAGTTTGAAGGCTGAGACTCATTAACATATCCAGTGTGGCCGAGGCCGTCCGGAATGTTCCGGACGGCCTCGGGTTTTTTCATGCGGTCAAGTGGGCCTGGAGGCGTTGATCCACTCACGATCCCCCGGATCGCCGCGTAACTTCGGATGTCCGCCGGCTCGAGGGGGGTCACGGCGAGATTGGACACGAGGTGCTGCCAGCCGTTCTCCTGCCAGCGTCCCGTCAAGGGTTGCCGGCCGGCGGTGACGAGTTTGATTTTGTCGGGATGGACAAGGGGCAGCAGCCGTTCCCGCATCCAGTCCGCGGCCGGACTCCACGGCTCGAAGCCGTCGATGGCCAGCACGAGCCCGCCGGAACGGTCCGCGCGCTCATGGAGCGAATCGGCGATCCGGTTCAGCCGCGCTTTATCCCCGCCGGCATTCGGCCCGTCGGACACGGCCGGATCCAGGGCGCCCGGCAGTTGCGTATGATCGTCCACGTACAGACAGTTTCCGTCGGACAGGCCCGCGGCGAACCGCCGGAGCAGCGTCGTCTTGCCGATTCCCCCGGGCCCGTGGAGATGAAGGATGGTGTTTATATGGTTATCCGCGTCTTGCTGCATCTTGCACAGCCGTGCCGGAAATGGTCAAGCTGCCATGATGAAGCGCATGGAGAAGGAATGCAAAGCCATCGCTCGCGGCGATAAAATTTGATCTTCTCAAATCCATCATCAGCGATTTGCCACAACGGCTATTGTGAGGAAAAGGGAACGAATGTGGTATAATGGCGGCGAATGGAGCGTGACGAACATGCCCTACGCCCTGAAAAACAAAACGACGTCCGAGCTTTTCTCCTGCGCGCTGCGGAACGTCTACGACCTTCCATACCACGGCGTGAAGCTGTGGGCGGACCGGGAGGAAGCCGAGGCGGAAGCGGACGCTTTTCTCACGGAGAGGGGCGTCGAAAACCCGGCGGACTGGGAGATCGTGAGCCTCGACGAGCACCAGGCGAAGCTGTGCAACGTGAGGCTCGGCAACAACCCGAAGAAGCGCGTCTATCTCGCGGAGGACGGCGGCATCGTCGCTCAATCGGACGCGACCTGAAATTCCGAAAACCGCGCGATCACGAAGCCGCGGAACGCCTCCGCGGCTCGCGACAGATAGCGGTTCTGCTTCCGTGTCAGGTAATAGGTGCGCCGCGCGCAGCCCGATCCGCCCGCGTCCGGCGAGCGGATGGCCGGCGGGCATGGCCAGCACGATCTTCTCGTCCTCCGGTTCGCGGAGCGCGGTCAGAACCGCTTAACGAACCGGTAGCCCGTCACCTCGAAACCGTAATCCCTGTAGAACGTGTGCGCCTCCTCTTCCCGGCCGAAGCCGCTCACGAGCCACAGGCCGAGGCATCCCTTCCCGCGGGCAAGTTCCTCCATGACATCCAGCATGATCCTGCCGATGCCCCGCCGCCGGGCGTCGGGACGGACGACGATGGCGGACACCTCGCCGTACCGGCTGACCGATTCGATGTTCTCCCGGATCCGGAACGCGCAGACGCCGAGCACTTCGCCGTCCTCCTCATAGACGTAGAGAAAATCAATCGGACTGTTCTCGCAGAGCCGCAGCCGGTCCTCCGCTTCCGCTTCGGTCATCGGCGCGCCCGCAAGTTCCCCGAGCAACAACGCCAGCGCCTTCACGTCCCGCCGTTCGGCCGGTCTTATGTCCATAGTCCTTTTCATGCTCCTTCTCTGCAATCTTGTATTTAATGAAGTGACGATTGCCCCGATTTCCGATATAATTCGGTACTGGGAACGAAGCGTTGATTTCCAACGGAACCATTTTACTGCAACAGGACGATTCGTGGAACAGGAATTTTCAATACCGGAACAGCGAAGGGGGAGCGGCGGTGAATTTTCCTACCCATATCGTGTCGGCGGGCGGATTCGTGGAAGACGGAAACGGCAATATTCTGCTCGTCAAAGTCAGGGATGAAGGCTGGGTGATTCCCGGCGGCATCACGGAAGTCGGGGAGAATCTGATCGACGGCCTGATCCGCGAGATCAAGGAGGAAAGCGGCATTGACGCGGAGGTCGGCCGGCTTGTCAATGTCGTCTCCAACACGGGGATCCACAAATGGTACGATGGCGTGACGGATGTCCCGACCAAGATCATGTTCGATTTCGTCTGCCGGGCCGTCGGCGGAGAGCTCGCGACATCCGACGAGACCAGCGAATGCAAATGGGTACCCCGGGAACGGGTGCTGGATTACATTACGGCGCCGTATCTCCGTACGCGCTGCGAAGCCTATCTGAACGGCGACGGGGCCGTGAATTACATCGAATACACCACGCCCGCTCCCATGGAATGCACGGTCAAAATGCGGAGACGGATTTGAATCCGAATAAAAACCCGTCCGGCAAGCCACAATGGTAGAATGAGGCAACCGCGGCGGGCGTTGGCTGGATGCGGTTGACATCAATGGCGCGCCGCCCCATTCATTTTTGTCAATTTTGTTACAACGGGGCTTACGGTTTGACACCACTTTTGAGTTAGTTTAAATAAATAAATAGACTAATTCAAACCCCATGTAAACAGGAGGAGAGAGACCATGCCATTGGTTGGCAGCAAAGTTCTGCCGTTCAAGGCGCAAGCGTACCAGAACGGCAAGTTCCTCGAAGTGTCGGATGCGGATTTTCAAGGCAAATGGAGCGTCGTCTGCTTCTATCCGGCCGACTTCACGTTCGTCTGCCCGACGGAGCTGGAAGACCTGCAGAACCATTACGCCGAACTGAAGAAGCTGGGCGTCGAAGTGTACTCGGTCTCCACGGACACGCATTTCGTCCACAAGGCTTGGCATGACACGTCGGAAGCCATTGGCAAGGTCGAATACATCATGATCGGCGATCCGTCGCACGAGATCTCCCGCAACTTCCAGGTGCTTGACGAGACGACGGGTCTGGCCCAGCGCGGCACGTTCATCATCGACCCGGACGGCGTGATCCAGGCGGTTGAAATCCACGCCGACGGCATCGGCCGCGACGCGAGCACGCTCGTGCGCAAGATCAAGGCGGCGCAATACGTGCGGAATCATCCGGGCGAAGTGTGCCCGGCGAAATGGGAAGAGGGCGCACAGACGCTGAAGCCGAGCCTCGACCTGGTCGGCAAAATCTGAGGAGATATCCGATGAAACTGGACGCGGACATTCGAGCACAACTGCAGCAGTATTTGCAGCTTCTGGAAGGCGACGTTGTGATCAAGGTCAGCGCCGGTTCGGACAACGTATCGAGGGACATGCTGGACCTGCTGGACGAGCTGGCCGGCATGTCCCCTCGTATTGCGGTCGAACGGGCGGAACTGGAACGCACGCCGAGCTTCAGCGTGGGGCGTCCGGGCGAGGACGCCCGCATCGCGTTCGCCGGCGTGCCCCTCGGCCATGAGTTCACCTCGTTCGTGCTGGCGCTCCTGCAGGTGAGCGGCCGCCCGCCGAAGATCGACGAGGAGACGGCCGAACGGATCAAGGCGATCCGGGGCGAATACCGCTTCGAAACCTATGTCAGCCTGTCCTGCCACAACTGTCCGGACGTCGTGCAGGCGCTCAACATCATGAGCGTGCTGAATCCGAACATCTCGCACACGATGATCGACGGCGCCGCCTACAAGGACGAGGTCGAGCGCAAGGAAGTCATGGCCGTGCCGTCCGTCTGGCTGAACGGCGAGTTCTTCGAGAGCGGCCGGATGACGCTCGAGGATATCCTGAACAAGCTCGGCGTCTCCGCCGACGCAGCGGCCTTCGCGAACAAGGAGCCGTTCGACGTGCTCGTCATCGGCGGCGGGCCCGCGGGCGCGAGCGCCGCGATCTATGCCGCGCGCAAGGGGATCCGCACCGGCATCGTCGCCGACCGGTTCGGCGGCCAGGTGAACGACACGCTGGGCATCGAGAACCTGATCAGCGTCAAGCATACGGAAGGTCCGAAGCTTGCCGCCGCGCTGGAAGAGCATGTGAAGGAATACCCGGTCGACATCATGAAGTCGGCGCGGGCGGAGAAGCTCGAGAAGAACGGCGACCTCGTCGAGATCACGCTCGACAACGGCGCCGTGCTGAAGAGCCGAACGGTCATCATCGCGACCGGCGCGCGCTGGCGCAACCTGAACGTGCCGGGCGAAGCGGAGTTCAAGAACAAGGGCGTGGCGTACTGCCCGCACTGCGACGGCCCGCTGTTCGCCGGCAAGCAGGTGGCGGTCGTCGGCGGCGGCAACTCGGGCGTCGAGGCGGCCATCGATCTGGCCGGCATTGCGGCGCATGTGACGCTGTTCGAGTTCCTGCCGGAGCTGAAGGCGGACCAGGTGCTGCAGGAACGTCTCTACAGCCTGCCGAACGTCACGGTATACAAGAACGTGCAGGTCAAGGAAATAACCGGCTCGAGCAGGATGGAAGGCATCGTGTACGTCGACCGCGCCACCGGCGAGGAGCATCGGCTGCCGATGGACGGCGTCTTCATCCAGATCGGCCTCGTGCCGAACACCGAGTGGCTGGACGGCATTCTCGAGCGCACGCGAATGGGCGAGATCGTCGTCGACAGCCGCGGCGCGACGGCCATTCCCGGCGTGTTCGCCGCCGGCGACTGCACGAACAGCGCTTACAAGCAGATCATCATCTCGATGGGATCGGGCGCGACGGCCGCGCTCAGCGCGTTCGATTACCTGATCCGGAACTGACGTCCGCAAGGACTGCCCGAACGAGAGACCCGGCATGCCCGCATGCCGGGTTTTTCCGCGTTTTCTCCCGCCCACGGACTATTCTCCGCGCTTCAGATTCATGTATGATAGGGTTGCGCAAGATTCCGAACGGAGCATGATCCGTGAGCAAGGGGAGAGACGATGAAAATTCCGCTTCCGCTCAGCCTCGACAACATTCGCCTGCGCAACAAAATGCTGATCGTGTACATCTTCTGCGTGCTGCTGCCGATCGTGCTGACCAATGTCGTGTTCTACCAGGTGACGACGGCCAACGTCAGAGCCCAGCGCATGCAGGATATCGCGCGCGCCCTCGAACAGGTGCGGAACGATTTCCTCGGGGAGCTCGAAGTCGCGATCCGGGTATCTGACGTGTTCCTTACGGACTATCTCCTGAACGGCATCCTGGATACGGAATACGAGGACTCGCTGGAATACATCGAAGCATACGACTCCTATTTCAGAAAAATCCTCAACTCCTACACGCCGCACTACACCTCCATGCAGAACATCAAGATCTACCTGGACAACATGACGCTGCTGGACTCCGGGGGAGTCGGCCACCTGACCGACCGGACGCGCAACTCCGACTGGTACCGCGAACTGGAAAACGCAAGCGGATCCGATCCGGTCCTGCTCCGCACCACGCGGGAAAATCAGCTTACGGGGGGCAACGGGCGCGACACCTTCGCCCTGGTGCGCCGGATGAACAATTTTTCCTTCCTCGGACCGAGCAAGTGGGAGAAAATCCTGAAGATCGAACTGAGGACCCAGGCGATCGACCAGGTGTTCTCCAACCTCAACCTGGCCGGCCATGTCTATCTGCTCGACGAATCGGGACAGGTGGAATACACGACGAATCCGGACGTCAAATGGCGAACCGAAACGATCCATTACCGGGATCTCGAGTTTCCGGACAACGCGATCGAATTTACAACCGCTTTCAACGACGTCGGCTTTTTGACCGACTGGAGACTGGTCGGCGTCATTCCGGATGAAGAAGTGCTCCGCGAAGTGCGGGAGTCGCGGGACTTCATCATCTGGCTGGCGCTCCTCAATCTGCTGTTCTCGACCGTCATCATCTACTGGGTGACGCGGTCGATGAACGTCCGGCTGATCAACATTCTCCGCCACATGAAGAAGGTGAAGAACCAGCAGTTCGTGCCGATCGGGAGCCGGGAGACGCTGGATGAGATCGGACAACTGCAGAACGAGTTCAACCGGATGACCCTGCAGATCAAGAGCCTGATCCACGACGTGTACATTGCCGACATCCATCGCAAAAACCTGGAGATCGAACATCGCAAAGCCCAGTTCAACGCGCTGCAGAGCCAGATCAACCCGCACTTCCTGTTCAATTCGCTGGAGACGATCCGGATGCGCAGCCTGATCAAGAACGAGACGGAGACCGCCCATATCATCCACAAAATGGCCAAGCTGCTGCGGTCCTCGCTGACCTGGAACCGGGACCGGATCAAGGTCGAGGAGGAACTCGAGTTCATCGACTGCTTCCTCGAGATCCAGAAGTACCGTTTCGGCGACCGGCTCGCCTACCGGCTTGAAGTCGACCCGGACGTGCGGAGCGTGATCATCCCGAAAATGGTGTTCCTGCCGTTCGTTGAAAACGCGAGCATCCACGGCATCGAGCCGATGAAGCACGGCGGCAAGATCGACATCATGATCAGGCGGAATATCAGTTATCTGGAGTTCTCGATCCGGGACAACGGCGCCGGCATGTCGCCGGAGCAGGTGGAGCGCATCTACGGTTACCTGGAGAACGACGGGCAGGAAATCGGCGAGCGGATCGGCGTGCAGAACGTCATTTATCGGCTGAAAATGGTCTACGGCGACAACATGAGCCTGTTCATCGACAGCTCGCCGGGTGAGGGGACCTACATCCGGATCACGCTTCCTGTGCAATACGGCGCGGGAGGGAAGACCGAAACCCTTCCAGGATCTTGAAGCGGGATCTTTTGCAGACATTTAATTTTTGCAGGATGACCTTTAGTTTGGTGGGTAAACAAAGCGAGGGACGGGACAGTATACTGAAAGTGCTTACAAACCACCATGTATTCATGAAAGGGGTTCAGAAAAACGGTGTCGAAAAAACGATGGCTCACAGCGATGTTGTCCCTCGTCGTGATGCTGACCCTCGTCCTGACAGCGTGCTCAGGCAAGAAGGACTCGGGCAGCTCGAGCTCGAGTTCGAACTCGGGATCTTCGAGCTCCTCGTCGTCCTCGTCGTCCTCTTCCTCTTCGGACTCGTCCTCCGGAGGCGAAGCGGCGAAGGACAAGGTGACCTTCACCATGTTCGTCGCGGTCCAGGGCAAGAAGGACGTCAACACCAACGAGACGCGCATCGGCAAGATTCTCGAAGAGCAAACCGGCGTCAACTGGAAAGTCGAGTATCTGGTCGGCGACATGCAGACGAAGATCGGCACGATGATCATCTCCAAGGATTATCCGGACGTGCTCGTCCCGGACGACGGCATCGAGCAGGTCGTCGAAGCCGGCGGATTCATCGATCTGACGCCCTATATCGAAAGCGACAAGTATCCGAACGTCAAGAAGGTTTTCGGCCCCTACAAGGAAAAGATGAAGTGGGCTGACGGCAAGATCCACATTCTGCCGTTCTCCGTGAGCGTGAATGAATTCGCTCCCGACCCGAATATCGGCCAAGGCGCATTCTGGGTGCAACGCCGCGTGCTCGAATGGGCGGGCTATCCGAAGATCAAGACGGTGGACCAATACTTCAAGCTCATCGAAGATTTCAGAAATGCGCATCCGAACGAAGACCTGACCGGCTTCATCACCCTCACGGACGGCTGGCGGTTCTTCGCGACGACGAATGTGCCGAACCACCTGGCCGGCTACCCGAACGACGGCGAAGTCATGGTCGACCTGAATACGCATGAGGCCAAGATCTACGCCGGCACCGATTGGGAGTACCGGTGGTTCAAGAAGCTGAACGAAATCAACGCCAAGGGTCTGTTCGACAAGGCGTCCTTCACGGACAACTACGACCAGTACATCGCGAAGCTGTCGTCGCACAAGGTGCTCGGCTTCTTCGACTACGGCTGGCAAGCCGGCAACGCGTTCAACGCGCTGAACGACGCCGCGAAGGCGGATCCGTCTCAAGACGGCTATCGCTATTTCCCGCTTCCGGTCGTGTTCGACGAAGGCATCAAGGACCAATATCTCGATCCGCCGGGCTATGTCGCCAACCGCGGCTGGGGGATCACGATCAACGCGAAGGATCCCGACCGGATCATGGAATTCATCGACCATCTGCTCAAGGAAGAAACCCAGCGGCTCGTCAAGTGGGGCATCGAAGGCGAGACGTACCTGGTTGACGAGAACGGCCGCCTGTATCAATCGCAAGAGATCATCGACAAGATGACGCAGCAATATCGCGAAGAGATGGGGCTGACCATCTGGGATTGGGACTGGCCGCACATGGGCAGCGACTCGACGTTCTCCGACGGCAACGCGGTCTCGCCGGCTCGCCAGCCGGAAGTGTTCGCGATGAGCCTGAGCGACGCGGACAAGAAGATTCTGGGCGCTTACGGCGTAAACGCTTATTCCGAACTGTTCTCGCTGCCGGATGACCGGCCGTGGTACCCGGCATGGGGCATCGCGAGAGACGAGGAACGCCAACTGTTCGAGACGCAGAAGGGCGATCTGCAGCGGGAGTACCTGCCGAAGCTGGTGCTGTCGAAGCCCGAAGACTACGACAAGGTCTGGGAAGAATACACATCCAAGCTGAACAGGCTCGACATCGCAGGCTACGAACAGTGGTATACGCAGAAGATCAAGGAACTTGTTGCCGCCTCCCAGTAAGGCGCGCAGTGTGACTTGACTTCAAGGAAGGGCCGGATGTAACGCTTCGTAACGCCAAGTCCGGCCTTTCCCTCTTTCATTCCGGGCATCCCTGACGCATGTTCCCCGACCGGTGGACCGGTTCGCAAGGAGAGAAGCCACGATGGAAAACAACGTCATGCACGCGGACGCGCCCTTGTCCGCAACAACCAAACCGAGGGGATTGAACAAATTCTTGAGGCTTCTCTGGAAACAGAGAGTTCTCGTCCTGATGTCCGTTCCGTTCGTCATTTGGCTGTTTGTGTTCCGATATGTGCCGCTCTGGGGATGGACGATCGCGTTTCAAAACTTCAAGCCGGGCAAAAGTTTCTCCGAGCAGCAATGGATCGGCTGGGCCCATTTCCAGTTTCTGTTCGGTGATGAACGTTTCCTGCGCGTGCTGCGCAACACGCTTGTCATGAGCGGCATCAATCTGGTGCTCGGATTTCTCACGGCGATTACCCTCGCCTTGCTGCTCAATGAAGTGCGGCATCTCATGTTCAAACGTGTCGTGCAAACCATCAGCTATCTGCCCCACTTCCTCTCGTGGGTCGTGGCGGCGGGCATTATCCGGGCCATTCTGGATCCGGACGGCGTCATCAATGATTTGCTGCTGAAGCTGGGTCTGATCGACGAGAAACTGCTGTTCCTCGGTGTCGGCGAATGGTTCTGGAGCATCTACGGCGTCAGCATCGTCTGGAAAGACGTCGGATGGAATACGATCATTTATCTCGCCGCCATCACGATGATTGACCCGTCGCTCTATGAAGCAGCCGAAATGGATGGCGCGGGCCGCTTCCGGAAGATCTGGCACATTACGCTGCCTGGCATGCGGCCGGTCATCACGGTTCTGCTCATCATGAACATCGGGTATCTGCTGGAGTCCGGTTTCGAGCCCCAATACCTGCTCGGGAACGGCCTGAACATGAAATATTCGGAAAACCTGGACATCTTCGTCCTGAAATACGGTATTGAAATGTTCAACTATTCGCTGTCCGTAGCGGCCAGCATCTTCAAGACGGTGGTCAGCTTCGTCCTGCTGTTCGCCGCCAACAACATCGCGAAGCGCCTGGGCGAGACCAGGCTGTACTAGGGGGGTGGACGCGGCAATGACCGAAATGACCGTTCACGAGACGAAACGCAGTGGTCACCGTTACCGCATGTCCATCGGCGACCGCATTTTCGACTATGTCAACTATACGCTGCTTTGCCTGCTCATGGTCGTGACGCTCTACCCGTTCCTGAATACGCTCGCGGTGTCGTTCAACGATGCCACCGACTCCATTCGGGGAGGCATTCACCTCTGGCCGCGCAAATGGACGCTGGAGAACTACAAGTTCGTATTTGAGAACGCGTCCGTTGTTCAAGCCACCTGGATTTCCGTGCTGCGCACCGTGATCGGCACCGTGCTGACGGTGTTCTGCTCCGCCATGGTGGCGTATACGATCAGCCGGCCGGAATATGTGCTGCGGAAGTTCGTCACGATCGCGTTCATCCTGACGATGTACATCAACGGCGGCCTGATTCCGAACTACCTGCTGATCCGCGATCTCGGGCTGATCGGCAGCTTCTGGGTGTACATCTGGCCGGGCCTCATCGGCGTGTTCAACCTGATCGTCATCCGCTCGTTCATCGAGAATCTGCCGGACAATATTCTGGAATCGGCCAAGATTGACGGCGCCGGCGATTTCCGGACGTTCTTCAGCATCTGTCTGCCGCTCTGCACGCCGGTTCTCGCGACGGTGGCGCTGTTCACCGGCGTCTATCAATGGAACTCCTGGTTCGACGTGTTCCTGTACAACTCGAGCCATGAGCACCTGAGCACGCTGCAGTACGAATTGCAGAAGACGCTCCAGTTCTCGAACGCGAGCAACCGGGCGGTCGACTTCCAAGCGGCCGCGCAGGGCAGCGGCTCCACGCAGGTGACGCCCATCGCGATCCGCGCGACGATGACGATCGTGGCCTCCGTGCCGATCATCATGGTATACCCGTTCCTGCAGAAATATTTCGTGAAGGGCATGATGGTCGGCGGCGTGAAGGAATAAGACCTTTGACTGTCAAATAATCGAATCATGCGGAAGTGAAGCCGGTCTTCGTTCGGAGCGATCAGAGGGCCGGCTTTCATTTTGGCGAAAGCCGGGTCGGAGGCGGCGCCCGCATCGACGCGGGAGGAGGCGCTGGCGGTTTCGAATGAAGTCATGCGCGGAGATCTGAACGGCTACGTGTTGAAATGATCCGGACTTTCCGCGGACCGGCCGCGAATGTATAATGGTGGGAAATGGCCGCACGCACCGCACGCATAAGGAGGAACCGCAACGGATGGAAACGAGCGAAACCCGATTTTCGGCGCGCCCGGCGAGGCGGGAAGATTTTCCGGTGATTGCCGCGTTTCCCCGGAACGAAGAGGAGCAGTACTACATGTATCCGAGGGGGACGTTCCCGCTCGATCCGGAGCAGCTTGCGCGCGAGGCCGGCGGGCGGGTACGCCCGACGGTCGTTCTGGACGGCGAGGCCGTCATCGGGTATTGCAATATGTACGGCGTCGAGTCCGGTTCGCACGGCTGGCTGGGCAACGTCATCATCGACCCCGACAGCCGCGGGAAGGGGGCGGGCCGCTTCCTGGTCGAGACGATGGCCGCGATCGCCAGAGACGAGCTCGGACTGCGTGAGCTGCGGCTCGTCTGCCACAATACGAACACGGCGGCGCTCCGGTTGTACTGGCGCACGGGATTTAAGCCGTACGATCTGGAGGGGCCGAAGGATGACAGCGGACGCATGCGCATCCTGATGAAGCGGGTGCTCGCCGATGCTTGAACGGGTGCGCGGCATATGCTGGTTCGATTGTGAGGATGCGGCCTCCGGACTCGCCGGGATCGGGGAGGCGGACATTGAGCCGCTCAGCCCCGGGCTCGAGGCCGAAGTCGCGCTCGTCCGGCTGGAGGACAAGCCCTGTGTCCTGAAAATCTGGAATCGCCATTCGAAGCCGGACATCGGGTTCCAGTACCGGCTGCTCAAGGCGCTGAACGGCCGGGGGATGCCGGTCTCGCGGCCGCTCGGCTGGGGCGAGGACGCGTCCGGCAACCGGGTGATGCTCACCTCCTTCGACGGAACGGCGATCCGCGAAGCGGACGCGGACAAGCTGCGCCGGATCGCCGGATTGCTGCTGGATGTCCACCGTTGCCGCCTGGACGATATGGAGCTGCCGCGGTACGATTTCACGGCTTATTTTTTCCCGGGAATCGGGGCGCATCCGGATCTGGCTTCGGAGCTCGAGCGTCTCGTGGAGAGGGTTCGTCCGCGGCAGGATGCCGTCATCCACGGCGATTACAATTTCAACAACGTCCTGGAGGCGGAGGACGGCCGACTGACGATCATCGACTGGACGAACGGCCAACTGGGCGACGCACGGTACGACATCGGTTGGTCCGTCCTGCTCGCCGATCTGTACACGGACGATGCGCTGGCCGACGCTTACCGGTCGGCGTTCCTGGACGGCGGGGGATACGGGGCGGAGGAGCTGGAGCCGTTCGAGGCGATCGGCCTGATCCGCTGGCTGTTGCTGGATCGCCAGTACGGGATGCCGCGCAAGGAGACGACGGACGAGCGGCTGGGAAGGATCATGGACAAACATCGGCGCTTCATCCGGCTGAAACGGCCTTGAACCGGAGGATCTGCACGTCATGGAACTGCCCGAACAATTGAGACTGGCCGTCGAGCGGCACATCCGGGGAATGGATCAGGCGAAGCTGAAGCGGGATCTGCAAGCGCTGAGCGAGCGATACCGGACCGGCGGCGGCCGGGGACGCCGGCTGCTCACGGAGGACGCCGAAGCGGCGTCGTACGCGATCGCGCGCATGCCGGCGACGTACGGCGCGGTCGCGGCGGCGCTTGAGGCGGCGCTGGAGCGGACGGCGATCCGGCCGGAGACGCTGCTTGATTGCGGCGCGGGGACCGGCGCCGCCTCCTGGGCGGCCGACGCGCTGCTCGAACTGCGCGCCGTCATCTGTCTGGAGCGGGAGCCGGCAATGATCCGGCTCGGGCACGGCCTGATGGCGGACGCTTCACCGGCGCTGCGCGGCGCGGCCTGGGTCCGGCGGGACATCGCGAGGGAGGACGTTCCCGAGCGGGCGGAGCTCGTCATCGCCTCGTACGTCCTGAACGAGATGAACGGGGCGGACCGGATCGCCGCGGCGGAGAAGCTGTGGAACGCGGCCGAGCGGATGCTGCTCATCGTGGAGCCGGGCACGCCGGCCGCGTATCGCGGGCTGATGGAGGTGCGCGACCGGCTGCTCGCGCTCGGCGCCCATCTTATCGCGCCGTGCCCGCACGCGTCGGCCTGCCCGATGGGGGAGGGCGACTGGTGCCATTTCCGCGCCCGCATTCCGCGAAGCCGGCTGCACAAGCGGCTGAAGGACGGGGACGCCCCCTACGAGGACGAGAAGTTCGCGTATCTCGCCGTGGCGCGCGAGCCCGCCGCGCCGGCGGAGGCACGGATCATCCGGCACCCTTGGACCGGCAAGGGGCGGATCTGGCTTGAGCTGTGCACGCCAGCCGGCCTGCGGCGGATCGAGGTGCACAAGAAGGACGGCGAGGCCTACAAGCGGGCGCGCAAGGCCGACTGGGGCGACGCGTTCAGCCCGCCCGGAAAGGAGAGAGACCTGCCGTGAAGCTGATTGATCGCCATATGCCGGAATGGGATTTCGCCAGCGCGAACGCGATCGAATGTCCGGGCGGTTTCGGGCGGGTTCCTGTTCCGCTGAAGCTGCTCGGGACGGATTTCTCGCGCTCGCCGGCCATTCGCCTGCTGTTCGCGATGCGCGGCATGCCCCGGCGGATGCTGACGCTGCGCGGGTTTCTCGATGTCGGCTTCATCCTGCTGGAGCATGACGACCGGGAGCTCGTCATCGGCATGGCCGCGCAGCCCTGGAAGCCGACCGGCGGCCTGGTCCGGCTGCGGCCGGAGGAATTCGCCTGCTTCTCGCGGCCCGATTGCGTGAAGACGGCGTGGAACTTTCGATTCGAGGAATCGGGCGGCCGTGCGAGGATCACGACCGAGACCCGGATCGCGTGCACGTCGCCCGGCGCAAGGCGCAAATTCGGCGCGTACTGGGCGGTTGTCGGGCCGTTCAGCGGCATCATCCGACGCGAGATGCTCCGGCTCATCCGGCGGGACTTGGCGGAGCCGGCCGGCGGCGGGGCGGCGGCCCGGAGCGCGGCTTCACATCATCCTGAGCGAAGGGGATAAGCCAAACCATGGGATATATCCTGGAACTGCGCCGTTATGTCGGCAGCCGTCCGCTCATCATGACGGGCGCCGCGGTCATCGTGCGGGACGGCGAGGGCAGGCTGCTGCTCCAGCGGCGCGCGGACACGGGCGACTGGGGGACGATCGGCGGCTCGATGGAGCCGGGCGAGTCGTTCGAGGAGACGGCGGCGCGCGAGCTGTACGAGGAGGCCGGGCTGACCGCGAAGGAGCTCCGGTTCGTCGCGCTGCTCTCCGGCCGCGACATGTACTTCCGCTATCCGAACGGCGACGAAGTGTACAATGCGATGGCCGTGTTCGAGGCGGTCGGCGTCTCCGGCGAGCCGGCCGTGAATGACGACGAGGGGCTGGAGCTGGCCTGGTTCGATCCGAGGCGGCCGATCCCGGAGCTCAATCCGCTCGCCGAACGGATTTTGCGCCTGGCCGGTTATGTAACAGATTGTTCATAGTTGCGGGTTCCGGTTGTGATATTTGTCACACAGACGCCCCCCTCCCCGGACTACAATGGGATCAGTTCCGAGAAATCGAGAAACCTGACAGGGGAGTGCGGGGAATGAAAAAATGGCTCATGATGTTGTGTTTGGTCGTCGGCGCGTCCATGATCATCTCGGCCTGCGGCGGCGGCAGTTCGGATAGCGGCGCCGGTTCCGATTCCGGACAGTCCGCTTCGACGGGCGAGACGAAGTCGTTCACGATCAAGGCGACGAACTGGGCGTTCGAGCCGGCGGAGATCCGCGTCAACAAGGGCGACACCGTCGAGATCAAGCTGGTCAACGAAGAAGGCTACCACGAAGTCGAGATCAAGGGCTACGGCAAGACGATCAAGGGCGATCAGACGATCAAGTTCACGGCCGACAAAACGGGCGAATTCGAATTCATCTGTTCCGTGTTCTGCGGCACCGGCCACGACGACATGATCGGCAAGCTGATCGTCGAATAACACGACATCTTTCCACGAGCGGATGCTTTCCCGTCGGAAGGCGTCCGCTGTTTTATTGTGCAAATTTTCCGACGAATTGTAACAAAACCGACGAAATTGGCGAACGCCGATGTGACAATTCTCACAATGACCGGAGTCGCGTACCGCTACACTTACGGTAAAAAGCGAGGAAAGGGTGAACCGTATGTCCCGGGATCGGGTCGAGAAAAACAAGGAACATTCGCTCAAAGGCACCTTGGCATCCGTGCTGATTCTCGGCGGATTCATAACCCTGACATGGTTGGGGGTTTATCTTCTTTTCATCAACAGGTAGGGGGTAGCGGAACATGCACATTCACCGTCTGGAGAAAGTCTGGCTCGTCATCGGCGTCGTCCTGCTGATTGTTTTCCTCGGCGTGCTCGGGATCGGCGCGTTCGCCATGGGGATGCAGCCGCCGACCGGCGGGCACACGATCGATCCGGAGAAAGTGAGCGAGACGTACCCGTTCAACAATCCCGGACTCGAGCAAATCGACGACAACGAGTACAACGCCTACATGATCGCCTACGCGTTCGGCTTCACACCGGCGAAGATGGAAATTCCGCTCGGCGCGAAGGTTCACTTCCAGGTGACGAGCCCGGACGTGGTGCACGGCTTCCAGATCACCGGCACGACGGTCAACCTGATGGCCATCCCCGGCGAGGTCAACCACTACACGTACACGTTCGACAAGCCGGGCGAGTACCTGGTGCTGTGTAATGAATATTGCGGCGCGGGCCATGAATTCATGGCGACGACCATCATCGTGAAATGAGTTCCGCAAAACCGAAACGGAGAGGATGATCGAGCGTGACTGCTACTGCGATACAGGCGTCCGCGGCCGACAACCGGCCGTTTGACGCGAAAGACGGGAAGCTCGTAATCGCGCACGTGCTGGTGGCCTTCATCGCGCTGCTGATCGGCGGCATCGCGGGGCTCCTGCAGGGCCTGGTCCGGGCCGGCATGATCGAGCTGCCTTCCGAGTTCGGCTACTATCAGATTCTGACCGCGCACGGCGTTCTGATGGCACTGATCTTCACGACGTATTTCATCATCGGCTTCCTGTACGCCGGCATCAGCAAGACGATGGGCGGCAAACTGATCGGCATCACGAGCCGTCTCGGCTGGGCCGGGTTCGTCCTGATGACGATCGGCACGATCCTCGGCACGATCATGATCCTGGCGAACGAAGCGACGGTGCTGTATACGTTCTACGCGCCGCTGAAGGCGAACCCGTTCTTCTACATCGCGCTGGTGTTCGTCGTCGTGGGAAGCTGGCTGTCCGGATACGGGATATTCGCGCAATACCGGTACTGGCGCAAGACGAACAAGGACAAAATCAGCCCGCTGTTCGCCTTCATGGCCGTCTCCACGATGCTGCTCTGGCAGATCGCCACGATCGGCGTCGCGATCACCGTGCTGTTCCAGTTCATTCCGTGGTCGTTCGGCTGGGTCGAGAAGATGAACATCATGATCAGCCGGACGCTGTTCTGGTACTTCGGCCATCCGCTCGTCTACTTCTGGCTGATGCCGGCGTACATCTGCTGGTACATCTGCATACCGAAGATCATCGGGGGCAAAATATTCAGCGATGCGATGGCGCGCATGGCGTTCGTCCTGTTCATCGTGCTTTCGGTTCCGGTCGGCTTCCACCATCAATTGATGGAGCCCGGCATCGCGCCGATTTGGAAATACATCCAGGTCGTCCTGACGTTCGCGGTCGTCGTGCCGTCCCTCATGACCGCGTTCGCGATGTTCGCGACGTTCGAACAGACCGGACGGGCCAAGGGCGCGCGCGGGCTGTTCGGCTGGCTGAAGAAGCTGCCGTGGGGTGACGTCCGGTTCTTCGCGCCGTTCATGGGCATGTTGATCTTCATCCCGGCCGGCGCCGGCGGCATCATCAACGCGTCCAACCAGATGAACGCGATGGTGCACAATACGCTCTGGGTGACGGGCCACTTCCACCTGACCGTCGCCACGACGGTCGCGCTGACGTTCTTCGGCGTCGCCTACTGGCTCATCCCGCACGTGCTCGGCAGACAGCTCACGCCGAAGGCGAACAAGCTCGGCATCATTCAGACGGTCATCTGGATCATCGGGATGGTCTTCATGTCCGCTTCGATGCATACGTCCGGCCTGATGGGCGCTCCGCGGCGCACCGCGTACACGACGTACGGCGACCATCCGGATTCGGTGCTCTGGATGCCGTACTATGTGGTGATGGCGATCGGCGGCACGATCCTGTTCATCGGCGTCATCCTGATGTTCTACAACATCATCACCCTGATGCGCGCGCCGAAGGGCGACGCGAACACCGTCGCCGAGTTCCCGATTGCCGAAGCGTCGGAAGCGGCCGAACCGACGCCGAGATGGCTCGAACGCTGGGGCGTATGGGTGGGCCTCGTCATCGTGCTGGTGCTGTTCGCCTACACCATCCCGTTCAGCGACATGCTTCTCGATCCGGCGCCCGGCTCGAAGCCCTGGGTGACGTGGTAAGGCAAAATCGGATAGTTGTGCTGCAGCCTTCAGCGCTCGTCCTGCCGTGTGGCGGGGCGGGCGATTTTTTTGCGCCTCTGCAGTTAGCATGAACGAAAAAGGTCAGCTCCGAATGCGACACGTAGGTTAAAATGGATACACCCACCCATTTCAGAGCTACACGCAAAGGAGCTGACTTATGATGCAGTATACCACAAAGTATGTCGGA
>Ga0207866_1001091_pt1 | contig 29417 bp, 29 predicted proteins | sample HigsolmetaAR203D_FD_184835 | JGI IMG/M metagenome (GOLD analysis project Ga0207866, IMG submission 184835) | Ionic liquid and high solid enriched microbial communities from the Joint BioEnergy Institute, USA - AR20-3-D (SPAdes) (version 2) ...
TGCGCTCGTTGGATTCCTGGCCGTAGACGGCGATGTCGTCCTTGTGGGCGATGCCGCGGTGGGCGATCACGAACTTCTCGGCCTGCACGAACATGCCGCCCGACCCGCAGCAGGGGTCGTAGACGCGGCCGGAGTACGGCTCCAGCATCTCGACGAGGAGCTTGACCACGCTGGGCGGGGTGTAGAACTCGCCGCCGCGCTGGCCTTCGGCGCGGGCGAACTTCTCCAGGAAGTACTCGTAGACCTCGCCGAGCACGTCCCGGGCGGGCCTGTCGCCGTGGCCGGTGAAGCTGGCGTCGCTGATGAGGTCGACCAGCTCGCCGAGGCGGCGCTGGTCCACGTTGTCCCGGTTGAAGATCTTGGGCAGTACGCCAGCAAGCGACGGGTTGGATTTCATGATGGCGTCCATGGCCCGGTCGATGAGCTCGCCGATGCCGTCGCTCTTGGCGTGCGCAGCCAGGTGCGACCAGCGCGCCTCTTCCGGGACCCAGAAGACGCCGTGGCCGATGCACTCGTCCTTGTCGTCGAGGAACATGTCGAGACGGGACTCGGGGATGCCCTGCGCCAGGATCTCCTCGCGGATGGCCTCGCGACGCTCCTCGAACGCGTCCGAGACGTACTTGAGGAACACCAGGCCCAGGACGAAGTCTTTGTACTGGGCGGCGTCCATGTAGCCGCGCAGCTTGTTCGCGGCCTTCCACAGGGTGTCGTACAGGTCGGCCATGGTGGGCATGCCCGGCAGGGCCGCCTGTTCGGTGGCCTTTTTCTTCCTGGGCGGCATGGTTCTCCTTCTCACTTATGCGTGACCGAATGCGAAGGTGAGGATTCCGTCGCTGAGGCCCGCGGCGGCGATGCGGCACACCTCGTCGAGCAGTTCGTCGAGCCCCCGCCTAAAGGCGGGGGAGGAAGTCAAACCCACGCCGACCGGGCACGCACCGCCATCCGCGGCACCCCGTCCTCCCCGGTCGGCTCCCCCTCGAGGATCAGCGTGTTGGTCCCCGGCCGCAGCATGAACCGCGCCGGGAACAGCTCCAGCCACGAACGCGCCGGCTGCGGCTCAGGCTGCACCTCCTCCGGCGCGTACGCCCACACCAGCCGCGTCCCCAAATCGATCTCGAGCGTGTACCGGTCGTCCGCGGGCAGCACGGCAACTTCCCGGGCGCGGATCACCAGGCCGAGCTCCACATGCCGGATCGTGAAACCCCGGATCGGCCCGAACACGGTGATCACCCCGGGGATCGTCTTGTAATCCCCGGCCAGGTGCAGCGTCACCGTCGCCCGCGGCGTGGCCGACTCCGGGTCCGCCGACCCCTCCGCATAGACCGGGGTGATCGCATACCGGCGCGGGTCCCCCGCAACCAGCGTCAGCGTCCAGTCGAACACCAGCGCACCCCGGTCTTTGACCTCGATCTGGTCCCCCAGCCGCACGTAGGATTGCCGCGCCATGTGCGCCTCCTCGACCCGCAGCAACGCCCGCTCACGCGGCGGGAGCACCGAGGTGAGACGATGCTGTGCCGCCACCATCGCCTCACGGGTCGGGGCGTCCGCCGTACCCTCGAGCGTGATCACCCGCGACCCCAGCCGGCCCGGCCCGACGAAAGCCCCGTCCTGGGCGTCCTGCTCGGCCACCCGCGCGGTCACCGGCGGCGACGACGACCACCCCTCTTCGCGTGTCACCACCCAGTACACGCCGTGCTCGTCCCTTACGTTCGCCGCCCACCGGTCACCGAGCATGTACACCGGCGACGCAACCGGCACCCACGGCGGATCATCCAGCTTGACGGTGAGCGTCGCCGGGTCGCCCCGCTGCTCCTCATCGTCCACGGCACGCACCTGCACCAGGTAGGTGGTGCCGCGGATCAGCTCCTCGATCACGTACGCCAGGCCCGCCGTGGTGCCGATCACCTCGCCGTCGAGCAGCACCTCATACCTGACCACCCGCACGTCATCCACGCTCGGCCCCCAGGCGAGCGAGATGGTGTCCCCCTCCGGCGTCGCGGTCAGGTTCGCCGGGATCGACGGCACGGTGGTCGCCACCGTCGTCACCTCGAGGGACACCTTCTCCGAGCGTTGGCCGATGTTGTCGACCGCGTCCACCTCGATCAGGTAGGTGGTGCCGCGCTCCAGCCCCGTGACCTGCCAGGTCACATCCTGCACGTCGTCGCCCTGCTTGACCCCGTCGAGGTACACCCCGTACCCGACGATCGCGTAATCGTCGCTGGCGGGGTCCCACGCCACCGTCACCGCGGTGCCCTGCACGAGCGTGGCCCGCAGGTTGCTCGGCGGCCCCGGCGGCTGGTCGCTGATCGTGGCCGCCTCCACCGTCACCACCGGTGAGCGGTGCCCGGCCGCGTCCACCGCGTCCAGCCCGATCACATACGTGGTGACCGGCTCCAGCCCATCCACCGTCACCTCATCGCCCGGCGGATGATCCGCCCCCCACTTGACCCCGTTGACGTAGGCGCCGTACCCGGTAACCCCGACGTTGTCGGTCGCCGGCGTGAAACCGATGGTCACCGAGTACGGCGTCACGTGCGTGACCACCAGGTCCGAGGGCGGGCTCGGCGGGGTGCCGTCCGTCGTGACGACCAGCACGCTCCGCTCCGAGCGCAAATTGTTGTGGACCGCGTCCACCTCGATCGTGTAGGTCACACCCGGGGTGAGGCCCGTGAACGTGTAGGTCCGCCCGGTCTGGCTGGACACCACCCGGGTCCCGTTCAGGTACACCCCGTACCGGATCTGGCTCTGCGACACCCCCGGCTTGGTGGAGGCGTCCCACTCGACCGAGATCGACGTGCCCGACACCGACGTGGCACGCAGGTTCGGCGGCGCGGTGGGCGGCGCCTCAGGGGAGCCGTACCCGACGACCGCGAACGGCACCGCATCGACCTCCCAGGCGAAACACCACGCCTGGTAGACCGCGTACTGGTTCGGGATCTCGTTGGAGTAGGCGATGGACACCGCCATCGTGTCGCCGAACTCGCGCTCCCAGTCCGGTGTCAGCGGGTAGAGGTTGTCGCTCCAGTCCACCCCGAAAAACCCCGCGTCGGTCACGGCCACCGCGGCCACGAAACCCGCCGACTCGGCGCGCGGGATCTCCACCGGCACATAGAACAGGCCCTCGGATTCGACCTGGGTCTCAGCGAACAGCACCTGCGGGCAGCCGACCCGCTCATACACCGCGGCCGCGACGTTCCCCGCACCGGACAGGGTGAAGCTGAACGCGCTCTCCGACCCGTCGGCGATCCTGGAGATGACGTAGACGTAGAACCCGCCCGCGGACTGCTGCGCGTCCACCGTGTACCCGGCCGGGCTGCTCGATACCGGCCGGTTCGCGCCGATCACCGCGACGATCCGGTCCCCCGCGGCCGGCGTCGCCGAAAACCCGATGGTGAACGTGGAACCGCTGCTCGCCAGTGTCCCAAGCCGCCTGTTCGGCACGACACTCCCCCCGATCAGTAGGCGTTGTACGCCTCGACGACAAGCCGCGGCGTCCCCGCCGACCCGGGCGCGGGCTCACCCGACAGCGTGATCGTGTTGGTGCCGGGCACCAGCAGAAACCACCCCGGCAGGTGCGCCACCTGCGCACGGCCCGGCCCCGGAACCCCGCCCTGGTAGTAGGTGACCGTCCGCGCCCCCAGGTCGATCGCCAGGCTCGTGTCCGGGTCAGCCGGCAGCCACAGCCCGGACCGCGACCGCAACGCGAGCCCGCTCTCGCGGTGGCTGATGACCCAGTTGCGGATCGGCCCATACAGCCGCAACCGGGCCGGAACCTGCGGATAGGTCCCGGTCATCTCGATCACCGCCGCCGCCTCCCCCGGCAGCGACTCCACCACCGCCACCGCCCGGGTCGGCCGCGCCACATACCGCCGCGGGTCACCCGCCGTCACGCTCAGGGTCCACCGGAACACCAGCGGCCCCCGGTCCTCGACGACCACCTGATCCGACAGCCGCACCCGCGCCCGCAGCGTCCGATCAACACCCTGCACGAGCAGATCCGCCGTGTCCCCCGGATGCACCGCCGCGGTGATCCTCTGCTTGGCGGCGAGCATCGCCGACCGGGTCGGCGCGATCGCCACCCCCGACAGGGTGACCGTGCGCGCACCGAACAAGCCGGCCGACGTGGCGCCGCCGTCTATCGCCTCACCCTCGGCGAGCGCGCTCTTGACCGGCGGGGTCGAGGCCCAACCTTCGGCCTCCTCAACGACCCAGTCGACGCCGTGCTCGTCGGTGACGTTCCCCGCCCACGCCCCCAGCCGGTACACCGGGTAATCGAGCGGGACGAACAGCACCGGCAGCGTCGCCGTCTGCACCGCGGTGGTGGTCGTCTGCCCGATCGTGTCCGTCACCCGCACCGCCACCGTGTACGGCGTGCCGGCGGCCAGGTCGCCGATCACGTGGGTGCGCACCACCGGCCCGTCGATCGTCCACTCGACACCGTCCAGCGGCGGGACGTGCACCACCTCACCGTCAAGCAGGATCTCGTACCGGGTGACCCCGAAATCGTCGCTCGACTCGCTCCACTGGACGGTGAGCGTCGTCTCCCCCGGCTCGACCGTCACCTCGACCGGCTCGGGGTTGGTGTCGTCCAGCGTCGACGCCTCGAGCCGCGCCGGCTCGCCACGCTGCCCGATGTCGTCGACCGCGAACACCTCAACCAGGTAGGTGGTGCCCTCGGTCAGGCCGGTGAACGTGAACTCACGCTCGGTCTGCTCGGCCGACACGAGCACGCCGTCGAGCCGCACGTCATACCCGGCGACCGCCACATCGTCGGCCGCCTCATCCCATTCGACGGTGATGCTGGTGTAGGTCGCGCCGGTCTGCCTCAGCTCGGGTGGCGGCCCCGGCGGATAGTCCGGCACCGTCACAAACGGGATCTCCAGCCGCGGCGAGACCTGCCCGGCCGTGTCGACCGCGGCCACCTCCGCCACATACGCGGTGCCCGCCGCCAGACCCTCGAACGTGAACTCCAGCCCGGCCCACAGCTCCTCGACCTGGGCGCCGTCGAGCCAGATCCGGTACCCGGCCACCCGGTCGTCATCCTCGGCGGCCGCCCACCGGATCGTCGCCCAGACGCGGCCGGCGTCCACCATCCCCCCGGCCGGGGGCGCGCCCGGCGGCGCATCCCCGGTCGTCTCGGCGGCCACCCAGACCACGGCCGACCGGTTCCCGGCCGCGTCGAACGCATCCACCCCCAGCGTGTAGGAGGTGCCCGCGTCCAGCCCCGTGAACGTGTACTCCAGGACCTCGGCGCCGACCTCGTCCACCAGGACACCGCCGAGGTACACCCCGTACCCGAACACCCCCACGTTGTCGCTGGCCGGGTCCCAGGTGAGCGTCAGCCGGTACGGCCCCGCCGCCACGATCCGCGGATTCCCCGGCATGCTCGGCGGGGTCTCATCCAGCGGCAGCGTCGCCACCTCGAGCGTGGCCACGGCCGACCGGTTCCCCGCCGCGTCGAACGCATCCACCCCCAGCGTGTAGGAGGTGCCCGCATCCAGCCCATCGAACGTGTATTCGAGCGTGTCCGGGCCGACCTCATCGACCTGGGCACCGCCGAGGTACACCCCGTACCCGGCCAGCGTGTAATCGTCCTCGGCCGCATCCCACACCACCCGGATCACCGACTGGGTGACCACGGCCACCCGCAGACTCCCCGGGACCGTGGGCGGCGTCAGGTCGGCCGGCGGCCGGGCGACGATCGCACGCGCCGGGTATGCGCGGCCGAGACGAGCCATCTGCTACACCCCCGCCACGCTCACCAGGTCGCCGCGCGGATCGCCGCCGCCGATGGGAACACCACCTGACGCCCCGGCTGGTCAGGCAGATGGCCCGGCTGGTCAGGCAGATGGAACGTCAACTGCGCGATCCACGCACAGTCCGACCCAGACGCCCCCGAGACGTCCTTGCTGTAGGTGAACTTGATCTGCGAGGCAGACCCGAGCGGATACGGCCCGGCCCACCGCCACGACACCTCGCCGGACTCCGACAAAACCTCGCCGCTGCCGATGGTGACGGTGAACATGTCGAACCAATCCTCGGACGACACCCGGTACAGGAACTCGACCTGCGTCGCCCCCGCAGGGACCGTCACCGTCGCCGTGGTCGACTGGTTGTGGCTGATCGACGCCGACCGCAACGCCCACGTCCCCACCGGAGGCGAGGCGTTCGACACCCGCGTCCAGTTCCCCGAGATCGGCGTGACGTAGTTGGCGTCGGCGAAATCCTCAACGAGGGTCGCCATGTCAGCAGCGCTCCACCCACAGCGAGCCCCACGCCGACACCGCCACCGGCGAGTTGACCGCCAACACCCACCCCTGATCCGGGAGCGCGACCGGCTCATCACCGAGCGGCACGTCATAGACCAGCAAACCGCCGTTCGGCGTCAGCGGGATCGTCTCGACCCGGGTGAGCAGCGTCGGCATCGACGTCCAGTTCTGCGCCGCGGTGAACCCCGCCGGGATCGCCGGCCCGGAGATCTGCACCGGCGTCACCGTGGTCGACGCCGTACCCGGCGGGTTCGCCGCGAACGTGCAGGCATACAGCGTCACCTGCGCCGGAGCCCCGGACGTGCCGGTGAACCCGACCCGGATCTTCGCCAGCTTGAGCCCGAACGACGGACCCGACATCACGCCGATGACTGCCTTCTCCTGGTTCGCGGTCAGCGACACCGCCGAACTGGTTGGGCACACGTACTTGCAGCCGGACACCGCAAACCCCCCGAAACGTCACGTACGCGGCAGACCAGGGGGAGGGTGCCGCAAACCCCCGCTAACGTCACCGCAGGTACGCGCCCAGCAGCCGCGAGGTCTTCTGCGCGAGCGCGTGCTCATCCATCCCCGGCGCCGGATGCACATGGATCTCGATCGGCCGCACCTGCGCCGCCGCCACCTGAGGCTGACGCTCCGGCCGGTACGCCGTCGCCAACGCCCGCGAGCTCGCCCACCGCATCGCCGCCACACCCGACACCAGCCCACCGGACGCAAACCCCCGGTACGCCACCGAGGGCACCCGGCCGATCAGCCCGCCCCGGGCACGCCGCTCCGCCCGCTGCTCGGGCTCATCCCGCACGTTCGCGTCGAACCAGGCCAAGATCGTGTCGATCGCGCGCTTCGGGATCGCGCCGAGCAACCGCCCGAGCCCGGTCGACCCCACCCCCGCGTCGATCATGTTCCGCAGCGGGACCAGGACCTTGCGCGCCGCGTACCCGGCGCCCTTCTTCAGCCAGTCACCCAGGGACGCGAACAGGCCGGAGATGCCGCCGCCGGCGGCGAGCCGCGGCAACCGCCCGGAGTTGATCGCCTCCAGCAGCGGCAGCCACCGGCGCGTGGCCGCCGCGTTGACGATGTACTCCCCGTTGGAGGCGAGGATCGGAATCCGGTCCGCGGTGGGTCCGCCCGGCCCGCGCAGCAGACCACCCGAGGCGAACCCCTTGAACACCACCTCGGGCAGCTCAGGAAGGCCGACCTTGCTGGCCAGGGCGTTCCACAACCGGCGAATACCGTTGTTGTAGACGGTGTTGACGACGAACTCAGCCGGTTTTGACGCGACGCTCTTAAGCGTGTCCCAGATTTTCTTGATCGCGTTGACACCGGTCTGGAAACCGTTCGGCAACGTTTTGGTGATGAAATTCCAAAACGCCTCAAGCCCCGGCTTGATTACCTTGCTCCACGCCGTTTCGATCGCCGACCCGATCGCCTTCCACGCCGGCTCGAAGATGTTCTTCCAGAGCCAGTTCAGTTTCGGCGCGAGCGTGTCGTTCCAGAACTTGACCAGGGCATCCAGCGCGGGCTTGATGACGTTGTTCCAAGCCCCCTTGACCAGGTCACCTATCGCCTTGAACGCCGGTTCGAAAACGTTCTTCCAAAGCCAGGTGACCTTCGGCGCGAGGGTGTTGTTCCAGAACGCCACAAGGGCGTCGAAAACCGGCTTGAGGACGTTATTCCAAAGCCACGACGCAATCTGGCCGATGGCGCGGAACGCGCCGTCGACCATGTCGCGGAACCAGTCGACGTTGTTGTACGCGTAGACCAACCCGGCGACCAGAGCCGTGATCAGCGTGACGATCAGCATGATCGGGTTGGCGCGCATCGCGGCATTCAGCAGGTTTTGCGCCGCGGTCCACGCCACCGTCGCGGCCCGCACCACCGCCGTACCGGCCGCCATCGCGAGCTGCCGGGCGTTGGCGAGCGCCGCCTGAGCGGCGACCCGCCCGTACTGGGCGGCGAGCCCGGCGAGTTTGCCCGCCGTCGCCGCCGCCGCCTGACCCGCCTTGGCGATCCCCCCGGCCGCCTTGGAGGCCATCTCCCCGGCCTTCGCCGCCGCGGACTGCACACCACCGGCCGCCTTGCCCGCCGCGGACTGCACACCCCCCGCGGCCTTGCCCGCGGCCCCGGCGAGCCCGGACGCGGCCTTCCCCGCCGCACCGGCGAGCCCGGACGCGCCCTTCGCGACCGCGCCGGCCACGCCCGCGGCCACACCGGCGAGGGCCTTCGCCCCGCCCTTGAACAGGGACGCCGGGTTGAGCTTCTGGATCAGCCCCGAAAGGTTGATCTTCTGCCCGGCCTTGGAGATCAGGTCCGAAGGGTTGAGCTTCTGGACCAGGTCAGACAGCTTCGCCTTGGCCTTGGAGAACAGGCTGGCGGGCTTGATCTTCTCCTTGGAGGTGTCGACCAGGTCGCCCGGTTTGGCCTTCTTCTTCGTGTCGATCAGGTCGGCCGCGTCCGCCGCGGCCTCCGCCGCACCGCCGCCCTTCCCCTTGCCGAACAGCCCGCCGATCAGGTCCTTCGCCGCGGCGAAAGGCTTTTTGATCCCCTCCAGGATCCGCTTGCCGATGTAGGCGCCGAAGACGTCCCATCCCCAGCTCAGAGCCCAGCCCCACAGCCCCTTGCCGAGCAGCCCAAGCCCTTTGCCGAAGACCTTGAACAGCGCGGACATCACCTTGACCGCGCCGCTGAGGCCGACAAACTTCGCCAAAACGGCGAAAAGGATGCCGAACGGGCCGGCGATCGACAGGATCGTCTGCCCGATATCGGACTGGGCGATCCACCGGAACGCCTTGACAATCCAGGTCAGCGCGTCCAGGAACGCCGTGGTGCTGCCCGGGTCAAGCCCGAGCATGAAGTCCTTGAACAGCCCGCTGATCTGTTTCAGCAGCTCACCCAGGCTCCGGAGAACCGGAACCATCTCGTCGAAGAACTCGCGGGCTTTTTTCTGCGTGTCGTCGTCCGCGGCCCACTTGGCGAACCGCTCCGACGCCCGCACCAGGTCGTCCAGCAGCGTGTGACCGGCCGGCGCCGCGGCCTTGCCCAGCGACAACAGGCCGCTGCTCAGGTTCTTGAGCAGCGCCCAGAGCTTGCCCGCGGTCCGCCACCCACGCTCGAGCCAGGCAACGATCTTTTGCTGCCCTTGCTCCGACTGGACGAAGGTGCGGAAACGCTCGGTCATGTCGGCGAACCGCTTGGCCAGCAGAACCGCCCACGGGGCGGCAAGCCGCATGAAGGTGGTGAGCCCGCTGAACGCGGCGATGGAGGCCCGCCCGAACTCCGCGATGATCGCGTTGTTGGCGCCCATGACCTGCGACAGGTCACGGCCGAACGCCTCAGACCCGAGCAGCTCGCCGAACTTGGCGACGAAGTTGCCGATGGTCTGCCCGGTGGCGCGGAACCCGCCCTGAAGGACGTCCAGCATCGGCATAGCCGCCTTGACACCGGAGATCAGCCCCGGCGCAAGCGCCTCCTGCGTGGCCTTGCGGATCTCCGACAGCTCGGGCCGTACCGTGTTGTGCAGGTACAGCACGAACTCGCGCATGGACGGCGTGAGCTCGGCGAGCGCCTGCGCGACCGGGTCCGGCGCACCACCGCCGCCGCCGGCCTTCGGCGGCTTCTTCGCCTCGGCGAGCCGCTGTTTGGCCTCCTTGGCCCGCTCCCGCGCCTCCTTGACCCCCTGCCGGGCCTTCTCGACGTTCTTCTGCGCCCGCTGCTGCGCCTTGATCGCCTCGAGGACGGCCTTCTGCGCCCGCGCAATCGCCTTGGCACCCTGGACCGCGGCCTCATCGGCGGCCTTACGCGCCTGCGCGAGCTCGCGCACGGCGAGCATCTCGTTCCGCTGCGCCTGGATCAGCGCCTCTTTGGCCGCGGTGACCTGATCGGACCCCTCGACACCCTTGCGGTTGAGCTCTTCGGTGTCCTCGACCAGGTCCTGGTTACGGTTGCGGATCTCCTGCAACCGGTGGAGAGCCTGCCGGTATGCGAGGTCCGCCTCACGCCTGTCCAGGTCGGAGGCGCGGGGGTCCCGCATCACCTCCTCAAGCCGCAGCTTGGCCCGCTCGATCGCGAGCTGCGCGGCCTCCTCGTCGAGGGCACCGCCGAGGACGGCCAAGTTCATGTCCCGGATCCGCCTCGTGGCCTCCTTACGGGCCTCGTTCAGCCGCTCGATCGCCCGCTGGACCGCCTTGTGGGCCTGCTCCTCCCGCCACAGCGCGCTTTCGATCCGCCACGCGGCCGACTGCTGGGCCTCCGCGGCCCTCTTGGTGGCCTCGGCGACGTTCTCCCGGGCCTCCTTGACCCGCTCGGCCGCCTCAACCGCGCGCTCCTGGGCCTCCTTGACCCGCTCCTGCGCCGCCTTGACGGCTTCCTCGGCACGCTTGACCTGCTCGGCGGCCGCCTTGATCCGCTGCGCGGCCGCCTCACGAGCCGCGGCCGCGGACGCGCCCGCGGCCGCCGCCTGCTTGTCCCGCTGCGCCAGCGCGCCGAGCGCGGTGCCGACCCCGGTGAAACCGACGATCAGCGCGGTGAGCCCCTGACCGGCCGCGGCCGCCACCCCCGGCAGCGCGCCGATCGCACCCACCGCCTGGCCCGCGGCCGCGGCCAGAGCGAACAACCCCGCGGCCGCCTGACCGGCCATGCCGACCAGCGCGCCCAGGCCGGCGATGATCTCGCCGACCGCCAAAACCTTGAGCGAGATCTCCCAGACCCGGGACGTGGTCCGCTGCCGCGCCTCCTCGACCCGCTGCTCGAGCTCCCGGGTGTCCGCCGTCGCTTTGACCTCGACCGGCGGCTCACCGCGCAGGGCGCGGATCGCGTCCCGGAACCGCGACAGCAGCCCGCCCTTGTCAACGTCCGGCTTGACCGTGGCCTGCCGCGAGGCATCCTCGGCCGCCCGCTTGGCCTCCTGCACGAGCCGGTCCCGATCCAGCTCGACCCGGGCGCGGACCGTCGCGGTCTTCTCGGCGGCCTTGACCGCGGCCTGGGTTTCCGCCTGGAGACGGGCGGCGTCGACCTCGGCGCGGATCTGCGCACGCACCCGGGCGAGCCGCGCATCGATCTCCCGCTGGAGCCGCGCCGGCTCCATCTGCGACAGGTCGGCGACGACCTTGATCTCGACGCTGCCCGCGTCGATCCCCTCTATGTTTTCGGCCACGCCCCGCACCCCCGATCAGACCGGGGAGGCAGGGTGCCGCAATCGCCCGCTAACGTCCCGAACGTGCGTAAACCGGGACGTTAGCGGGCGATTGCGGCACCCTGCCGCGCATGGCCGGGGTGTGGAACTGGGTGATCGAACAAGGCGCCATGTGCCGCGCGGTGCTCCGCTTGCGTGACGAGTCCGGCCAGCCGATGAACCTGGCCGGGTGCACCGCCCGGATGCAGATCCGCCCCCAGCCCCGCTCCTCCGAGCTGCTGCACGAGCTGACCAGCGACAGCGGCGGCGGGATCGAAATCGGCGAGACCGAGGGCACGCTCACCCTCACCGTCGCCCCGGAAACCTCGCTGACGTTCACCTGGCGGAACGCGGTCTACGACCTGCTGCTGATCGACCCGGGCGGTGAGCCGACACGGGTCCTCAAGGGCAGCGTGATGATCGACCCGGCGGTGACGGCATGAGCGACATCAAGGTCATCGAGGTCGTCCCCGAGCGGCAGATCAGCGTGGATGTCGCGGTGCGCGGCATCCAGGGTCCGCCCGGCCCGCCCGGCCCGCCGGGTGAGCCCGGCCCGCCCGGCCCGCCGGGGCCGCCCGGAGAACCGGGGCCGCCCGGCCCGCAGGGACCCGAGGGCGGCACCTGGCAGGAGGACCACGAATTCGCGATCCCGTCGACGGTGTGGGAGGTCCGCCACACCCAGGCGCGCGACCCGCGCGTCACGCTGTTCGACTCCAGCGGCCGGGTCGTGCTCGGCGACGTCGAGTACGAGCCCGGCGTGGTCCGCGTGCACTGGTGGTTCCCGATGACCGGCACCATGCGCCTCAACTAGGGGGGAAACGAATGCGGTTCCTGTCTCAGGTCGACCTGTCCAAAATCCCGGTCAAGGGGTGGGTGCCGGAATCCTCGGCGACACCACCGGCCGACCCGGCCACCTTCCAGCTCTGGGGCGACACCTCCACCAACCGTGTCCGCTGGTATGTCCCCGGCCGCGGCTGGGTCGCGCTCGACGACGTGGCGGACGGCGCGGTCACCGCCGACAAGCTGCCGGACGGCGAGCTCCCGCTGTCCAAGCTCGCCACCGATCCGCTGGACCGCGCCAACCACACCGGCACCCAGCCGGCGTCCACCATCTCCGACCTGGCCGAAACGGTGCAGGCGTACCGGCTGGACGAGTTCGCCGCCCCGGCCGCGCCGCTCAACGCCGGCGGTCAGCGCATCACCAACGCCGCCCCCGGCGTCGCGCCCACCGACGTGGTGACCGTGCAGCAGCTCCACGACGCACGCGCCGGGCTCGCCGGGGTCAAAACCCCCGTCCGGGTGGCCGCCACCGAGAACGTCAACCTCGCCGCGCCCGGCGCCACGATCGACGGCGTGACCATGCACCCCGGTGACCGGTTCCTCGCCACCGCGCAGACCACCGGCACCGAGAACGGCATCTACGTCTACAACGGCCCGGACACCCCGGCGACACGCGCCGAGGACGCCGACGACGCCGGAGAGATCCTCGACGGCACCATCGTCGCCGTCGCCGAAGGCACCAGCGCCGGGATGCAGTACATCCAGCAGGCCACCCCATCCGGCGCGCCCGGCAACTGGGTCCAGACCTGGACCGTCTACTCCACCGGCGGCACCACCTACATCCCCGGCCCCGGCCTTGAGCTCGACGGCAACGCCTTCGCGGTCAAGCCGGGCGACTCGTCGATCGTGGTGGACTCCAGCGGCGTGCGCGTCGGCACCGTGAGCATCGCCCAGGGCGGCACCGGCGCGACCACCGCGGCCGCCGCCCGCGCCAACCTCGGCGCGCCCGGCAAGTGGGCCGGGGACGCGCCCGCGCTCCCCGCCGGCACCTGGACGGCCGTGACGCACAACCTCGGCACCGAGGACGTCGCCGTGGGCGTGCGGGAGAACGCCACCGGCGAGAGCGCCGCGATCCGGTGGCGTGTGGCCGGGCCGAACACGGTCGAGCTACACCCCGACGTCGCCGTGGCCGCCGGCGCGCTCCGCGTCGTGGTGGTGGGCTGATGCGGTTCTACTCCGCCCCGCTGCTGCCGTCCGGCGCCCGCATGGCCAGGATCGTGCAGGTCTACTCGGCGCACGGCCCCCTCGAGGTGACCGAGGGAGGGTCGCGGGTCTACAACGACACCGGGGAGACGCTGCGTATCCTCGCCGTCCGCGCATCCGTGGGCACCCCGCCGTCCGGCGGCCCCGTCGTCTGCGACGTCAACATGGACGGCGTCACGATCTTCGGCGACCAGGGGGCGCGGCCGGCCATTCCGGACGGTCAGCACACCAGCGGCAAGGTGACCGGCATGACCGTGGCCGAGTGGCCGGACGGGTCCTACCTCACCGCCGATGTTGACCAGGTGCCCGAGGACCCGGGAGCGGACCTCACCGTGCAGGTCACCGTGGGCTGAGGCAGGCAGGCATGCCGGACATCGTCGAGGATTTCGAGTCGGCCACCGCGGTCGTGCCGCGCACCGGCACATGGACCCGCGTCACCGACAGCGTCCACTCGGGCAGCTACGCCCTGAAATCCCCCACAACCAACCACAACCAGACCTCCGCGGTCGACTTCACCATCCCGCCCGGCTCGACCACCGTCCGCCTCTGGTATCGGGTGTCCACCGAGGCCGTCTACGACCCGATGAACATCCGGGTGGACGGCACGATCGTGTTCTCCGACTCGGGGGTGAAGAACTGGCAGCAAACCCCCGAGATCGACGTCACCGGCGCGGCCACGCTGCGCGTGGAGTACTCCCGCGACGTGTCCGCCGGCGGCGGGCAGAACGCCGTCTGGATCGACGACCTGGTGTTCACCATCCCGGTCGTCGACGAGGAGCCGCCGACCACACCGACCGGGCTCACCGTCACCGGGAAGACCCCCTACAGCGTGACGCTGGAGTGGCAGCCCGCCACCGACAACGTCGCCGTCATCGCCTACGACATCTACCGGGACGGCCAGCCGGCGGGCACCTCCCCGGTCACCACCTACACCGACACCGGGGTCGAGCCGAACACCACCTACACCTACACGGTGCGCGCCCGCGACGCCGCGGGGAACACCTCCCCGCCGAGCAGCCCGGTCACCGTCACCACCCCGAAAGCCGCCGGCGTCGCGCCCATCGTGGTCGACGCTTCGACCCCGCCGCTGGTGTCCGGCTCGGCGGCGCTGACCACGGCATCGTTCACCCCGCCGGCGGGGGCGCTGCTGGTGGCGTGCGCGGCGTTCGCCGCCCCCGACCATCCGACCATCTCCCACACCGGCCCCGCCATGACCTGGGCGAAGGTCGCCGCCCTCGGGTATGGGGACCCGATCGGTGAGCGTGGCGTGTCGGCCGTGTTCGTCGCGGTGTGCCCGGCCGCCCAGCCGGTCACGGTCACCGCCACCTCCACCCTGGGCAACGATGCCGGCGCGCTCCGGGTGTACGTGCTCACCGGGATCGACCCGGCCACACCGGTCGGCGCCACCGCGGCCCACCCGATATGGGAGGACGCCCCGTACACGCTCCCGCTGCTCACCACCACCCGCGCCGGCAGCCGCACCGTGGTCGTGTCGTCCAACTGGTACATCGACGACGACAGCGCCGACTCGACCGGCCCCGGGTTCGACTATGTGTCGTGGCGCACGAGCCTGATCGGCGGTGTCGCCGCCATCCAGTCCACCCCCGCGCCCGCGCCGGGCACACCGGTCGCGGTGACGTTGCAGTCCACCACGGACCTGTGGCGCGGCAACGTGGTCGCCGTGGAGATCCTGCCTATGTTTCTCCCCGACGACGAGGAGGAGCCGCAACCCGCCACACCGTTCCGGGGGTGGGGCATCCACCTGTAGGCGTGCGAAAGGCCCGGCCACGCTCGGCGGCCGGGCCGATCCACTGGTCTCGTCAGGCGGTCTTGGCGGCGGTGTGATTCTCCGGCCTGGGGCACTCCCCGCCCGGGCCGGGGATGGCCCCGCAGCGGGCGAAACCGGCGAGCGCGCCGCAGCGAGGCACCTGCACGTCGGGCAGGGTACGCAGCACCCTCGCGGCCTCGCGGGCCGCCGCGGCCACCCGCGCCCACGCCTGCTGGCCGCGGCCGCCCGGGTTCGGGCTCCCCCATGCCGCGGCGGCCGCGTGGAACCGCCGGTACGGCTCCCACAGCGCGGTGCGCGCCTCGCCCCAGAGGGCGAACCCGTACAGGTCCACGCTCAACATCTCGAGTGTGAACGACCCAGGGCAGGGCGGGGTGATGTCCTCCAGCTCACGCGCGAGCTGGTGGGCGGTGTAGCCGAACGGGTAGACGTCGAACTCATCAGACACGGCGAACCTCCATCACATCCAGGGGGACGGCTTGCGGCCGAACTCCTCTTCGGCGATTTCCGCGGCGACACGGCGGCACAGGTCGGGATCCCACCCCCTGGGGAACTCCCAGGGCATGAAGCGGTTGATCCTGGCGCGGATGGTCCTCGTCAGGTGATCCCTCGTGAACCCGCCGCATTCGTTCTTCCACGGGCTCCACCCGAGCCCGTACAGGCCGATGATCTCGGCCTCCCATGCCGCCCACCACGGGCGGTAGGAGTCGCACCACCGCTCGGCCAGGTCGGCGGGGACGCCGATCCTGGCCAGGGCCTCCCGGGCGGTGACGCGCGGATCCGGGAGCCGGTGGAGACCGGGCCGCCTGCCGTCCCGGTAGCGGTGATCCTGATGCTCGGGCTCCCCACCCCAGTGGAGGTGGCCAAACAGCACTGAAATGGTAGCCCGGACCGGGTCGGTGGGGTCCGTGGGCGCCTGCCGCCTAATCCAGGTCTCCACCCCCTGCGGTGCCAGGATCACCCCGATGACCGTGTTTTTTGTACCCGTCACGTGGGAGATCTCGCGATCCGACAACCATGGGGGCTCCTGACCCCCGCGGTAGTAGGCTGCGAGCTTCAGCAGCTGTAGCGAGCTTGGAGCGTCCGGGTTGGTCCGGGACGCGAATGATCCGATGTGGGGGACAGCGGGTGAAGGCATGCCGGGCTTGTCGGCCTTCTCGAAAGCGGCCAGCACCAGGTTGGCGTAGGCCGCGAGGAACCGATAGTGGTCCGCCCACACACCCGACGTGTACGTGGGCTCCTGAACCGCCGTGGGCAGGCCCATGATCTCCTCTAGGGGGATGGCGGTGGCGTGGCCCAGAAGGCGGCGGGCCGTCTCGAAACGTGCGAGAGCATCCCGCCACTGGGCGGTGACCGTCTCAATCGTGGCTTGGGTGGGGGTTTCCATGCGCTCCTCCAAACGGTTACGCTGATTAGTATACATCGCCGTTTCGCCCGTGGGGAGGGTGGAGGGGGTGGCCGAGCTGGCCGCGGTGATCGGGCACCGGCACGTGCGACGGTACGACGGCACGGTGGTGGCTGGTTTCCTGTGGGGACGCCGGAGACCGCGGAACACGCGCCGCCCCCGCCCCTCCACGCGGAGAGGCGGGGGCGTTCTCAAGTCCGAGCCAATCGCTTCTCCCGGTGGTCAGCGCTCGATGATGCGGTAGGTCGGCCAGCCCTTGACTGCTCCCCCTCCTAAAGGAGGGGGATTCCTGGCTCACGCTGCCTGGCCGTCCAGCCGGGGCATCCTCCGGAGATTTTGGTGATCCCGGGAAGCTCCAAGCCGGCACGGCCGTATTTGCGGGCGGTGGCCTTATCCGGCCAGCCGGGCGCGAAGACGAGGAAACCCCCGGGCCGCACGGCCCGGGGGTTTCGCGTGTCCGCCGTCCTCCCCGGCGGGGAGAGGGCCGCCCCCTGGCCGTCCGCCGGGGGCGGCCCGCCCGCGTCAATCCGCGATCCGGGGAACCAGCGTCTTCGCCCTGCGCTCCACCTCCTCGCGCAGGCGGCGGCAGGTCTCCGCCCGCGCGAAACACTCGCCGTCCGCCCCGTCCATCAGCCGGACGTGGGCGTGGATGGAGTGGATCAGGGCGATCAGACCGCTCACCTCGTGAGCGTGCGGCAGGTCGTGCATCTGCACGTCGGTCCTCAGGTCACCGAGGACCCAGTCGAAGAGCTCTGGGCTGTAGTTCTCCGGCTCCAGCGCCTCCCCGTCGACGTCGACGACGCCGGGGATCTTGTTGATCGCGCTGGTGAAGGCCGCCCAGGCGGCGGCCAGGTCGTCCCACGCCTGCGCGCGGAACTTGGCGAATCGGTCGCTCATCTTGCCTCCTTCGGTCCGTTGCCGGGGGTTCGGGAGGGGTGCCGACCTCCCCTACGCTTCATAGTTTACAACACTCGCATCATGCTTCGCAACAGCGGTTGGAGGGGCCGCCCCCCTGACCGGCTGCCAGGGGGGCGGCGGGGTCACTCCCCGTTTTCGATCAAGGAGGCCGCCACCAGGATGGCGGTTTCCATGACCTCGAAGGTGTGGACGATGAGGTCCAGCCGGTGGGGGTCCTTCCGCTCGGTCATGAGCGTGTAGACGTCGCTCATGATGGCCAGCGATGTCGCCGCCGAGCGGAGGACCTTCCACAGGTCGTCCGAGACGGTCGGTGCCTTGCTGACCTCCGCCAGGGCGGTGGCGGTCAGGTCCTCAAGGTCCCGGGGGGTCCACTCCTCCGGCAGGGCCGCCAGCTGGACTCCGAGCACCTTCAGGATCGTGGAGAACAGGGTGTACGCCTCCTCGATGACGACGCGCGCGCCCCAGAAGGGGTTGCGTCCGAGGAGGCCGACGGTGACTCCGTCCATGTCCCTCCGTCCGCTGTTGAGTTTTCAAGGTTCCGGGAGGGGTGCCGACCTCCCTTACGCTTCATATATTACAACACTCGTTTCATCCTTCGCAACACGACGGGGCTGAAAAAAAGGGGTGGAAACCGCCCCTCCACCAGCGGAAACCCCGGCCTAGGCCGCCCTCTCCAGCCTCACCGAGGTCGCGTCACGCATGCCGCCCTCGTCGGGAAACACCGCCCGGAAACGCGCCCCACACACACGCTCCGGCGGCACGCCGAGCAGACGCGCCACCTCACCCAGCGGCAACGTCAACGGCTCCCGCGCCGTGTACAGCTCACGGCCCGGCGTGATGATCCGCGCATGCCGCCCACCCACAACGGCGACCACCCACCCATCCACCGGAGCGCCCGGCGGCGTCCACCGCGCCGCATCCTGCGACACCTCACACACCGCGCATCCCTCCCTCACGGCGACCGGACACAGCGTGCAACGTCCATTATCAGCCGGACACGACAGCGCCGCACACCCGCCACCGCGGCGGGCGTGCGGCACCGCCAGCGCAGTCACATCGGCCGGATCGACCCGAGGATCACCCCGAAAGCGTGATCCATCCCCTCGCGCGTGGCCACCACGCGCCGCCCACGACCGGAACCGTCGCCGCCGGCGGCATCCCCACGGCCACGCCCGGCCACGGCGGCCGCCGGCTCACCCGACGCCGGCCCGGCCGGGCGCGCACGCCGCAACCAGGCCGGCCGCCGCACCTGCGTCTCCCTCTTGAGCCGCTTGTCGGCCGCGAGGATGAAAAGCAGATCAACGGCCGTGGCCAGCAGCTCATGCATGCTCGTCCACGGCTGGGCACGCTGCTCCGGCGTGGTGTGCACTAGAGCATCGGGTGGGAGCCGCTCGGCGAGGGTGAGGAAATCGCGGACTCCGATGAACCCGGGATCGCCGGGGCGGTCCCAGACACCTCGGAGATCGAGCCCGTAGTGGTGCTGGAAATCCGCTCGGAGGTCGTCCCACCGGGAGAGCCACCACCGGAGGGCGAGGATTCCCCCAGGCCCACCCCGTAGCACTGCGCCACGAAGGTGAACATTTCCCGCAGATCCGGAATCGACGGCCGGTACTCCTTGAGCGCCTGCATCCCCTCGGCGCCGATGAGGCGACGCCCCATCTCGGTCACCGCGCCGATGATCGCCTTCGGCAGCTCCCGATGCTGGAAGAGCAGGTCGATGAGCATGTCGAACCCGGCCATGATCGCCGCGGTCTCCGCGTCCGCCCTGCCCTCCTCACGGGCCTTGTTGAAGGCGTCCATGCCGGCCCGCAGCGCGAGCGGCAACTCCAACTCGTTGAGCTCCAGCAGCGGGGCGAACACGTCGACCGGCAGCTCAGGCGGCAGCTCGAACCGCCGCCCGGCCATGACCAGGGCAGGAGTCTCCCCCCTGCGCGCGGCGCGGGCGCGGCGGGCGGCGTCCAGATCCAGCGTGCGCATCACTCGTCCCTTTCACTCCGGGGATGTGCGCGACGGACGGTAGGCCATCACGCGGCTAACGTCCCGCCCGGCCGCGCCGGCCTCACTCGTCCCCGCCGCCGTTGCCGCCGCCCTCGTCGACGTCCTCGGCCATGTGGTCGAACGCTCCGGAGAAACCGGACCCGAGCAGGTCGTAGTAGTCCGGCCCCACGTCACCGCCCAGGACCGACATGCGCAGCGGCAGCGTCGCCGCCTCCGTGCGCGGCAAGGACGTCTCCACACCCTCGGACTGCATCGCCCGAGGAATGATCCGGCGGAGCTTCCGGTTACCGTCCTCCAGCTCGAGGCAGATGGCGACCTCTTCGCGGCCGCCGATCTCCGGCGGCACGAAACGGTAGTAGGTCTGGCCGTCCTGCGTCTGGAGACGCTCGATCCGGCCGCCGCCGTACACCGCGCGGAACGCCTCGGCCGACCACTCCAGAAGGTCCGCCTCGAGCGTCGCATTATCCTCCGTCTGAATTTTCCTTACGGGCTTCTTCGACTGGTGCGCGGTGACGTCCTCAAAGGACGGTTCGGTTGCCCAATTCAGGCTGTCCGGGGTGAAAAGGCCCACGTCGTGCCACCCGGTAGGCATGGGCACCCCCTCCACCCCGGCCGGCGCGGCCGTACCGACCGGCGCCAGCCAGATCCGGGCCATACCGGCCACAAATACGTTCTCTGCGCCCATCTTCTCGCCTCCCCCGTCCGGCACCCCTGGGCATGGGTGCAGGTCGCCGGGAGAGTAGAAGGGACGGACCGTAGCGTCTCGGCACGATCAACGCACAGGGACGCAAACCGCCCGGCCTGCTATGACCGGCGGCATGGCCAGGCCGGGGAACGAGCCGCCGCCGCCGCGGTGGCGCTGCATGGTCCGCTCCTGCCGTATCGCCGGGGTGTGGCAGCAGGCACGCACCAACGATGAGGCCGACCGGCGGGCACGCCTGCACTACATGGCGGAGCACTACAGGCCCTGCCCCTCCGATGGACAGCGGTGAAACAGCGATGTATACTAATCGTCGTGAACATTGGGGTGTCGGACCCGCCCCTCAACCCTCAGGAGGACACCATGCGAGACGACTGGATGCAGGCCATCAGCGACCTGAACGCCGAGCTGGAGGCCCGCGGCTTCGGCCGCGGCAGCGAGGACATCGACGGCCTCGGCGAGTGGTGGATCACCACCTGGCGGAACCACGGAGTGGAGGTCACCTTCAACATCGACACCGGCGACATCAAGGTGTCGGACTGGGGTGACGACGACACCTACGCTAACGGCTACCTGTGGCAGGTGGCATTCGAGCGGGACGTCCCCAACCAGGTGATCCTCGCCGTGATCGACACGGCCCTGAAGCGGGCCGAGAAGCGCAAGCGGGAGGCCATGCAGCCCCGCATGCGCGCCTGACCGGACGTCACCCGCCCGCCACCGGCCCCCGGTGGCGGGCTTCTTCGTGCCCGCGCAACCCCCGCCGTGGCATCCCTGGCCGGCCGCGTGCCATCCTGGGCTCTATGAGCACCACCCACCCCAAGGAGGCGACCGGCCGGCGGCTGTCCCGGGCGTGCAACGAGAACCAGCACAGCTCATGCCAAGGACATGTCGTCAACACCGACCCTGACTGTCCGCCGGATGCGGTGTGGCTGGTGTGCGAGTGCACCGAACCCGTGCCGCACGGCCCCGATCACCCCGTGCCGGGCAAGCGGAAGCCGGGCCGGCCGCGTACGGCCAGGCCGGGCCGGAAGGGCCAGGGCGCGGGACGTTAAGGCGTGTTACTGCTATCCCATCGGGCGTGGAGCCCACGCCTATCTACGACCGGTTGCGCGCCGAGTGGGCGGCGCGCGGCCTGACCGTGCCGAGCGGCCGCCTTCCGCGCCGCCGGCCACGCCGTGGCGGCAGGCACGCAGCGTGCGGGGGTGAGCCGCGCGGCTGGTTCAGCCCGCCGCCCGGCCAGCCGAAGACCCCGCCCGCCACGGTGCGGGATGATGCGCCTACCAGGGAGTTTCCGCGCGCAGGGAGGGGGCGGCATGAGCGAGCGTGACGACGCCGAGCGGCCGCACGACGAGCACGACGACGCGCCGAGCAACACCAAGCTGACCCCCGACCTCATCGGCCGTATCGCCGAGGCGTTCGAGAAAGGGCACACGGTCCGTAGCGCGGCCGCGCTCGCCGGAGTCCACCGCGTCACGCTGTATCGGTGGCTCACCCGGGGCGAGGAAGACGACGCCCCGCAGATCTACCGCGACCTGGTCATGCGGGTGGAGGAGGCGCGTGCCGCAGCGGTCCAGACCCTGATCGAGGCGGCGACCCGCGACGCTGTCGGCGGCGTGGTGATCGAGCGCGGCGTGCGCCCGGACGGCACCGAGTATGAGAAGCTCACCCCGCCCAACGGGCGTGTCGCCCTGGCGATGCTCGAGCGATTGTCGGACGAGTGGCAGCCGGTTAAGTCCGTCCAGGTGTCCGGGCCGGACGGCGGCCCGGTGCCTGTGGTCGGTGACCTGCACGTGATGAGCACGCTCGTTGAGCGGATCGCGGCCGCGCGGGAGCGGCGCCGCGCCGAGCCGGACGATCCGGAGCAGGTGCGGGCGCGCGCTGTGGCGCGGGCGTTCGGGCAGACCGTCGGGCAGCAGTGAAGGGGAGGGGGCGCGTGGCCCCTCCCCTTCGGTTCGGCTACTCGTCGCCCTCCGGCACCGCGCGCGAGTCGTAGCACCCGGCGGGGCAGGCGTGGTCGTCCGGATCATCGTCCGGGCGCATGCCCTGCACGGGCTGGCCGGACCACGGGCAGTGGTCGCCGAGGTCGTTGCGGTGGTCTACGTACACGTACACGTGCGACATGGCCTCTCCTCTCACTGCTGGCCGGGTTTCCCTCAGGGCTGGAAGGCGTTGGCGGGGGTGCCGCCCGGGGCGGGGGTCGCCCGCCCCGGGCCGCTGGGGCTCAGTAGAGGAGCCAGGGGTCCTGCTCCTCCTCCGCCCCCTGGAGCCAGGAGGCGGGGAGCCCGAGGATCACCTGGTCCCAGCGGGCGACCTCCGCGCGGCGGTAGCAGGGGACCAGCTCGGTCCAGTAGTCGAAGGACCGGAAGTCGCAGGTGCCGTACCGCTCGGAGGCGCCCAGGTGGACCGACTCCCACTCGATCCGCCACCCGGTTGCGGTGCGGATCGGCTTGCCGACCATCCGGACCGCGATCCCGCCGGGGGCGTAGAAGACGTGGTCCTTGGTGAGCTTCCAGGGGTACACCCCGATGATCTCCATTGGTGCCTTCCTTCCTTGAGGGTTGGGGGGCGGGGTCCGAACCGCCCCCCTCGTTACGACAATCAGTATACATCGTCGTTTCATGGATTGCAACACCGTGGGGGTGTTCACCCCCGGAACATGTGACGCGACACAAACCACCGGACCCGGCATCATCGCCCGTGCACACGAGCCACACGGGGGGATGTGCCATGCAGAAGATCCAGGCCAAGCACTACACCAAGGGCCGTATCCGCCCCATTCAGGTCATCGTCGTCCACTCGATGGAGGCACCGGAGAAGCCCGACACCGCCGAAGCCGTCGCTAAGTGGTTCGCCCGGGGCGGCATGAACGCTTCGGCGCACGTCTGCGTCGACAGCAACTCGGCCGTCCGCTGCGTCGACGACTCCGACACCGCCTGGGCCGCGCCGAACGCGAACGCCAACGGCCTGCACATCGAGCTCGCCGGGTACGCCCGGCAGAAGAAGGGCGAGTGGCTCGACGCCTACGGCAAAGCCATGTTCAAGGTCGCGGCCGGCGTGGTCGCCGAGTGGTGCGACAAGTACGGCATCCCCGCCGTCAAGCTCACCCCAGCCCAGGTCAAGGCCGGCAAGAAGGGCATCTGCGGCCACGTGGACGTCACCAACGCGTACCCGGGCAGCGGCGACCACTGGGACCCCGGGCCGAACTTCCCCTGGTCCGACTTCCTCAAGATGGTCAAGACGGCGCTCGCCGCCCGGCGCAAGCCCGACCCCAAGGCGTGGAAGCGCACGCTCGTCTACACCGAGGGCAAGGCGATGATGAACGGCGACGACGTCCGCTCATGGCAGGCGCTCGCCGTCCAGAAGTACGGCGAGAAGATCGACGTCGACGGGTGGTACGGGCCGCAGAGCACGGCGGCGACCAAGCGCATCCAGAAGAAGCTCGGCCTGTCCCAGACCGGCAAGGTGGACAAGAACACCTGGGACAAGGCGTTCGCCTGACCCGCGCCGCACACCGCCCCCACACGCGAGCCGCACTCACGTTCGGCTTTTGTCCGCCTCTGGGGCGGAAGTGAACTTGTGCGCCGCATGTGACCCGTGGCTAGTGTGACTACATGGCGAACACGAACACGTTGCCACCCCTCACCGACTGCGCCGCCGCCGTCAGCGTCGGCATGGCCGACCTTCTCGTGGAGATCGTCGCCGGGCTCGACCCCGCCGCCGGCCCCTTCGCATTCCTCCACGCGGTACAGCAGCGGATCGAGCGCAACCGCGCCGAGGCCGCATGCCTCGAGGAACTCCAGAACTACGCGGTTGCCATGTTGCGGGGCGGGTACCTTGACAAGAGCATCGCGGCACGCACCGGCACCTCCCCAACCTGGGTGTCGCGGCACGCCACGCTCGGCGGCCACGTCGAGGAAATGCTCGCCGCCGAACTGGCGCGCCTCGAGACGATCGCCAGCGACACAACCGCAGACGAGGAACGGCGGAAGCAGGCGGCCACCCGCGCCGACCTGCTCCGCCACGCCATGACCGCCGTTCGGGACCTCTGCCCGCACCCCGCCAACTAGCGCCCGGCTACGCACACCCGACATGGGGTTGTTCTCCCACCCGTCGTCACCCGCCCGCCAATACCTGGCCAGGACGAGCGACGTACGCGACCAACCCCCGTGATCCGCAACCTCCGAGAACGGTTTCCGCCGGCTCAACGCCTCCGTCGCCCCACCGGCGCGGAGACTGTGAGCAGAGAACACTTCGGAGTTACGCAGACCGGCCGCGGCGGCCGCCCGCTTGACGATGTGGTAGACACCCGTCTCCGACAGGCGCGACCCGTCGCCGCGGCCGGCGTAACCCGGCGTCCCGCCGATCCGCCCATGCTGGTCGATCGGCCGGAACAGCCGGCCCGAGGTGACGCCGTGCGATCGTCGCGGACCAGCCGGGTTGTGGTTCCCGGCGGGCGCTTCCCTATTCCGGCATCCCATCGGCGGCCGCGCGGATCACCTCGTCGAGCTCGGCGACCGCCGGCGACCCCGCCCACTCCCGGGCGAGCCGCTGCCGAAGGCCGTGCACCCGCGACCAGATACGCTCAGAACCCGTCTTGGACGCCACCGCCACCGCCTCACGCGCCGACGCGACCGCGTCGCTCACCGCGCCCATCGCCGCGTACGTCAACGCCAGATCGACCACATACGAGCCGACCCACTCCGAGTGCCGCAGATCCGGCGCGACCCTCGACAGGCCCTCACGCAGCAGCTCGGCGGCCGCCTCATACCTGCCCAGATACCGGTACGCCAACGCCCGCTGCATCGACAGCATGCCCGCATTGAAGAAGTAGATCCACGGTGGCTGATCATCCGGCCGCGCGGCCGCGGACAACGTCAGCTCCACCGCCTGATCGAGCTTCCGATCCACACCATCGGCCTCGCCGACGATCGCCAACGCCCGCGCTTCCTGCTGCACCGCGAGCGCGAGCACCCCGTCCGACGAGCCACGCTCACGCTGCGCGGCCTGGGACAGCCCCAGCATCGGCCCTGGCTTCCCGGCGAGCCACGCGAGGTGACCCTTCATGTTGAGCGCCGTCGCGACCATGTCGGCGTTCCCGGCTTCGGACGCCCACAACAGCGCGCGCTCGTACCAAAGGCCGGCCTCGCCGTGCCGCCCCGTGCTCGCGTGCAGCCACCCGGCGAACTGCGCCCACTGCGAGGCGACGTCGAGCAGCGGCGGCCGCACACGCCCGGCCACGTCGACGAGCATCCCGTCGAGCATGTCGAGCTGCGCACGCACCGGCGCGACCAACGGTTCCGACCCGATCGCATCCTCGACCCGCCGCTGACCTGCGAGCACCGCCGCCAGCGAATCGACCACGGGCCGATCGATCCGGCTCGGCCGCCGAGCGGCGAACAGCATCCGCTCTTCCATCTCCGGATCGAGCACCGTCGCCGCCGCGACGCCGCCGGCCTTCCCCTCGCCGCCGTCGCCGTCGAGGATGTCGGCCCGACCGAAAGCCCGCCGATACAGCGCGGCATAAATCCCGCTCGGACGGTGGTCGCCACGCTCCCACGAGCGGATCATCCGCACCAGGGATTCCAGGGTCGGCATGCGCACCCGATCCCCGTCGTCGGCCGCCTCAACCAGGCGTTGCGCCATCTTCAGCCGCGACCAGCCACGTTCTTCACGCTCGGCGCGCAGCCGCACCGCCCAAGCGGGAATCTTGGACACCGGACACCTCACAGGCACAGCGAGGGGATGGGGATATCCGTCGCGTCCAACGTATCCCCTACACAACGGCCCGCGTAGGCGCTGTCATGGGCGACACGTGAAATTCGTTGGGCCTGCCCTTTGCTTGGGGCGCCAAGGGCAGGCCCGAAATGATCGGACGCTGGAGGTCCGACCTGTGGAGAAGGGTAGACCGAACTCAACCCACGCAACAGCCGGTTGGCACACATTTCGGAGCGATGCCGGGCGACACTGGGCAACCCGGGTAAACCCGTTCCCTGACGACGTCGTGGACACCGGCGAATTGAGCCGCACGGTGGAAGCCGACACCCCGGAAGAACTCGCCGCCGAGATCGCGCGGCAAGAGCGGAAGGCGGCGGAGATCCGGCAGGCCGGGCGGGACCGGCCACGGCGATGATCCGCCGCGGCGACCCGGTCGACCGGCTCGCTCGGAAGGTGAACGAGCGCCTGCGGGCGGCCCGCCGGCGCGGGGGACTACCGCACACCGACGTGATCCCGCCGCGCACGCCGGACGCCGTCGTCGAGTCGGCCCGTCGAGCTCTACAGCGCGCACGTCAAACCTCGTAAGCCGGGGCGCGGTGGCGCGTCAGGGGTGGGCTCGCTCTCACACACTCCCGGCACTGCCGCACCCCTGACGTCGGCGCGGCCCGCCGCGCCCCTTTCGGCCCGGCCGGGCGCTCAGCGAGGGGGGAGCCTGGCCGGGCCGACCTGACGTTCTACCGCGAGCAGGGGTGGCCGTACAGCCTCGACACGGCGCACTACGTCCCGCTCTGCCGCTCCTGCCACCGTCGGCAGGACAACGCCCGCCGCCGAGCACGCGCCGACGTCGCCTGACCCCAGCCGAACGAGCAACCCCCGGACACGACGAACCCCGGCAGGGCACCGGCCCTGACCGGGGTTCCGTGTTCCCGGCCGCGGCGCACGCTCGGCGCGCACGCTCGCCGCCGGCCTTCCCGCCGAGCTACCCGTCGATGTCGCACCCTTCGCAGCCGCACGGCGTGAAGCCGCCCATCTCCGGGGCCCACTTCGCCCGGCACACCGCGAGCGGCCCGTGCTCGTCGACGCACGCCGGGGCGCTCTCGTCGACCCACCGCCACACCGTCACCGGCACGCCGTCGAGCGTCCCCCAGACACGATCCTCGGTGAGCGCCGTGGGCTGATCCTCCCGAACCTTCTTGTGCCGCGTCGCGTCGTCGAGCACGCCCGCCCACACGTCGAGCGCACCCGCGCCGGCGACGAGCGCCAGGTGCCCTTCGGCGCAGATCACCCACTTCCCGTCGGGCGTCTTCAGGTAGCCGAACCGCCAATGCGGCGTGTGCGGAAGGTCGCGCTCGAGCAGCGCCTCGACCGCGCGCATGGCCGCGCGAAGCTGCTCGCGCTCGGTCACGTACGCCAATTGGGTCATCCGGTCCCCTTCCAAGACGTATCGGGCGTATCGGGCAGCGTCCGGACCATGATCAAAGTCGCATCCGACCAGGCCCGGTTACCCGTGATAAGCAAGGTTATCGCGGGTTACCATCGGTTGCATGGGAAACACCGGAACTGCTCTTGTACCGCTCGGTCACCCCCGGGCCGCTGTCGACACCACTCACACAATCACCGACTACACGATCAGCGACACCACCCGGGCACGGATCGAAGCGGGCAAGGCCGCCAACACGCGCCGCGCCTACGCCCGCCAGTGGCGCGCCTTCGCCGCCTGGTGCGACGAGCACGGACGCACAGCGCTTCCGGCCACCCCGCACACCCTCGCCGAGTACGTCAGCGCCATGTGTGACCGGCCGGAGCCACCCGCGCCGGCCACCATCCACCAGGCGATCGCCGCGATCCGCTCCGAACACACCCGCGCCGGGTACACCAACCAGCCCGACACCGCGCCCGCGCTCGAGATCCTGCGAGCGTACAAGCGGGCACGCGCCGAAGCCGGGCTGCGCAACCAGCGGGAATCGACCCCCATCACCCTCGACGCGCTACAGGCCATGCTCGACCGGTGCGACCTCGCCACCCGGCGCGGCATCCGTGACCGGCTGCTGCTCGTGCTCGGCCTGGCGCTCATGGGCCGCCGCTCCGAGCTGGTGAACCTCCTCATCGAAGACGTGCGCGAGACCGACGAGGGCATCGAGGTCACCATCCGCACGAGCAAGACCGACAAGAACAGCGAGGGCGAGATCGTCGCGATCCCGCGCGGCTCCCACCCCCTCACCGACCCGGTGACCGCGCTGCGCGACTGGCTGAAGATGCTGCACGAAGACGGCATCACCAGCGGCCCGCTGCTTCGCCGCGTCTTCAAGAGCGGCCGGATCGGCAACCGGCTCGGCGCCGACGCGGTGAACGAGATCGTGCGCCGACTCGCCGTCGAGGCCGGCCTTCCCCACGCCGAGACCTACACCGCGCACTCGCTCCGCGCGGGCGGCGCCACCGTGTCGTACAAGGCGAAGGTCCCCGTCGCCGTCATCGCCAAGCACGGCCGATGGAGCCCCGCGTCACCCGTCGTGCTCCGCTACATCCGCGCCGTCGACCGGTGGCGGGACAACGCCATGCGAAACGTGGGGCTGTAACCCCCGGAAACGCCTGCACGGCGCTGAAACGGCCGTAGACGGGCCGACCCCCCGTCTACGGCCGATCACACGCGGAACCTCGCGAAAACCCGTCAGAGACGCGCTCAGGGCCTCACCTGAAACCGGCGATCACCACAAAACGGGCAGTTCGGCGACACGCTCGACCCCGGCCTGAAGGCCGGGGCACCCTGCGAAAGACCCTGGTGGGCAGTGTGCCCACCCCCAACGTGTGTTGCGAACCATGAAACGTATGCTGTAAACTATGAAGTGTCAGGGGAGGTCGGCACCCCTCCCCGGCAACTTGAGAACTCAACAGCGGACTAGAACGGAGGAAAGGCCAGATGGCCGACGAACTCCCCCCCGAGGTCGAGCAGGCCCTCGACCTGATCACCGGCACGTGGAAGGCCCTCAACCGGGTCATCTCCAGCCTCCCCGCCCCCTACCGGGTGGACCTGGCCGCCCCCACCGGCCAGTTCGCGCTTGAGATGCTGGACGACAGCATCGAGATGCTGGTCATCCTCACGGAGCACGGCATGAGGGCGGACGGCAAGCTGATCATCCACCCCTACCCGCCCGTCTCCCGCCTGGCCTTCCACATCGCCCTCGCGCTGATCAGCGCGATGGTGGACGTCACCCGGGTGATGCAGGTCTACCGCCACTACCGGGACCGCCGCCTCGTCGCGGTCCAGCTGCTCGCCGTCGCCGCCCACTGGGCGGTCGGGATGGCGGAACAGGTCATGAAGCTCGACCTCCGCATCCCGCGCCCCCGGCGCGGCGAGTGAAACCCCGGTCCCCCCGGCACCCAGCCGGGGGGACCACCCCCCCCCCAAAAAAAAA
>Ga0207866_1001097_pt1 | contig 29334 bp, 26 predicted proteins | sample HigsolmetaAR203D_FD_184835 | JGI IMG/M metagenome (GOLD analysis project Ga0207866, IMG submission 184835) | Ionic liquid and high solid enriched microbial communities from the Joint BioEnergy Institute, USA - AR20-3-D (SPAdes) (version 2) ...
AGCAGTTCCTCTATATAATGGAGCAATGAAGCGAGAGACATTTGTCCTTGATCCCAGTTGGTGATGGCGTCTGTTTTCTTGAGCACATCTTTATCGATGCTGATATAAACGGTGTTTGTTGGTATGTTGGAAAGAATCATCTTGGAAGAAACTCTGTGGCTGTTGTATGGAAAAATGGTCGCGTTAGGCAAAGAAGAATCCTGATTCTTAAGAGAGGTTGGTCCAATGATCACGGCTTTTTTCAGCATGGGAATGTTCTTTAGGGCATAGGATACCCATGATCCGCAAGAAAGCAATGTGTCTGATTCGTCGGAACGGCCGATGTCAGGATGGTGATCGAATAAGACAAGCGTAAAGGGCTCTTTGATTTCTTTTAACAAAGAGGATGTGACATAATGGTAGTTTCCGCTTCCGATCAGCGTCATCCCTTTTTTCCGTCTTTCGGCAAGACGTTGTTCAATTTTGGTTAAAGAATCTTGTTCGCAGTATAAGTTCACGTGTTGGAGATCGTAGAAGTTAATGTTTTCGTGAGGAAAAAGCTGAAGTTTTGACTGCAGTTTGTATGTTTCATCAAAATGTAAAACCGTCATACCCTTATTCACTAAACCCATTGTTTTCATCTCCCTTTGGTTGAATCATAGGTTTTGAGAATGAAGCGACATTCGGTTTTCTATTCTATTACTATAGCACAAAACTTACAGCGAATGAAAAAAGGACTCCTCCTTTATAAGGGGCTTGGAGGAGACCACGTGCTTATTTTCTTTTCGTTAAGTTTTCTTCTGCCAATTCAATCAATCTTTTCACCATATTTCCGCCGATCTTTCCTCCGATTTTTCCGGCTTGTTCAGATGTCAGATCGCCGTTATACCCTTTTTTTAACGGAACGCCCGCTTCTTTTGCCGCTTCAAATTTGGCATCTTGGGGACGAGAAGTGCCGGCGATATTCGCTTTCAGCTGATCGAGCGCTTTTCTGGCACCGGGTACAAGAGGTCTGTTGTTTCTTGCCATGATCGCATTCCTCCTTTCGTTGATAGTGTGTCCGATTCGAAAAAATTTTTGCTTCATAAATGGGAAAGTTTATACTTGAAGGGAGAAAGGCGTTCGGGAAGGGGAAATGATGAATGGCTGACATCCGGTTTGAACACGTTTCTAAAGTGTATCACGGCGGCATAGAGGCGGTAAGGGATTTTTCATTACATATTTCAGATCAAGAGTTTCTCGTGATTGTAGGTCCGTCTGGAAGCGGAAAATCAACGGTGTTGCGAATGGCTGCGGGGCTTGAAGAGATTACAAAAGGGAATTTATATTTAGACGGAAAATTAATCAACAACATTCCACCGAAAGACCGTGACTTGGCCATGGTGTTTCAACATTACGCTTTGTACCCCCATATGACCGTTTACGGAAATATGGCTTTCAGTTTAAAGCTGCAAAAACTCCCTAAATCAGAGATCGATAAGCGGGTGCGATGGGCGGCAGATGTGCTGGGGTTAAAAGGAAAACTGGATCGGAAGCCGAGGGAGTTGTCGGGAGGCGAGCGGCAGCGGGTAGCGCTGGGAAGGGCCATCGTTCGTCATCCGCAGGCGTTTTTATTCGATGAGCCGCTATCCAATTTAGATGCGATGCTCCGGGTTCAAATGCGAAATGAAATTAAAAAGCTTCATCAACAACTAAAAACGACTTCTATTTATGTAACGCATGATCAGGTAGAGGCCATGACGTTGGGGACAAGGCTGGTTGTCATGAAAGAGGGGGAAATTCAGCAGGTGGGAACACCGCAAGAAGTGTATGAAAATCCGGCTAATCAATTTGTCGGCGAATTTATCGGTTCCCCCGCGATGAATTTTTTCGTTGGAAGGTTGGAAAATGGTTTCTTTCAGATCGGCGACCTGTTTTTTAAGCTGCCGGAACAGAAAGCATCGTTTTTGAAAGCACGCGGGTATGATCGGCAAACGGTCCTTCTAGGCATTCGCCCGGAGCACATTATCGCGTTTTCTGAGGGGATGACAGATTCTGCAACCGTGACGGCGAAAATTCAATTAGTCGAGTTTATGGGCGCCGAAACCATTTTGTCTTTTCTCGTCGGAGGTCAACCATGTTTAGCCAAAGTGCCTTCCGATAAAGGATGGAAAGCGGGAGAACAGGCGGCGTTTCGTTTTCAATTGGAAAAATCCTGCTTTTTTGATGCGAAAACGAAATGGCGGATTGATAAAGCCGGCTCCTAAGCAGGAACCGACTTTTTGTTCGACGTTGATCTATCCTGCTTTCAAAAAGGGATCATTTTTCTTCGGACAAAACCTCGTCGATGACTTGATCAAGCTTTTTATATAATTGGTAAAAGGTCATCAATTCCGCGTTGGAAAAATGAGAAAAAAAGGTGCCCATCAGTTGACTGAAAGATACACTGACAGTTTCCACCAGCTCTTCGCCGGCTTTCGTCAATTGCATCATGACTACTCGTCGATCTGTGTCGGAGTGGCACCTTTCGACAAGCCCGCGTTCAATTAATCGATCAATGATCACAGTAATGGCGCTTGGTTTCACATTCATCATGTCCGCTAATTGAGTCGCTCGGGCAGGACCTTCGCGCTTCAACATTTTCATGATATGATACTGGGGCCCGGTAATCCCGAATGGCTGCATTTTTTTTTCTATCAATGGGCGCAGTTTTTTACTAATAGAAACCATAATCATTTCCATTTTATCTAAAAACTCTTTTTCGTATTGGAGCATCTTCATTCGTCCTCTCATATCCCTGCTGATATTTTACCTAATTAAATATTAAACAATTTAAAAGGTGTTGTCAAACTTTCACAAGACAAATAAAAAGTAGGATGATTTGGCCAGAAGGTACTACTTTTATTTTTTTATTCTCATAAATGCGCTTTTATTGGGAGATCAGACGCATTTTTCTCGTTTCGAAAAGAGCAAGAATCCAAGAAAAAAATTGTGACAAAATGGTTGACATTGTGAACTTGTCTGTAATAATATTTAAATCGCTTAAATTTTTATTTAGGAAAGGAGTGAGCCGAGTGCCATCAACATGACCTGATTCATTCCATCGCCGAGGAGTAGGCATGATTGGATCGCTGTCATCCATCCATAAAAAATCAAGTGCTCACTTCAATAAGAATACTTGAACCGTTCACCATCGGTCGTTTCCATTCCGTATGGTTGACGAAATTTCAAAAGCGGCGACCTTTTATATGCAGACAATGGAAAAAAGGTTAACCATCCGTTTCAGTTCTTTAGCATGGTTTATGGCTAAAAAAGGGATTGTGAACTAATCCACAAATAGGAAGTTGGGAGATTGCTAGTTCTTTAGGAAATTTGTTTCGAAAGAATGGCTATGGGCGAAGAAATAAGCCTCTTGCGACTGGAATTGTTTTCGAACGGTTTGATTGAAACGGCGGATCCTGGGTGGAGGATTTTCAATCATTCAGGATTTTTAAAAACCAGTATCGCCAAAGAAGAAATGCGGTTTTTCAAAGGGGTGGCGATAAGGTGTCTTGAGCAAAAAAATGACCTTTCACAGGAATTTTTTTGTTCTAAGGGATGGAAATGACTCATTTATACTGGGTTCGCTTCATGGAGGTTTTTTGTGAAAAACTTCCGGTTTCTATTTATGTTAAATGCATAGAGTAAGTATAAAGAGATGAAAGGAGAAAAAGAGAATGTCAAGAGGACGTTTAGTTCTATTGAATTTAGTAGGGATCATTGTCGTGATCTTGTTGTTGGCAGGAGGAGCTTATTATTACTATCAAACCACGAACTACTTGAAAACCGATGATGCAAAAGTATCAGCGGATATGGTTCCGGTTGTGGCGACAGCTTCCGGCAAATTAGTGGACTGGACCGGAGAAGAAGGAGATAAAGTTTTGAAGGACGATTTGCTTGGGAAAATTTCAGACGGCAAAACGACGATTCCGGTAACATCTCCTGAAAAAGGGACCATTATTAAAAATCAAGTGCAAAAAAATCAAATTGTTCAAGCGGGACAAACGTTGGCTCAAACAGCTGACTTGAGTCATCTCTACATTGTAGCCAATATTAAAGAAACCGATCTTAAGGACATTGAAAAAGGAGATAAAGTAACCATAACGGTGGATGGCGATCCGGATACAACATTTGATGGCAAAGTAGAAGAAATCGGCTATGCAACGAACTCTGTTTTCTCCTTATTACCTGAACAAAATTCCAGCGGAAACTACACAAAAGTTACACAAAAAGTTCCGGTGAAAATTTCGATCAAAGATCCATCGGATAAAGTTCTGCCTGGCATGAACGCAGAAGTGAAAATTTCTAAATAATCGTCATGAATTCAATCGGAAAGGAGGCAGTCGAGAATGGCTTCTGAATCAGCTGATACAACGAACCGAGGAATCCGGCAGCATATCCCGTTATTGGCGGTCCTCATGCTGGGGCTGTTTTTGGCCATCTTGAATCAGACGCTTCTAAGCGTTGCCATGCCCCATATGATGACGGATTTTGGGGTTGGAGCTACGACGATCCAATGGCTGTCTACAGGATTCATGCTAGTCAACGGAGCGTTGATTCCGTTGTCAGCCTTTTTAATCGAACGTTTCGGCACCCGGATTTTGTTTTTAGTGGCCATGGTATTTTTTACGTTGGGGACTTTTATATGCGGAATTGCCCCTAATTTTTCCACCATGTTAATCGGTCGTTTAATTCAAGCGATTGGCGGCGGAGTGATGCAGCCTCTCGTTATGACGATCATTATGTTTGTTTTCCCTCCGGAAATGCGCGGAAGAGGGATGGGGATTTTCGGTTTGGCGATGATGTTTGCGCCTGCCATCGGCCCTACTTTATCAGGATGGGTGATTGAAAACTATTCTTGGCGTATTATGTTTTACGCCATGGTGCCGCTGGGAATTTTAATCATTCTGATTTCCTTCTTTACCTTGCGAAACATTGTGGAGCCGAAAAAAATCAAACTCGATTATTTGGGAGCTTTATTGTCTTTAATAGGCGTGGCTTCGCTATTATATGGAGTCAGTGAAGCGGGAACAGACGGATGGACGGATCCTGTTGTCCTCACAACGATTGTCATTGGTTTGATAGGCATTGTAGCCTTTGTCATTCAACAATTAACATCGAAAAAACCAATTCTTGATTTTCGTGTCTTTAAATACGACATGTTTTCGTTATCCAATGTGATTAGCGCGATCATCACAGTGGCCATGTTTGCAGGCATTTTCTTGCTGCCGATTTATTTGCAAAATTTGCGGGGATTTACACCGCTTCAGGCCGGATTGTTAATGCTTCCGGGTGCACTTGTTATGATGGTGATGTCGCCCGTCTCAGGTATGCTGTTTGATAAAGTAGGACCGCGGCCGCTTGCAGCAGTTGGCTTAATTGTCACGATCTTGACAACCTATGAATTTACTCGCTTATCCATCCATACTTCTTATGAACATATTTTAGGCCTTTACATGATTCGTTCTTTTGGAATGTCGTTATTAATGATGCCGATTATGACAGCCGGAATGAATCAATTGCCTAGACATTTGAACAGCCATGGAACGGCGATGACGAATACGCTTCGCCAAATATCCGGTGCGTTAGGAACCAGTTTAATTACCACTATCTATTCCAACAGAACCAATTTCCATTATGCGAACTTGGCGGATGGCATGAGCACAGCTGATCCAACGTTTATGCAGTCGTTTCAAGCTTTTGTCCATTCGATGGCGGGGGCGACGCATTTGTCGGTGGAAATGGCTCAGCAACTTTCTGTTTTTTCGCTTTACAGCCAAATCTTGCTGAAAGCCAATGTGAACGGAATTAATGATGCCTTTTATTGGGCAACCGGGTTATGTATCGTCGGGCTCATCCTAAGTCTATTTTTGCGCGATGTCCGAAAAGACAAAGTACGCGATAAAGCGGCAAAAAGAAAGCGGAATGTTCCGATGCTTCCTTCTCCTTCTGAGCGGCCGAAGGAAGTGTAAGCTTAAGTTTCAAAGAACAGGAGGGTAGACCCAATGAAAATTTATGTGGTGTATGACAGCGAAGGCGGGCATACCAAAACTCTCGCTGAAGCCATTGCGGAGGGTGCGAAGAAAGTGCCCGGAGCGGAAGTCCTCATCGATCATGTGAAGGATGCCGATATTTATAAACTTCCGGAAATGGATGCCATTATTTGGGGAGGACCGGGACATTTTGGCACGGTCAGTTCAGGCTTGAAAACTTGGATTGACCGTCTCGGCTACCTTTGGGCGGAAGGAAAGCTGGTGAATAAAGTTGGAGCCGTTTTTTGCACGACTGCTACGATTCACGGCGGTGTTGAATCCACCATGCTGAATTTGATCACCCCCATGCTTCACCATGGAATGATTGTCGTCGGCTTGCCGGGTAATATTCCTGAAAATGCTTTTTACGGTTCATATTATGGCGTGGGAATCAGCTGTCCGCCTGACTCCCCTGAACCGATTGACAACAATGGGTTGGAATTGGGAAGGGCCCTTGGTGAGCGGGTGGCTCGGGTGGCCAAGAAAATGGCAGAGGAAGAATAGGGGGATGACCGGATGCTGACAACGATTATTTGTATCATCCTTTCGATTTTGGTACTCACCGGTTTAGTGACCGTCAATACCCGTGCCGTCACTAAGGAACCATCAGGCCGATCGGAGGAAGAACGTACTCAACGTCAAGAAGAGGAAGAGTCCGGAACAGATCGGCCGCCGCTCCCCCAATCTGACGATCATGTCCGGCATCACGAGGATGAAGATCTTCAATCGATCATGGCGGATGACGAGTATCGGCAAGTGCTGAAAAACTTTTGGAAGCAAGTTTCGAAAGACGCCGACCATTCAGATGAGGAAAATCCTTCAAAAGTGGAAGATCCCATAAAAGATGATCAATATCGGGAAGCTTTGCGTTTGATGAATAAAGATCAAGATGACCAATAAAAACCATCAGCAGAAACTTGCTTTTCTGCTGATGGTCCTTTTTTTGCCGTTTCACCAATGTGTTTGGCAGGGATCTTGTCTCAGTAAAATTTAATAGCAAAAGGATCGTTTCCGTAAAGGATAAAAAACTTATCCATATTTTTCTGAATCGGAAAATGATAGTAAATTTTGCGTGAAAAGCAGCAAAAACGGCATTCCTTCATGTTTCATCCTGGAATAAGGAAAAAACAGGCGGAATAGAAGATATTGTATCTTTTTCTTGAAACGTATGAAACAACACTCGAAACCACCTATGCAATTGGTGTATAATTCAAAAGCAGATAAGTGCGTCATCTTCATATATGATTTAGTGGTTTTATGAAAAATTCCGTCTCCACACCTTGAATGGATGTTTTAAAAGTGTTGTGAATCATTTTGTGTCGGAAAGAGAGTGGAACTTCATGGGACGTAAATGGAATAATATAAAAGATAAAAAAGCTGCGAAAGATGCGAATATGAGTCGTATTTATGCGAAATTTGGACGTGAAATTTATGTAGCGGCCCGGCAAGGAGAACCGGATCCGGAAGCCAACCGTGCGTTAAAAGTGGTACTGGAACGTGCGAAAACGTATAATGTGCCTAAAGCGATTATTGAACGTGCGATTGAAAAAGCGAAGGGCGGTTCCGATGAAAACTACGATGAACTTCGTTATGAAGGATTCGGACCAAATGGATCGATGGTGATCGTCGACGCACTTACGAATAATGTGAATCGTACGGCGTCAGAAGTGCGTGCAGCGTTTGGAAAGAATGGCGGTAATTTAGGTGTGAGCGGATCCGTAGCTTATATGTTTGATGCCACGGCGGTTATTGGAGTCGAAGGGAAAACAGCTGATGAAGTGCTGGAATTATTATTAGAAGCAGATGTGGACGTACGGGACGTATTTGAAGAAGATGACACGGTTATCGTATATGCTGACCCTGATCAATTTCATGCCGTTCAAGAAGCATTCAAGAATGTGGGAATAACGGAATTTAAAGTGGCGGAATTAACGATGATTCCACAAAATTACGTCACCCTTTCAGAAGAAGATCAAGCCAAATTTGAAAAAATGATTGATGCATTAGAAGATTTAGAAGATGTTCAGCAAGTGTACCACAATGTGGATTTAGGGGAATAACTTCCGAGTATTTTCCCCAAAAGAACGATCCAGCAACAACAAAGGTTGCTGGGTTTTTTTATGCTTTAAAAATGTACTAAAGGGAATAAATAGGATTTTTTCTCGAAGGATGGAGAGTAGACCAATCGAGGCATAAAGGGCGAGTGTTCTCAGCAGGATGTAATCAACGCTCTTTTCTTGTAAATAAGGGATAAATTTTCTTCCGTTTTTTGCGCATATTAAGGAATGCATGTTACCTATATGCGAAGGAGGGAGTTCGTTGGCTAAGAAAAAAGACGGCGGAACGAAACAAAACAGCAAGCAAAAGCCGAAGGGGAAAACATCCGGTTCAGCTAATGGCCAAAACGGCTACCATTAGGTATATTTTACTGTGACGTTCTCAAAATGGGCGAGACTCCTGCGGGAAAAGCAAGACTAGGCGATACCTAGCAGAGAGGGACGAGCGAGAAGGCTTGCGGTTCGCCCGCGGAAAGCGAATGAAATTCGCGATCATACTATAAAAAGATTTACATTAAAAAGGGTGCCCCGGGTTATCTAACTGACTTCCGGGGCACCGTTTTTTTGCGAGAAAAAATCGTTCAATAAAACGTCCGGCACTCGACTGCTTAGCTCTTGGCGTATTCGATTAAAACGAAAACGCCAGAAAAAACAATAAAAACGATCAAAGAAACGTAACAGAACCATATGTACGATGTGTGAAAGAAAAGAGGTACACCACTGCTTATTTAAGCGGTTCGCCAAAGCTGCCTTCAAAGATGGATTCTTTCACAGGCCGGCGAGTGGATGGCACTTCTCTTTCTTGCAAGTGTGGCGGCAAAGCTTCTTTTTCTCCTTGATAGCCAATGGCGATAAGAGCATCGATCGCATAGTCTTCCGGAATATTCAATACTTCACGAGCTTTGTCAAAATCAATTCCTGTCATCGGATGCGTAATCAAGCCTTTTCTCGTTGCTTCCAAGGATAAATAACCCCAAGCGGCGCCTGCGTCGAAAGCGTGAGAACCGATATTGCCCCTTTCACTAGTCAATTGAGAGATAATCAAAGCGAATGCGGGAGCTTTTTTGCACCAAGTTTGGTTAAATTCACCGATGAACGTCATGAATTTTTCACGGTCTTCTTTAGTCCGAGCCAGAATGAAGCGCCATGGTTGAAGGTTGAAAGCAGACGGCGCCCATCGTGCCGCTTCAAACAGGCTAAGCAGGATATCTTCCGGCACCTCTTTTTCTAAAAATGAACGTGGAGACCAGCGCTCTAAAAATACAGAATCAATTTCGTATTCCGGCTGACGTACGACTTCCGTTTTCCCCATAGGAACCCCTCCTACAATGTCGTTTATATGAATCTAGTTCTATTGTAAAACAGTTTTATTTTTCAGACAAATAATTGGTTTTTTCACTTTTTGTTGGATTTTTGTGAAAAATGAATGAAAATAGTATTGAAAATGATTCTCATTATTATATATAATACATTTGTAATGGTTTGATATTTTATTCGATTGATAGAATACATATTCATCTATAGAGGAGGAAAAAGAAAAGTGAAAATTTGGAAAGCTGCATTCGTGACATTGTTATCATCCAGCCTGTTATTCGGCTGTTCTCAATCTTCTAAAACAGACTCTGAGCCTAAGAAGACGGACAAAAGTGCTTCAACGCAGCAGTCAAAAGAATTGGCGCAAGTCACAAAAGAGTATCGTGGCTATGCCATTGGAGAAATTGATGAACTTGTAAAAGACACGGAACAATTTACAAACGCTGTCAAAAGCGGTGACATAGAAAAGGCAAAACAAATTTATCCGCTGGCTCGGATGCATTATGAGCGGTCAGAACCGATTGCAGAAGTATTTGGAGACCTCGATCCTGAAATTGACGCCCGTGAAGGAGATGTTCCGGCATCGGAATGGCGGGGATTCCATCGAATTGAAAAAGGTTTGTGGAAAGAGAACACGACAGTTGGCTATGAGCAATATGCAGACCAATTGTTGAAAGATGTAAAATTGCTGCGTGCCAAAGTAGAAACGGTCAAAGTGACGCCGGACATATTAATTACCGGTGCGGTTGATTTATTGAATGAAGTGTCGACATCGAAAGTAACGGGGGAAGAAGATCGCTATTCCCATACTGATTTATACGATTTTGCCGCAAATGTCCAAGGAGCTGAAAAAATTTATGAGTTGCTGAAGCCTGCTTTAGAGAAAAAAGACAAGAAGCTTTCGGATGAAATCGGAAGTCATTTTGATCAAGTCAACCAATTGCTCAATCAGCATAAAAAAGGCGACGGATATGTTCCATACACTGAGTTAACGTCCGCAGAGGTAAAAGAATTAAGCCAAGCGATTGATGCACTGGCAGAGCCTCTTTCCAAAATGGGCATTGTTGTGGAGGAATCATAATGACGGAACAATCGAAGAAACAACCGGAAGAACCAACTTTTTTGTCTAAGCAGATTTCCCGCAGAGATATGCTGAAAATAGCGGGAGCCGGAGGAATTGGCCTTGCGCTTGGGGCTAGCGGCGCCGGAAGTCTGCTCACGATGACGAACTTATTCCCGGAAGCGGCCGAAGAAGATAAAGAGGACGAAACCGTTCCTTTTTATGGTGCCCATCAAGCAGGAATTGCGACACCAATGCAAAATCATGTGTACTTTGCTGCAATGGATGTAACAGCTGAGAGCCGATCAGAATTAATCCAACTCTTTCAAGATTGGACGAAAGCCGCCGCTTTGATGACGGCTGGAAAGCCGGTCGGAGAAAATTCCGGCAACGACTTTTTGCCCCCTAAAGATACAGGAGAAGCAGCGGAGCTTTCGCCTTCTAATTTAACGATTACCTTTGGTGTGGGGCCCACGCTTTTTGTAAAAGATGGAAAGGATCGCTTTGGCTTAAAGCGTAAGCAACCCGGAGAATTAAAAGAACTGCCGAAGTTTCCTCTCGATGCGTTGGATGAGAAATGGTGCGGAGGAGATTTATGCATTCAAGCATGCGCAGACGACGCCCAGGTGGCCTTCCATGCGGTTCGAAATTTGGTCAGAATCGCCCGCGGCAAAGCGACGATCCGCTGGGCGCAAGCCGGATTTCAGCGTTCCAAGCAAGCGGCTTCTTCCAAAAAAGATACGCCGCGGAATTTATTTGGATTTAAAGATGGAACGGTCAATCCTGATGTGCACAATGCAAAAGAAATGAATCGGTATGTATGGGTTCAGCCGGGAGACGGGCCTAATTGGCTAGTCAACGGATCTTATTTAGTCGTCAGAAGAATTCAAATGCATATTGAAGTATGGGACAGGTCCAGTTTGCGCGACCAGGAAGAGACTTTTGGCCGTCATAAAGCAAGCGGGGCTCCGCTTGGCCAAAAAGATGAATTCGATCCTCTTGATTTAAAGAAAAAACGGCCGGATGGTCAATATTACATTCCGGTCGATTCACATGTTCGGCTGGCGCATCATGACGGAACGGAAAAAATTTTGCGTCGTTCGTATTCTTATGCCGACGGGATGGATCCAAAAACCGGAAGTTTGGACGCAGGCTTGCTCTTTATGTGCTACCAACGCAAGCCTAGCCGGCAATTTATTCCCATTCAATCCAGGCTTTCTCAAAACGACAAATTAAACGAATATATTACCCATCGCGGAAGCGCCATTTTTGCCTGCTTCCCCGGTGTAAAAAAAGGCGGCTATATCGGAGAGTCTCTGTTTGAATAGAGTCTCGTTTGGAAATGAGGAGATGATATTTTGAAACGATCTCACATCATCATCGTCGTGATCGGCATATTGGTTTGTTTTCTAAAGATTTCTCCTGCTTATGCCGAGAAAGGGTATGATGAATTGTATGTTCCTATCGGTGATGCATTAACGCATACGCAATCATCAGCTGACTGGGATGTCATTCAGAAGGATATCCAGCAATTTGAGCAAGAATGGAATACGCTTCAAAAACCAAGCGGCAAACAGGTAAAGCGGATCAACCAAGAACTGGAAAAGGCGAAAAAAGCTTTACACGAAAAAAATGCAGGGGATCTCCGTCATGCTCTCTCCGCTTTATCAAGCCAGCTGATTCTTTTGGAAGAACAGCAATCAAAAGGCAATAAAGAGGAAGAAAAAGATAAAGTCCGTCAACTGCAGCCGATGATGGAACAAATGAAAACTTTGATTGAAAGTAAAAAATGGGAACAAGCCTATAATCAATATCGCCAATTTGAGACCGTATGGAATCGAGAGGCGGAAATGGCTGTTCGACAACAAAGTGTTGCCTCTTATGGAGAAATCGAAAAAAATATGTCCTTTTTGCGAATTGCTCTTACCCAAGAGCCAGTGGATCAAAAAAAGGCAACAGACAGCCTTCAGTCATTGAAACAATCGGTTGATGACTTTTTATCCGGAAAGGCGTCCGCCAAAACGAACTCAAAAGAGTATACTCTTTCTGATTTAAACCGACTATTAAAGGATAGTGTCCAAGCGATCCAAAAGGATGATAAATCAAAGGCCGTTTCCTCCTTAAATGAGGTTTTAACGATTTGGCCGATGGTAGAAGGGGAAGTTCAAACTCGGGACGCTGCATTGTACAATGATATGGAGACGAAAGTACCGGCGGCAGTCAGTATTTTAAGCTCCAACAGCGGTGATATCCATAAGGCAGAAGCCATCATCAATGACTTACATTCCCGCCTCGAGTCTCTAATGAAACAAACAAGCTACAGCATTTGGGATGCCGCTTTGATTTTGCTGCGTGAAGGCATGGAAGCATTGCTTGTGATTGCGGCTCTTGTCGCCTTTTTGAAAAAAACGAATCAGGCGGAAAAACAAAAATGGATATGGGGAGGGGCCGGCGCTGGTATTCTCGCCAGTACATTGTTTGCGATCGTGTTAAGTTTGGCCTTTTCCAAAATGACAGGTGCTTCCAGCCGTGAGTATATTGAAGGGTTTGCCGGAATCGCGGCCGTTGTGATGATGTTGACGGTGGGGGCATGGCTGCATAATAAGTCCAATGTTCGTCAATGGAATCAATATATTCAGCAGCAAATGAATCAAGCGCTTGAAGGCGGCCGTCTTTGGACGATGTCGTTGATCAGCTTTCTGGCTATTTTTAGAGAAGGAGCAGAAACCATCATTTTTTATGTTGGGATGGCTCCTTCGATGAGTGTCGGCCGATTGCTGGCTGGAATCGGAATAGCGTTGGTCATCTTGTTCATCGTTGGGTTTTTGATTATTCATTTCAGCGTCAAAATCCCGGTTCGACCGTTTTTCTTGGTTGCTACTGTGCTGATTTACTTTTTATCGTTTAAAATTCTCGGAGTAAGCGTCCATGCCTTGCAAGTTGCCAAGTTGCTTCCGGCGCATACTTTGGCATCTTTGCCTAATATTGAATGGATCGGTTTTTATCCGACAATGGAAACGATCCTTCCGCAGATTGTGCTGGTTGTCCTCATTGCAGGAGCGGCTTACTGGGTAGAGAAATCAAACCGTAAAAGTGAGAAGGCGGCTTAACCTAATAAGGGGAGCGTTCCGTATGAATCAGCGGTTGCCTTCTCTTGATGTCGATTCAATCCATATCGGAACATTCGCGCTCCCCGGATTTTTTAAGGTAAAACTTTCATCCGTAAAGGCTTGATTTATAAAGTAAATTATGGTAGTATAATAGATGTTCTTAAGAAGACGGGGCATTAGCTTAGTTGGGAGAGCAGCTGACTCTTAATCAGCAGGTCGCAGGTTCGAACCCTGCATGCCCCATTATAAAGTCCAAAAAAGCAAGGCGTTTTAAAGGCGCCTTGCTTTTCGTTTGTCGGCAAATCCAAAACCGGGATTTGCCGATAGCTTTTTTGTGTGTCATTAAAAAATAGAGATGGATGAAATGCTGGCAAAGATACTTTTGCTGCGATGAATGTGAATAAGGTGGCTTGCCGATCATCGAAAAGTCCGGTAATAGCATAAAATAAACTTTTTGGTCTGACCGCCATCTTTAAAAGCATGAAAATGACAAAAGACATCCGAATATGTCCATTCAGATGCCTTTTGTCTATACTCTGGAAGGATAATGCTTTGATTTCTTTTCATTTTTTATTGCTCATCGTTTTTTGTCATAGTTTCGAAGCAAAATCGCTATAACAAAGAACAAAACAAAAAGCCCCCATGCTGTCAGTCCTTGTCTTTTGATAATTCCGAATATAAGAACTGAAATGCCGGACAATACAAATGAAATTTGGCTTAAAGTGTTTTTATTCATCCTGTTCGCCATCCTATTGCAATTTTTTTTAATTGTCCCCTCATGTTTCATGTCCCTATCAGACCCCTTAAAAATCCCTTTTTATCAGCAGTAGTTTCAAAATACAAGGAAAATTTTTATCAAAAACAACTTTTTCCCAATAAGAATAGTCATTTTTTCACCATTCTGGTATATGCTCTCTTTCTTAAAGTTCCGATTTGGTAACATTGAAATGGATCGTTGCAATCATTTTCTCTTAACTTTCTAGTTCTTTTATTTCCGTTTTCCCTACTCACAATATAACAGATCTATTATTGTTATGTGTATTTTCTTAATATTTTTTGCATTAAGGGAGGAACGAATCCCCTTTATTTTATGAATTCTACCCTCTTTCGGACGTTTGTGATGGCAATAAAAAAGAGGATTCAATATCAAATTCCCTTAATGTCATAGCTGCTATTTTCGAAGGGGCTGATGATAGTCCCTTTAATAATTTCAGAGGAATTGTGCATGATTATGGTCTCTGGCATATTAAGCGGGCGAAATTGCTATAATAAAGGCTGGTGGTGATTGAATGGAAAGAAAAATCAGAAGGATCGGCAACTCATTAGGTGTCAATTTGCCTGCTGATATGCTGAAAGAAATACAATTAAATGAGGGCGACACCGTTGAAGTCGAGTTGCGAAAAGACAAAGGTGAGATCGTACTAAGAAACAAAAAAATCACGCCTATCAATAGTGATTTTGAATCACGAGTGATAGACGTTGTGGAAAAATATTTTGACATAACAAGGAAGTAGAAACCTGTACGAATTCATGAGAATAGGGGGCGGGCAGACTCTATTCTCTAGTTATATGTTATTACATTGTTATAACATTGTAAATACTTTTTGTTTAAAAAATTATCCTCGGCTGTATTGAAGACTGATTAAGTTTGATGCGGCCTCAGAGAGTGTAGACAAAAAGGCGTCCGGTTATGCCCATTCGGATGCCTTTTGTCTACATTCTGAAGCAAGGCGTTTTAAAGGCAGGCGCCTTGCTTTTTTAGGTTTTTTCTTTGTAATGAAAAGAGAAAGGTATTTCGATAATATTATCATGAAAGCTAGGAATAACAGCAAAGTGGAGGAAAAAGAAATGGAAGGGCATATGAAGTATCAACCATTGCCGATAGAATTTTTCCAGAAGCCGACCCTTGAATTGGCAAAAGCCTTGCTTGGCTGTCTGCTTGTAAAAGAGACGGAAGAGGGAATAGCCTCTGGCTTTATTGTAGAGACGGAAGCATATATGGGTCCGACCGACCGCGCAGCCCACAGCTATGGCAACAGGAGGACAAAACGGACGGAGATTATGTTTCATGAAGCCGGGGTGGCTTATACATACGTGATGCATACCCATTGTTTGTTTAATGTAGTAAGCGGCGGCAAAGAACAGCCGGAAGCGGTGCTGGTTCGTGCACTTGAACCTTATGAGGGCATCGATTTGATGTTTCAAAGAAGAAGCAAGATTAAGGACGTGCGCCAGCTGACAAACGGCCCCGGCAAATTGACGAAGGCTTTAGGGATTACAATGGCAGACTATGGCCGTCCTCTTCAAAAACCTCCCTTGTTTATTGCAAAAGGATTTGAACCTGTGGCAATTTCACAAGGAAAGAGAATCGGCATCGAAAATACGGGAGAAGCTAAAGACTACCCGTGGCGATTTTGGATGAGTGGAAACCGATTTGTTTCGAAATAGATAAAATTCCCACCAAAACCGGTGACAGAAGAAATGTGACGCAGGAATGATGATAAAAAATCGATGTGATGGAGAGGGGCGGTTTATCCGATCATTGGATTGTAAAAGAAGCTGAACTTTTGGGAATAATGAAAAGTCTTTTACGATAGAATGCTTCAAAATCAGGAGGAGTTCAAAATTGCACTTATTGATCCATTTAATCGATCAATATGGATACATCGTCCTTTTCTTTTCGTTAATGCTGGAACTTATCATTGTTCCTGTCCCGAACGAAATTCTTATGAGCTATGTCGGTTTTCTTGCTTATCAAGGAAAGGTCCATTTTGCTCTCGCTGTCCTTTTTGGGGGCTTGGGGGGAATTGTAGGAGTCACGATTTCCTATTGGATTGGATTTAAATTGGGAGCCCCTTTTTTCTATAAATATGGAAGCAAGTTTCATTTAGGACCGGAGAAAATAGAAAGAATTTCAAGATGGAATCAAAAATACGGAAGAAGATTATTGTTATTTTCTTTTTTTATTCCCGGCGTTCGTCATGTGACTAGTTTATTTTCGGGAATCACCCGCTTGCCTTTTCGATCTTTTGTTGTTTTTGCGTATATCGGCGTGTTTCTGTGGGTAGGGACGTTCATTTTTTTGGGAAAAATTTTCGGCCCAAAATGGGAGCAATTTCATCAAGAGGCCAAATTATATATGATCATTGGCTGCGTCGTAATTGGTCTTGTGTATGCTATATACTTATACATTAAAGTAAACATCCGCAAGATTCGAGAAAACTTGATTTTGTTATTTGAAGCCATGTTTAAACGATTTCACAGCTTCCTTGGCATGAAGCTGCTGATTTTCGGGATGGCCATTGTGTTTATCGCTTTGTTCAGTCTGATGGTAGGGATGATTCAAGATTTTATCGAAAATGAATTTGGACAATTTAATACCATCACGAAGGCTGTCGTTTCGTATATAGTGGATCCTCGCTGGAAACAGCCGATCGATTCTATGTATTCCTTATTGTCGCGAAACTCTCTTTTGTTTGTGGGTTTTTTAACGATTATATGGATTTTCTTCAAAGGAAAAAACAAATGGTTGGAATTCCAATATTATGTCATTTGCATACTGGGAGCTCTTATTTTAAGCAAAGGCCTCCATATTTTGTTCAGCTATATTGTGGCTGCAAACATGTTCAGCCAATCTTTCCCGAGCGAATTAAGTTTTTTATGGGTTGTGCTTTACATCTTTTTTCTGTACATCGTGCTTCGGCATAGTCAAAGAAAAATGGGAAGTGTTTTGATTGTTGTATTAGAAATGCTGATATTTGCACTGATCTCAGTCAGCAGCATTTATTTAGGGTCGGAAAATCCAAGTGATTTAGTGGCGGGCTATACGTTTGGAGGAGTTTGGGTAAGCTTGATCATTTTGATGATCGAAATTTCCAGGCTCTTAAATATGATCAAAGCTTCCAAACGAGGTCATTTGGAGAAAACGGAATAAACGGGCGAAGAAAAAACTTCCGCCCGTTTCCTAAATATTTCTATCTTTTTCGATGATGTTGGGAGCGTTTTGGGAGGACTTTCATAGGACGTTTATCGATCATTTCATCTAAACGGACAAATTGAATGTTACGCTGCCTCAATTCTTTCAAAACTTCTTTTAATGCTTTTAACATATAGTGAGGAGCGTCAATATGGGCGCCCGGCGTGTCTCCGCAATCATGCAGCAAAACGACGTCCCCGGGCTTAATCCTTTTCAGGAGCTTATTTTGTATGATCAAGCTCGTCCCTTTATTGCGCCAATCGCCTGCCATAACGGACCATAAAATAATGCGAAATTCCTTGTGCAGAAAAAAATCAAAGAGATTCATCAGACCCCAAGGCGGACGGTAATAAGACGGCCGAACGCCGGTGATATTTTGAACAATGGCCGCGGAGTCCCGCAAGTTGCGGACAACGGACCAAGGAGTCATCAGCCAATTGGATCGATGGACGTAATTATGAATTCCGATCAAATGGCCTTCTTTATGCATTCGTAAGATGAGTTTAGGGTATTTTTTCGCTTTCGATCCGACGACAAAAAAGGTGGCTTTGACCCCATATTTCTTTAAAAGATCAAGCAGTTGTGCTGTGTACACGGGATCGGGGCCATCGTCGAAAGTGAAAGCGACTTGGCTTTCACCGTTCCCTTTTCGAAATGCTCCAACACCGAACCAAAAGGATAATAGATAAGGAATAAACATATAAAAACATAAAAAGACAAAAAAGCAGATCATGATTTTCTCCATAAATCAAAATCCTTTCTTCTCTACAAGGCCTAGGAAGATTCATAGATGACACAGGAATCTCCCTATCTTTATCCTATTATAACGGTTCAGCCGTTGATGTGGAGGATAGACGTTCTTTTTTTAAAAAAACGTGCCGATTTCCGTTTTTTCAATTGGTGTCCATTTGCCACGATGTAAGTAGGGTGGCTTGTCATGGCCATTAGTTGATAAATGGCCAACACCGCATCGAATGCGGCGGCTTTTTTTTGGATTCTTTCAGAGTTCTTTTTCATCTTCAGCAGGAGCGGCTTATTTTTTATCAAATTGGAAATTTGATGGATTAAGTCATCGGGATTTTCAGACAGAATGGCTGCTCCGGATTTTGTTAAATAACGAGCGTTTTCTTGTTCTTGACCGGGCAGAGGATGATAGAGAATCATAGGCAGCTCCATGGCCAAAGCTTCTGACGTGGTCACTCCTCCCGGTTTTGTGATAATGATGTCCGAAACCGCCATCAGTTCATGGACATATTCTACATAACTGAATAAATGAATCCGATGTTTAGACTGTTTTAGTTCCAGTTCCAACTTTTGTTTTAATTTCTGATTGCGTCCGCACAAAATAATCAATTGCAGAGTTTCCGGGATGGACTCAAGCGTCGGCAAATTGAGAAAACCTTTGCCAAAAAGGCCATCTCCGCCTCCCATAATCAAAACGGTAGGAAGCTCGGCATCCAGTCCGTGCTTGACAATAAATTCATCGCGTTTATAAGGATAAAGAAACTTTGTCTGAATGGGGATTCCCGTACTGGCAATTTTCTCTTCCGGGATATTTCGTCTGAGCAATCTCTTTTTCCCTTCGTTGGAACCTACTATGTAAAGATCCGTAAAAGGGTGAATCCAACAACTGTGATCCGTATGATCTGTAATCACGGTCACAAAAGGGATATTCGTTAATCCATATTCTTTCAGTTTAGAAAGTATTCCGGACACAAATGGATGGGTGCTGACGACGACCGCGGGTTTCTCTTTCTCCAGCAATTGGAGCATCTTTCTTAGTCCAACGAAAAACAACGACTGTATTCTTGTTGAAAATACGCTTTTTGGATGGGTTTTTTGATAAAAAAATCCATATAGTTGAGGAAAGACTTTCAATCCTTTTATGTAAAGATAATTGCTGATTGGATACATATGAGGATGAGCCCATGCAATAAAATCGAAAACAACAGGCTGCACATTTGGAAAACATAGCTGAACGGCTTCTTCCAGAGCTTTGGCAGCTTGGAGGTGTCCTTGTCCGAACGTACCCGAAAGAATAAGGATTTTGTTTTTCGTCACTTTTGACATTCTTCTTCCCCCAATAATCTTTGTGATCAATAGAAAAGACTGAGGTTGTCCAAAAAAAGTTCATGTCAGAAAAAGCGGGTCGAGGAAGAAAAAACAAAAACCCTTTATGAATTAATCAGAGTTTTTGCTTTTTCTCCTTTCAAAGAGCGGTTTTGAAAAAAGCCATGTCATGGCAATGCCCAATGAAAACCATATGAGCAAGAGCAGACAGACACTTCCAACGACAGGAAAATTAATCATAGAGACCGCCAGCGCTGAACCGAAGAGCAATTTCAGCCATTCAGGTTTGCCATCCATGAATTTCAATTGTTTGCCCAATTCTTTGCTGAATACAAGCAATCCGATAAAAAAGGAAAGAGCGCTTGCGACAAATACCAACAAGGCAACCGGTATGCCAATAATGGTGAGAGCCAGAAGCGTGCATAACGTTGTCAGCGCTAAACTTGCCATAAATCCAATGATCAACGTTTTACCGGGTCTTTTCAATAAAAGTTCTTCGTGTCTGAATGTTCTGCGTTTCAAAATAATCCCTAACAGTACGGTGCCAATCACTAATATAATACTAAAAGCAAGCCGTATGCCCCAAGTGAATAAATAAAGAAATCCGCCGAAGATAAAGCTGTTTTGCATGGGATCGTTTAGATTAACGGTGATGAGATGCTCGGAGATACGAGCCCCTTTTTCTTGATGAACATGACCGCCGATCACAATGACAGGACCGCCTACAACGGCTGTTTTGTTCATCGTAAGGTCACCGTTCACGACGATGACTCCGACTTTGACATGTCCGCTGATCTCGGCGTCATTTCCAAGTACAACCACATTTTCCACTTTTTCTTTTTCGGGAACGATGACATCTTTTTTGTCTATTATAAGTTTATCTGCTGCCAGAGCAGGGTGAACGATCAGCAAAGTCAAAACCATGATGGAAAGAAAGGCACTCAAAATGTTAAACCCTTTCATGTTCTACATCTCCCTATTCTAGACTTTTTACCCTGAGCAAAAACTGAATGGCCCAAATCGATGTTCCTAAAATAACCATGGAAATGATAACACAAGCGAGAAAGAGCAATGGAATGGACGAAAGAACCGAGGCCAGTGCATGAGTCACGCTTAATCCGATATGCACAAAGGAAGTGGCCAGTGTAATTCCTACATAAAACACGTTTCCCATTTTCGAGAGAATGAAGGCAGCCATCAGTAGGGCGATGAAACTCATAGTCCAACGAACATATCGATTCATTGGGCGATACGGCGAGGAGATTTGTTTTATTTTCCGGACAACAGAGTGTTCAAATTGAACATTCGGTATTTCGATGGAATGATAAACGGCAAACAGTTCTTCTTTCAGCCATTGAAGTTCTTTTAGCTCAGTGCTGCATTGACGGCATTCTGCTACATGGTCTGCTACTTTTTTTCTTTCCTCTTCGTTTAATTCTCCATCAATAAACGCTGACAGGAGTTCATGAACATGGTCATTCATTGTGCTCGCCTCCGAAAATTTCTTTTTTCAACGCGATTCTGGCCGAATGGATACGGGATTTCACTGTACCAAGGGGAATGCTTAACATTTTGGAAATTTCGTCGTACGAATATCCTTGGATGTCGCGCAGCGAAAGTATGGTGCGCTGGTCCGGGGATAATTTTTGCATCGCTTCCTGAATTTCAAGCTTCAATTGTGTCCGATCGATAGATGAGGTCATACTCATGTGTTCGGCTCGATCCTTGCTTTGCAGCTGCAATTTTTGTATTTTTTTTCTTTTTTTTAATTTGTCGTAACAAATATTCGTCACGATTCTTGTCAGCCAAGAAACAAAGGCAAAGTCATTATCCAGTTTGGATAGCGATGAGTAAGCTTTTACAAAAGCTTCCTGAGCGATATCTTCCGCTTCCATTCGGTCATTCACGATCGAAAAAGCATGGCGGAATACTTGGCCTTTATATTTGGAAACCAGTGTAGAGAACGCCTCCAAATCCCCGCTCCTGGCCTTTTGTATTAAATTGGTGAGTTCTTGATCCACCTTTTTTCAACCCCCTGTGAAGAAAAGCTCGAGCCTTCTATGGTTGATAGATCGGAACGACATTTCTTGCTAAAATAATGGGACGCCTTCTTATAAGGAGATTTAAGGATCCATTTGCCGGTGCCGGAATTCAGATGCGGAAGATCGGGGAAAATCGGGTGGAAATCACTCAAATTTCCCTTATAATATGGACTGTTTCGTCTTTTTTCTCAAAAATCGATCGTCCGTTTCTGTTCTTTACAAAAGACGCCGTTCAAATAAGATAGGTTCATTTTTGCCGAAAATCATTTTCAGCATTCTTAGGCAATGACGTGAAAGGCTCTTTTAAAGAAAGAGGGCAATGATTGAATAGAAGATTTTCTACGCTTTCAAACCGGATTTTTTCAATAAGGGATTTGTCGGATCATGGTGAAAATGGAAAGTATTTTATCATATTTCCTGAAAATTTACAATTCTATTTATTCTTGTCGTTTTCTTTTATATTTAGTGGGATCATAATATTTTAGGGGGGATTTTATTGAAAAAAGTTGCTGCCGTCATTATGTCTGCCGCTATTGTTTTGTCTGTAAATCCTTCGCTTGAGCTTGCTGCACCGCCAGAGAAAGAACTGACTCAATATCTTCAAAAAATAGGAATGTCGAAAGAAGTAGTCAATAGTCAATTGGAAAAATTTTATGGCGAAGATTTAGATTCATTTGATTCGGTGGAAGAGGTAAGACAAGTTCTTGGAAATCCGATTAACGATCATGATTTGCAAGATTTATTGACAAGATATGGTTTTTCTTCTGAAGATGAATTGGAGCAAATGCTTGTGGAATACGGCGAACTGGAAAAAGGCCAAGATATCCGCGATGTTTATAAATTTATGAACCCGTTGGAAGACACCGTTTCGTTTTATGCGCTTATGCCGGAAAACAAAGAAAATTGGCTGGATGTCGATTCGATTGCCGATGCCCTTTCCCCGTTTGGATTGACTAAAGAGGAGACACAACGGCTGATCGATCATTTGAAGTCTTTAAACTTAGACGAGCAACAGTTGCTGCCATCATTGGAAGAGTTGAATCGTCGGATGGAAGCGATTGGGGAATTCGATAGCGCCTCTGATCTAACGGACGCTCAACTTACCGAACTTGCAGATATTTTTCACGACTTCTTGAGTCTTTTTCATATGGATGCCCGTTTTTACTTAGAGAAAAACGGCCGGAAAACCCCGCTGTCCTGGAAGCAATTGATTACGTTGGAAAAAACGAATGGAAGCAATTTGCTCATTGAACTTTATAATGATCATGGAGAATTTTTGGCAGATATGATTTTTACGGCTGATCTGTTTGGCTCGGATGTGATTGAAAATACGGTGAATAAAGCCATAAATGGCAGCGCCGCAAAAGGGCAGCCAAAATCACATCTGATCAAACATACTGTTAAAGGCGGACTGATGCCGAAAACGGCCGGCCATTATATGGAACAGCTACTCGTCGGAATTTTCGCATTGGTGATTGGGGCTGTATTACTGCGCAAATGGCGCGTGAACCATTCATGAATCTTTTTTTACAAAAAAATGGACTGATTTTTATCGCCGCTGTTGTTTTCCTGATCGGTGGCCTTTACCTAACCGGGAACAGTTTGAAATCTCTTTTCTTTTCTGAAAAATACGAAAATGAAAAGGCTGTTCAGGTCGACGCAAAACAGGCTATACAGTCTCTAAAAGAAGAACCGTTCTATGCAGCCCGGCCAAAACAGGGTGAAAAGTTTGGCGAACTCTTTATTCCGAAGCTCCATGCCAGTATGCCGATTTACGAAGGGACAAATGAGGATGAACTGGCGAAAGGAGTCGGTCATTTTGCTGAAAGTGTATTGCCGGGGGAAAAAGATAATTGTGTGTTGAGCGGTCATCGGGATACGGTATTTCGAAAATTGGGAGAAGTACGGGAAAATGATTTGTTGATTGCTGAAACATCTGCGGGAACGTTTACTTATAAAGTCTACAAAGTTCGCATCGTTCCAAAAAACGATCGTACAGTTATCGTTCCGAAGCCGCGGGCGACATTGACGCTGACGACGTGCTATCCATTCCACTATATTGGCAGCGCACCGAAACGTTATGTGCTGGTGGCTGCATTAATCTCTGAAAAATTGAAGGAAAGAAGAATTCATCAAGAGAAGAAAGCGGGATAAGAAGGAGCTGTTCTGCTTTTTCTCAATGAAAGACAGTATAATGCTTTAGATGATACATTTTTAAAATTCCCGAAAAAATATACAACAACCCATTCAAATGGCATTATTTTATTGATATTTGAAGACGGACGATCAGTCCGTCTTCTTTATTGGTTTGATTCATGGAAAAAATATTTAGAGAGACTGATGACCATGGCATTCGTTGACCGAAGGGCGTCGTGCGTGGCCCTTTACTTGCTTGGAACGAAAAGAGATGTCTAAATCATCGAATGATGATGATTGGCCAACGGCTTTTGAAAACGATAAAAGGAACGGGAAGAACCTATACAATGTTTATTTTTTCATGGTGGAGTACATGTATTGATAGGCTTTTGCTTCTTCCGTCATTCCTAAATGACTATATATTTTGGCCAGCCACTGAACAGGTTTCGGATCGTTCGGGTGAAGCTCCATTTCCCAGCTGAAGCAGTCAATCGCTTTCTTGGGCTGTTGAAATTCATAATACAGTTCGCCAAGCAGAAACTGTTGATCAGGGTCGTCTTGGATGGCCAGCATGCGATTGATTTTGGCTGCTGAAGGCAAAGGGATATGCTGTTCTTCAAAAGGCTGAAGCCATTTTTTTACATAGTTCAAATCGTGTTTTTTCAGCAGAAGCGGAATGATCAATCGGATCGTTTTTTCTATTGTCCCTGCGTTCTGTTTGTTGACAGGAAGTGTGTTAATTTTTTCTAACTGAATTTCATCCATTTGAATGGCGGGATCAGCCAAGATAGAGGCAAATTGTTGAGATTGATATTCCGTAATCGGGGAGTGCTGATCAAAAAGAAAGTTGACCGCACGTTCATACCAATGAAGCTTGAGAAGCAGATCAAATAGATCATACTCAAGAGCCGGAAATGCTGCACCTTGTTGATGAAGCTGGAGCAAAACGAGGGCTGTATCTTGGTCGGATAGAAAGGTCGAGAGTGTATTGCGCAATGATTCATAATCTTGCTCCGGTGTGCGGGAATGCAACAGGCGATGGATGGATAAAGCCGCTGCATCGATCAACCGATTTTGTTCGAGAAGCTCGGATTGAAGCTTTGCATAGGCTTTTTCATCATAGGCGGTACGCTCAAAAAAGAGTTGTTCAGCCATAAGCTTATCTTTTTCCCATAAGGCATCATCGTTTTGATAAATGTCGTCGTATTTTCGGAAATCAAGATCGTTGGCTATTTGTTCTACCCATGGATTTTCCGGAGCATACTGTTTTAACAGGCGTATGACTCGATAGGCAAGAAAGTATTTGCCGTTTCGCCGGTATTCATAAAAAATGTCTCGAACCAGCTTGATAATCGTCTCTTTTTCAAGAATGGAGTCGAATAAAGGGAGAATGTGGGCAATTTCGAGAGAAGAATATTGATGTTGCCATTGTTTCAGAAGATGTTGGAAACTTTGAATCGCAGAGGGGCGATTTTGGTGAATGAGGGTGTCTATAAAAGGATGAGGGGTCTGAAATACGATTCCGTTTTGAAAGGCTTTGTACAATTGGGAATGATCGTTGAAACGCAAAGGTTTTATAGCAGCAAGCAATCGGTTTTTAAAGTAAATCAGAAAGAAAGTCTGTTTTTTGGAATCCGACGCCTCGATCAACTTAAACATATGGTACACGGCCATTCTTTTTATATCCAACTTGTTCGCTTTATGATGATCGAGAACAGTTAGCGTATAATTTTCTGTCATTCTTTACCCCTCCAATAGTGAAAATACTTTTTATTTTCTTATTTGATTTTATTGTACCATGATTGCAACACAAACTCGAGCACAGTCTTTAAATCGTTTGGTATTGCCGCATGTCTGTTTACTCCCATTCCCCTTTGTGACATTTTGTACGCCTAAAATGATATTTTCAAGCACAACCGGAAGATTCCTTATGACGGTTTGATTGTCAGGAATTCATCGTCTAACTGTTGTTTTTCCGAGCACTCGCGGAAAATTCAAAACGAATAATCCTTCAAATTTCATCGCATTCTAAACAAGGGCATGCCGCCCAATCTTGAAAGGAGGGAATTCTAATGGAACAGCCAATCTATCAAAACAACGCTCCTTCTATGCATAATATACCTGGACAAATGTATCACGGTGGTCATGAGTTGTTTGAAATTCATGAATTGCTTTCCAACACGATCAGCCTTCTCGACCAATATATGATATTGCGCCAATTGGCAAAAGATCCGGAATTAGTGGACATAATGAACCGTCAGTATCAATTTGTGTCCGATAGTTACAACATTACAGTAGAAGCTTTGAAAACGGGGAATAAACCGTCCCATCCAACGCAGACATATATGATGAAACAAGATCATAGCACCGTTTATGGGATAAAGCCTTCCAATCCGGCTAAAGCAGCGCAATCCGTAACGGAAATCAATGACCAAAAAATTTCTACTCAAATGCTGCAAATGATGAAATCGGCTGCCTTTCTTCACACGATAGCGGCATCCGAAACGGTCAATCCGGTTCTAAGACGAATATTGGCTGACAATGTTCCAAACTATTTGGAAATGGCGTATGAAATTTTCTTGTATCAAAATAAACGCGGTTATTATCAAGTACCGCAATTTGATAGACAAACGACGGAGACAACTGTCAATCGCTTTGCGCCGGTACAAACAAACCTTCCGCAAAATCAAGCGACAGGCTATAACCAAACACACTAAAAAGGATCAGTCCTAAAAGTGGGGCATCCTTTCATGTCAAGATTTCTGTCGGGCGTTGTTGGATCGCGGAATTCATTTGCCTTCAGCGGGTGATCCGTGATCCTCCTCGCCCGTATCATGCCTGAAGTCTCACCTGGCTTGTTTTTCCTAGAGTAGTCTCGCACGTTTCGCGTTGATTTCGTTCAAATTTCGATTGGAGCTTCCTGCTAGGGGGCTCCGAATATTATGGGCTCGATGTTGTATACAGCTGTCTAATACACGGAATTTTAACTGTTGCATGATCAAGGGATTTTTGAATGAAAGGAGCATTTGGTTGCTAATTTTCACCTTGTATCGGTGATTTTACATAAAAAACCTTGATTATTCATTTTGAAAATGCAAAAAAGGTTGAAAAGTTCATATGAAAAGGATAGTGAAAAAGGCCATCGATTAATATAATAGCCGGGGGCAGTACATATGACGGCGTGAGAGGAGGGGGCTTTTTCCTCTCCTCTAACTCGATTTTCGGTGAATGGATGGCTATCGAGATGCCGGCAGGGAAAGATCAATTTCAGGAGACATAGTCACTTTAAACCTTTCCATCGTTCTGACAGATGTCTTAACTCTACAGCGAGATCCGCCACTTCTTTGATCCTGTTTGCAACTTCTTTTGTCGTCGCTGATTGTTCTTGAATGGAAGCGGCGGCTTGTTGTGAACCGGAAGCTAATGAAGCGGCAGCATATGATACCGCTTCCATCTCTGAAAAAACTTTTTCGATTCCTTTCAGCGTATCGTGGCTGGCATCCGTCATTTTTTTCGTTTCTTCTGATACAGTGTGCATGATATCAGAGATATTTTGAAAGGCGTTGTCAAGTTGTTTGGATAATTGTTCTTGTTGATTGGTTACTTCGTGTATCGCTTTGGATTCTACAGCGGAAGTATGGACATAAAGTTGTATCTGTTTCAGCATTTCGTTTACTTGTTCAACGGATTTGGAAGTTTCTTCTGACAAAGAACGAATTTTTTCGGCGACAACGGCAAATCCCTTTCCTTGATCTCCGGCTCTGGCTGCTTCAATGGCCGCATTTAATGCTAATAAATTAGTTTGATTGGCGATGTTGCCAATTAATTGCAGAATGTTGTTTGCCTTGGAGGAAGCTTGTTTCAGCTGGGAAGTGGCTTCGTTCAAAGATTCAGCCATTTTGACACTTTCCATGATCGTGGCATTGACTTGCTTGACTTTTTCTCTTCCTTCGTAGACACGATGATCGGCCGTGTTGACCACTTCGTTTAAATAATTAGACCCTTGTTCAACCTCTTTTATGTCTTTCACCATTTTTTCCATTGTCGTTTTTGAGATATCGGCTCGGTTGGCTTGATCGGTAATTCCGTTTGACAACTCTTCAATAACGGAGGAAAGGGTGTCAGCATTTCCGGCCAACATATGGCTCGCTTTAGCGATTTCGTCCGACTCATCAGAAAATCGTACGGCATACTCTTTTACATCCAATAAAATATTTCGAAGACCTTTCAACATTTTGTTCAATCCATGTGAAACGATCCCCATTTCATTTTGTGAGCGATACCCGGATCTTTTAGATAAATCGACTTTATCTGTGACGGAACGGATCGTTACATCGAACTCCCGCAGCGGCTGTTGAACATGTTTCGAAGTATAGGAAAGAAAAAAATAAGAAATCAGCAGTCCCCAACATAAGCAAAGAATCATAGCCGTTGTGACGGAAAAGGTTGTGAAGAGAAAAATGGTCAGTCCCATTGTCATAAAGACTAATAAAAAAACAGAAAAAACAAAAAAGGATCGTAAGCTTTTAAACAAATCGGTCCCTCCTCATATTTCTTTTTACCTATTTTTACTATTTTCATTATATCAAAACGATAAAATATAAGACAAAATTTTCCGAATAAAACAACTGGAGAAAATTATAAAAAAAGCTTTTTCTGAACTGTTACAATCAGGAGGTTTTTATGGCTATTTCTTACTTCGTTTATAGTAGAAAATGCAAATTATGACGAAAAATTTTAGAATACGGTTTGACTTTAGAATTTCTCAAACGGCGGAAAAAAATTATGTTGAATGATTGAAAGGCATTTTTTTGTGAAAGATATAGCCTTTTTCGTTACTAGCCGCCGAATGACATGATGGCATGGAATAAAAAAGGAGAGATGGATGCTTCATTTGTTTTTAAAAGAAGTGCGGTGGACTTGCACCCATATAGTCAAAGATTCATAAAATAAGAATATGAGGAAATCGTTTCATTTTCCGTTTTTAAACGAATGGAATTGCGGTCGTGGTTACTTAATTTATTTAAAACTTTTTAATGACAGTTAAATGTAAATATCGTTGCGCAGTGGCAGCAATATGATTCCCGGTAGCAAGCAATAAAAAAAGTTAAAGAAAGATATTGACTTTATTTAAATCGGGTGATATTATGTAATACGTCGCTTGATGAGTGACGCTCCATGATAGACTTAAATAAACATGGTTCTACAGATGTTGACAAATTAGTATTATTGTAATAAAATATAATTCGTTATGATGATCCTTGAAAACTGAACAAAACGAAGCGTAAACCAATGTTTCAATAGAAACAAGCCAAATCAAATTTCTTTTTGGAGAGTTTGATCCTGGCTCAGGACGAACGCTGGCGGCGTGCCTAATACATGCAAGTCGAGCGGACTTTCAAGAAGCTTGCTTCTTGAAAGTTAGCGGCGGACGGGTGAGTAACACGTGGGCAACCTGCCTGCAAGACGGGGATAACTCCGGGAAACCGGGGCTAATACCGGATAATATCTTCCTTCGCATGAAGGAAGGTTGAAAGGCG